>WLWD01000907.1_pt1 | contig 157882 bp, 67 predicted proteins | sample 6712731 | NCBI WGS metagenome assembly WLWD01 (sample SAMN12718690, study PRJNA576275) | sponge metagenome | isolation source: marine sponge | host: Mycale hentscheli | place: New Zealand: South Island, Marlborough, Capsize Point | collected 2014-11-01
ACGCGAAGGAGTTAGCTAGGAGAAAAACAAGAAAAGGACAGATTGCAAGATCAAGTTGATGATAATTTTTTCACCCCAAACTTTAAAGTTATGTATTAGCTGTATAATCAACTCAAAATGTTTTTGCCCTCAATCATCACAACAAATATGTCTGAATCCTTACTATAATTGGTTGCTTACCTTGACATATAGGCACCAGGAGCAAGCAGAAATTAATGAAGAATTTCATTTTTTACTCTACTAACTCAGTTGTAAAAATGGTAAACTTTAATTATTGTGTTGACTTTTTATTGTTGCTTCTGACTGACCCTTAACAATTTCAAGAATGTAATGAATTTATTTAGATGTCATGAATTACATTTTTTACTCTATTAACTCAGTTGTAAAAATGGTAAACTTTAATTATTGTGTTGACTTTTTATTGTTGTTTTCGACTGACCCTTAACAATTTCAAGAATGTAACGAATTTATTTATATGTCATGAATTTAATCTGTGGTTGTTCGACTGTCCAGCCCAGCCCCCTTCCTTAACATATGCAAGTCAAATCATTCAGTCTCTACTGCTGTATTTGCTGTCCATTCAGCAAGTAGAGACTGACCACAGGGTAATAATAATTATTTCAAAAACTAAATTGTTGTATTCCTGTTAGAAAAAAAAAGCTAAAAAACAACCCAGCTAACAATCACCATGCAAAAAGTAGAGAATACTGATGTGTATTGGGAAGTGTATAGCACTAGAATAATTGAGTTATACTCACATGTGTATTTCAGTGGTATACACATATTATGTAAATGATATGTATTCTATAGTAATCCTTTTATTATACTAACAATACGTATTAATGTAGTATACTCATACTTACCACATGTGTATATCACTGAAATAACATTGTTATATTCAGGCCTGTATACTTGAATTATAGCATGGAAATACATCATGTGTATTACAAAGTTAAGCATTGTTATATTCAGGCATGTATACTTGACTTATAGCACGGAAATACATCATGTGTATTACAAAGTTATAGCATTGTTTTACTTGAGTGTTGATACTTCTAGATACACGTATACACACTCGTGTATTACTCAGTAATCCTCCTGTTTTAACAGTACATTTATTCTAGTAGTAGCTATACACCACACAAAAATGTGCATATATCAGTAGTATACACTATGCCTTAAATATTTGACACACAAAGCATCAAACTTAAGTGGGTCTATCTTTATTCTTCATTCATTCACTCGTTCATCTTATTTATGTATTCATTTAAATATTTATTTATTTATTTATTTATTTGTCTATGCTTCTATTTATGTATTTATTTTATTTTATTTATTTATTCATTTGATTGTTTTATTTATTCATTTAAATATTTATTTATTTTTATTCATTTGATTTCTTTGCTCATGTATTTTAGCTTATTTTTATTTATTTATTCAATGAATTAGGTGGTGATTGTTCCCAAGACAGAGGCACAGTTTCCTCGCTGCACAGCCACTGAGAGATGCTGGAAAGGATAGTCTCTAGCCTGTGGGTCTCCTGTCTGCACCACTATGCCGGTGTCCCACATCCTTAAAAGAGCCATAGACTTTTGACTCACAGCACCCACTGTCTCAATTATTTATTCAACTACTAATTAGTTATTTATCTTTCATAAAATTATTTATTTCATTTTATTCATTCTTTATTTCTTAATGTATATTTTTAGCAAATAGCTAAATAAATTATACAAATAAACTAATCATAAAATATAATAATAGTAGTTGTAGCTAATAATAATAGCTAATAATAATAATAATAATAATAATAATAATAATAATAATAATAATAATAATAATAATAATAATAGGCAACTAACTTATTCATTTAATTATTATTATTATTATTATGCTTGATTGTTTATTTATAATAAAGAAATAAAATGAAGTCAGGTTGTGATGCCTCCGTATACTACGTATATTTATTTGATTGTATTTATTTATTTTTTATTTATTTATTTATTTATTTATTTATTATTTATTATTAATCTATTTTATTTATTTCTTATTTATTCATTATTAATCTTTATGTAAATATTTACTTATATATATTTATTTATTATTTATTTATTAATAATATATTATTATTATAATAATAATAATAATAATAATAATAGCCAATTAATAATAATAATAATAATAATAATAATAATAATAGCTAATTAATAATAATAATAATAATAATAAAAATTAATAAATAAATTGAGTGTATTTCATTCCAACAACCTTTTCAGCACTAAAATAGGTAAGTTGAAATACACTTTACCTAACAAAGGTTAAGTGTTTGGCATCGTCACGAACAATAACGCCTTTTACAACCGTAGCCCTTTAGCCAGAGTTCTCCTTTACCAAACGCAAACGAGCGTTCGGTGTAATTCTTCCCGGTTAGTGGAATAATTGAAACCGCTTTTCCTTCTGCCATCGTGCTGTTTAAGTCCTGTTCTAGATCGTATAAATAGTTCATACAGTCGCGTGCTGGGCCCATAACCTGTTCTTGATTGGCAAAGTAACGAATATAATAGAAATACATACAGACTGACAAACGCACAAAATCAGACACGAGATAGAACTGAACTAATTCAGATGATACAATACGTAATGCATGACGTAATAAATGATGCGAGGTGAGTCATGATTGTTATTTCCAACAATTCATCTATTGAATTACAATATCATTTGGATGAACTTCTTTACTGGAGTCAGGATCTTCTTTTTTCTTCTTCTCTCTCTGGAGTATTTCGAGGATGGCAAAGTCTTTGGGAGTATAAAAGTTGTAGCAATGATTCAAGTATTCCAAGCAACCTCTTACAATCTTTAGAATTTTGTGATCGTGATTCTTTTCCAAACATTCATCAGCTTCTCCTTATTGCTTGCACTCTACCAATTACTAGTGCAGAAGCTGAAAGGTCTTTCTCTCACTTAAGAAGGATGAGGTCGTACACAAGATCAACCATAACCGAGCAAAATTTTTCTGACTTGATTATTATAACAATGCACTATAGCATAAGACTTGATACTGATGAAGTCTGCCATGCCTTCATTCAATCTCATCCTCGTCGGCTTTACCACGTTTCACTGTTCACTGACTGAAAATTATTATTATGCTAACATTAATTTACTCTTTTCAAGTATTAAACAATAATACCATAAAATAAACTATTTCATATTGCTTTTTTCTAACTATTCATATGAAGTACAAATTTGTAAGATCTAAAAATTAATGTATAATATATAACTCGTCTTCATTACAGCACCCCCCAAATAAAAAAATCCTGTATCCACCCCTGAAGCCACAAGAGTTTATTGGCGATGAGTTCTCTGAGCTTCCCACAAGCCTTGCCAGCCAGCCAAATATTTCATTTCCAAAACATGAGTTCGGTAAAATCCCCTGTAAACATGTATTTTCAGTACCAATGGTTTTGCAAGTGGCAATGGTTGCATTATGATGTCAAACAGGGAATTAGGTTTTTATCATTCATGCATCAAGCAATGAAGACAGGAAAAATAAAAAATAAATGTTACTGGAGAATGGCTTTTGTATCTAAAGGTTACTGTAATTAGAAAGATGACTCTGGTGTCGAGGGTGCTTTAATAAGCATGATAAAAGTGGGACACATAAATTGGCTATAGAGTACCTTGGTGCAATTCCATATTGTCCTCTCACAATGTCCAGGAAAAGCAAAATTAAAGGGTCTTCAAAGATTTTGAAAGCGTGCGGGTTTTTTTTGTGAGACAAGAACATCAGTGCTTTTTCATTTTATGATGCCAAGGAAATCATGAAGAACATGTCCCCAGTTGTACAATAAATTTTAACCCTCTTGTGGCAACGCATAGTAACAAACAAACCGGCTTGTCAGGAATGGAGACTATCAGGCTAATTATTGTTTCATGTATGTGTACTTAGCTTAATGGAAACATTCAGATTAATAATTGTCGTTTTGTGTATAGTTGACAGGTTTCCAGATGGCCTGAAGCGATCCCGTTGAAGGTAACTGATGCTGAGACATGTGCCAGGGCATTATTAACCCTCAGCGCGCATGCGCCCAGAGGGTTACAGTAGTCCTAGTGTCATTAACCCTCAGCGCGCATGCGCCCAGAGGGTTACAGTAGTCATCCTGTCAGTCATTCCGTCCGTCAGTCAACAGGGGATCTCGAAGATTACGGCTACCCAGGCTTTGAAAGCGACATCAAACTATAGCACTTCACAGAGTAAGTCCCTTTAATGTGCCAGAATTTTTAGTTTTGACTTAGTTTTCAAGAAAAAGCGAGTAGAATTTCAGTCCCACAATCGTACGTTACGGTAATGGGAACCGCCCCTTAAAAAACTTGCTTGTCACGTGAGCCAGCTTGCAGGTTACAAATCACTTTTAAATAGCTAACAATTACATGGATTGAGCATGAGGTGTTCCGTGGCATAGTTGTTGAGTGAGCTAGTAGCTAACCTAGAAGTCACTGGTTCGAACCCATGTAGGCGACTTTTTTTTTCATTTTTTTTTTTCGTCCTTTTTTTTCTTTTTTTCTTTTTCTTGCCTTATTTTCCTCTTCCTACTGTTTTGATTGCTTTCCTACCTTTTCCTTTCATTTCCTCTTTCTTTTGTCCCTCTTCATTGTCTTTTTCTCTTTCCTGCCTCTCTTCATGCCACTTCTCTTTTTTTTTTTGTTTCTACACTTTACCTTTGTTATTATTTTCTTTATCATACTAGCTAACTAGCGCTGAGGGTTTGCACTTCAGTGCTCTAGTTCATTCGTTCGTTCGTTCTGTCACTCTGTCTGTCAACAGGCACTTCTGGAAGGTAGGAACCAGCCAGGCACTGAAAGCGGCATCAAACAGCAGTATTTCACGAAGTAAGTTCCTTTAATATGCCAGAATTTTGATTTTGGACTTCATTTTCCAGAAAAAAGCGAGTCTTTCCAGAGCCGTGCGATCGTAGGCTTACAGCGGGAACCGCCCCTTAAAAAACTTGCTTGTCACGTGAGCCAGCTTGCAGGTTGCAAAACACTTTTAAATAGCTAACAATTACATGCGTTCAGCGTGAGGTGTTGCGTTGCGTAGTCGTTGAGTGAGGAGGTACCTAAGCTGAAAGTCTCTGGTTCAAATCCTCGTCGACGCTTTTTCTTTATCTTCCTCTTTCTTCCTACTGTTTTTATTTCTTTCCTTTCTTTTCCTCTTTCTTTCGTGTACTGTTTTTCTTTCTTTCTTCTTCCTTTTTCTTTTCTTCCTACCTTTTTTCATTCATTCCTCTTTCTTTTCATACTAGCTAACTAGCGCTGAGGGTTTGCACTTCAGTGCTCTAGTTATTTCATTGGATTTCTCGTTTTGGAATGCCATTGGATGTAACCTCAGACAGGGGCCCACAGTTCACCTCAAAATTATGGATCACAATATCATAGCTTTTGGGTGTCAAGTTACATCACACTACCGCGAGTCTCGCGTAGTCAGACCCTATACCAATCGCTACGCAGGAAAAGGGTCTGAGAGCAGTTTGTTCTTGCTTAGTCAGCATGTGGTTAACTGTGGTTGGATTTGTGTGGGTGTAAATCGCTAAGCTGATTCAGTATTGAGATGGAGACGTGTTTCTTATGCAAAACTTCTGTTACATCTGCTGGAGAGAAGAAGAGGAGGAAGAAACTGTACGGCAACGCTTGTAAAGAAACAAGGGATGCATTGAATGCAGAGTTAAGCGATGCATTTAGCATGACCATAGAAGACTTTGCAGACACTACTCCTATGAATAGCTACATTTGCAAGAATTGTGATTCTCTGTTGAATAAAATTCTTGAATTAAAGAAGCATCTCTCTGGATTGAGAGACACTGTAAAAGGCTATATTTCAGGCTTTCAACTTGCTGGTGCATCAGAGGGCAGAGCTAAGCGTATTTTGTCCACATCTCCCACCACTTTGCCTCCACCAAAGCGTGTATGCTTGGATTCTGAAGCATCCCAATCAACATCACCAGCTCTCACGGTGTGTTTGTGATGTTTAACATAAGTAATTATTACACACATAGTGTTTGGGAAAAAAAGAGAGGAAACTGTAACAACTGCAATTAAACTTATATTAATTTATGAACATAATTTAGTCTCAACATCTAGAGTGTAATTTCTAAAAAAATTATTTAGCCACTAGTTCTGATAATTAAATGTTGCTCTCTGTGAATCTATAATCAGCTTACTACACACTTTAATGAAGTATAATCAGAAATTAGTCATGGGCCAAGTAATTGAAACTGTTATGCTATGGATTATAACACAGATCAAAATTGACTATGCATCAGGCCCGAAAATGTTTGCTGTCACTACGCCTAATCGCAAGAAGGCAATAAAACAGATCACTCGCCAGAGCTTCAAATCACTTGCCACTACTGTAGTTGCCTCAGAAATCACATCTGATAAGGTACTGAGAGAAATAGACAGGACTATAAAGCAGGAGATGAAGACTCTGGCAAGCATGGAGCACGATACTATTCCACGAGATAATATTGAGGCAGTAAAGAACTTTAGCTGGGACACTGTCTTCATAGAACTGAATGAAAAGGTCCCAACACTGATAAGATTACTCAGGTAAACAAACCTAGCTATTATTTACCACAACAATATAATAAAACAGTATTTTATAGCCTCCTTGTGAAAATTTGCTACCAAATCAAGACCTGTTATTGCCTGTATTGCTTCTCAACTGGTTAAGGATGGACACCCAAAACTTGGACTTACACAGCGAGCAATTTCCATATTTCTATATGGAAATGGTGCCAGCAAACAGGTATAGCAATATGATCAATTACACATTTATTCATCTGCGAGTTACACATGACAATGCCATAGAAAAGCTAAGTGGTGTAGTGCCAGTTGTTGAGGACTGGCATGCAAGACTTACTTTCATGAAGGTAAAAATTTCCTACCAGCACTATTAAGCATCAAGATGTCATGGTTCATACCACCATTTGGGGTGGTTGAGTTCAATTATTGGTTTGCTTGCTGAAAGGCAGGGCACCTGAAGAGGTAGTAATCTGTGTAGCAGGAGTGATGTGAACAACTAGGTGCAGTGGAATAGGTGCAAAGTGAAGGAAGTAAAACTCTAATATACCCCTGTGCTTAAATCTCTACCTTTTAATTGACTATAGCTGCCAATTTCCACTGTCTTTTGTTTAATTTATTTGTGTAGTACACAAATTACATAAGTCATATAAACAGGGTTGGTTAAGTTTGGATAGGTTGCCATAGCTGCAATGCAAGGGCATGATGTGAACTGCTTGGTTGTAAGCTGAGTGGCAGGTGTGGTGTGAGCTTGTAGCTGTAATGTAAAGGTGTGGGTGTGATGGTTAAGCTTGAACACCCCTTGTGCACTTTGGCAGCAATTGCCTAGTCTTGGCTTCTATTCTACATGTTTTTTTGTTTTTTTAAAAAATATCTATAGCTATATGTATATTATTTTGTTTATTAATTTATGTATTGCATATTTGGGAAATTAAACTATACCACCCCTTCCTTCTCTCATATTTCTCTATTTGTAAGTGTTTAGCTATGTCCTAGTGGAATGTCATACAAATGACATTTTTAAAAGAATCTATTCAATTTTTGAGCTTTCCGAATTATTTCGTGATAACAAGTAAAATAATACTGAAGGTTTTATATTGGTAAAGTGATTTAACCTCAATAACTTAAGGTTACGTGGTGGAGTTTACTCATGAATATTCATACTCTTTATTTCTCCTAATTTTATCAACAAATTTTTTTATTTGTATTTCTCAGTTACAGTTATAAAATATTAAGGGCTACTTAAGCACAAATCCCATCTCTATATACTTGATCCAGTGATAATAAAGGGCCTAATAATCTGATATTTTCCTGGTAACTAGTCGGCAATTTACTCTCATAATAGCGCTCCTACCGCCCTTGCTAGGTATTATGCAACTAAATTATAAACATGTCTAGAGCCACACGTTGTTAGTCTAGCTCTAGCAGCCAAGAAAAAGTTCAAAATACCTTTTATAGGTGCCAGCAGTGACGCGAGCGGCTAGCAGGGATACTTCTAACGGTAGCTAATACTTGTAAACGATTTAAAAAAATTCTTTCGTGCCGCCCTGCTCCTTACTCCTTTAATTGGAGTAGCTTGTGAATTCCGTACTAGAGCAGCGTATTTTCGGTCAGAAATGCCGAGAAAAAAAAATGCACTCTTGGCGTATCAAGGCTATTAACCGCGGCCCGCCAAAACAACCGCGGACCCGCCAAAAAGCCCACGCATCAGCTGTAACTCAGCCTGCTCGAAGCCGTAGAAGATGGGGAATAAGAAGAATAAAAGTAACAAGAGAAATAGCTCTCACAGGCATGTGTACTACAAGAGGAAAGGAGTTGTAAAGAAGACCAAGCTGGCTATAAATGAAAAGCCTTCAGGTGTAAGGGTTACAGCAGGTGAGTGTAGTGTAAATTTTGGTTTTGATTTGTAAAAATGTAGGCCAGATATTTCATTTATTGATAAAATTCTGCTTTTTAGTTATAAAAATATCCTGTCGTTGACACATACTATTTAAAATAATTCTTGGTGCATCCATAAATAGTAATTAATTAGTTCAAATAATATAATGCGAAGCTTTCAAATCCGTGTAAGTACCAGCTTTTATGGGCAACGCCTCCTAGCATTACGTCATAATCATGTGAGCAAATGATTTCTGTAGCCAGCAGTGTAGTTCGCTTTATGTTCAGGGAAGTAAACGGAGTTGAAAGAAGTGAAGTTTTGTGTTGAAAATGCATACAGGTGAATGTTTCTGGCTAGTCAAGCTTCTCTTATGAAGACAGTGTTTCCATGTACCATTTTCATTCTAATAGCTAACAGATTACTTGTTCTTTGGAAGGAGATTATATTATAATAGCTAGGTAGTGTTTAATAGTGCTCAGGGTTCGCACCTTTGGTTAATATGCTTCATATTAACCTGGAATTTACTTGCTAAATAGTAGCTCCACTGTATTTATTTATTTGTTACAGTTACATAATTTTAAACCAATTAGCTAATAATTAATGTTAACTCTGTAGATGGGAGTGTAACCTTGCCGCAGTGTGGGGTCAAATGATCACTGGTGGTGGACATAGCCGGCTGGAAGAGATGATGAGTGTCAGCGGTATCCCAGTCATGACAAAGAAATGCTTTACCAAAACAGAAAGGGATATAGGTGAGATGTGGGGACGTGCACTAAACGAGGCAATGGTGGAAGCTGGAAGAATGGAGAGGGATATTGCAATACAGAATAATAGCTTCTGTGAGGGTGTACCAGCTATTACAGTAATAGTTGATGGGGGGTGGAGCAAACGGTCACACAAGCATTCATATAATGCAAAATCTGGAGTGGCCATAATTATTGGAAAGGAGACCGGGAAATTGCTGTACATTGGAGTCCGTAACAAGTTCTGCCAGGCTTGTACGTTGCATATTCCTCAAGACCAGCATGCATGTTACAAAAACTGGAATGCATCTTCATCGGAGATGGAAACCGATATTCTTTTAGAGGGTTTTACAAACGCTGAACGAATGCATGGTATCCGTTTCACAAAGTTCATAGGTGATGGTGATAGTTCCGTCCACCCAACTCTCATCCAGAACGTACCAGGCTGGGGACATTACATACAAAAGCTTGAGTGTGCTAACCACATTTGTAAATGCTATCGAGGAGCGCTGGAACAGCTAGTAAAGGACAATCCTTCTTATAAAGGAATTGGTGGACTTACCTTGAAAATGAGAAAGCGACTAGTCAGCGCAGCCCGATGCGCCATTAAAATGAGAAGTAAAGAGTCTGATAGAGTGAAGGCACTCTCACTTTTGAAGAAGGATCTCATTAATGGCCCAAGACATTGCTTTGGGATTCATACTCACTGTAGCCCAGATTTTTGTACTAAAGTTACTACTCCTTCAGTGTCCTGTGGCCAAACCAGTGATGCTGCACCACAAACTACTAATTGTGACCTGTCTGAGTCGAATGCATCATCTAGAGACAGAGAGTGTATAAATAATGATGAGGATCTTGAAGGTAAATAATAATAATTATTATTATAATTATGAAACTACTACTACTACTACTACTAATAATAATAATAATAATAACATTAATAACAATTAAGCTTATAGTCAATGAGAAACAGTTTAAAAAGAACAACTTGTTAACTTCTTATTTTACAGAATGGAGTAGCTTTTATATTCGATAACCTTGATTTATTGTGTATTATTGTGCTCTAGAGACTTTTATATTATCAAAACATGACTTTTTTTAAATTATTATTAACTTTCCATAGTAGAAAATTTTGCCTTATAGACTTCATAAAAATATTTGTAATATTGAAGAAATATAATTATTATATTATTTAATTTTAGTGATTGCTAGCAATCAAGAAGAGTTGTGGAGAGAGACCATGGCCGATGATGACCCGACAGTAGAGCAGGAGGTGCGGCAGGGTGGAAGTGAACCAATTGAAGTTAACCCTAAACTTTTCCATGATGTGCAAGTTGCACTCAGCAGGCTAGTTGGAAAGGCAGATCAGCTTCTAGGGAATTGTACCACCAACTTGGCTGAGTGCTGGATGCACATTCGGACAAAGTTTGATGGAGGTAAAGTAATAAACAGGTCGCAGAGTGGCTCATGGGAAGGAAGGTGCATGGGAGCAGGACTACAGCAAAATCTGGGAAAAGATTGGGGTCCGAAGGTGTGGAAGCAAATGGCTGGAACATCTCCTAACAAAGTGTATGAAAAAGTTGCAGAATGTTCTATGAATAGAGTAGGAAAAGATCGTAAAAGGAAAGCAACTGAGGAAGCGAAAGAGAGCAGAAGGAAGAGCAAGTATGCAAGAACAGATGATACTACAGCAGCTCGCAGAGCATATAACAGGCATGATCAAGGAATTACACCTGAAGACATTTCTAGTGACATTCCTGAAGATCATTTGGTCGAGCTTATGCATGGTTTCTATAATACAAAGGTAGCAGTCACCAAAGAAAAGGCAATTCAAATTGAGCTAGCAACAAAAAATCAGGCTGATAATCAGCAGTGGATCTTGGAGCGCCGACTACGTGTAACTGCATCCAGAATAGGAAGCATTGTAAAAATGAAAAAAACAACTAAAAAGAGCAAAAAAGTAGAAGAATTGCTTTATAGCACTTTCAGGGGTAACGCAGCAACACGATATGGCTCAGCAAAAGAAACAGAGAGTATTGAAGAATACATTACTTTTCAAAGAATGAGAGGTCACGACAAGTTATGTGTATCCAAGTGTGGATTCATAGTTTCAACTGCTAATCCATGGCTAGGTGCTAGCCCAGATGGATTCGTGTATGACCCTGATGACACCTATCCACATGGTATAATTGAAATTAAAAATCCTTATCGTGATCGTGAGAATTCATTAGCAGACGCATGTAGTTCTTCTGGTTTTTGTTTGGAGAAAAAAAATGATACATTGAAGCTCAAAGTCAGGCACGCCTATTATTTTCAAATCCAATGCCAACTCTATTGTACTGATAGAAACTGGTGTGATTTTGTTATACGAACTAACAAAGATATTTATGTCGAACGAGTTCAAAGAAACCCTGAATGGTGGCAGCAACATCTGAGAACAGCAAAAGTATTTTATTTTTCATCATTATTGGCAGAATTGGCTTGTCCAAGACATAGAAATGGAGGCATAAGAGAACATGTCAATTTCACACCATGAATTCTAAAACCAATTCATTCTAAAACAGTTGTCAATTGCAGATTCTGAATTCATTCTATTACATTACATGTACAGTACTAGTATTACATAATACAACCACACCACTTAAAGTTGACCAAGTGAGAACCACAACCCCCTGCGTGGTTTTGAACTCAGCATGCACTAGATGTGTGGGTGAAACTATACCCCGTAACCTTAAATTTCTGGTGAAGTGGTTACAATGATAATTAAATTTAACTTCCTAACTACTAACTAAGGGATTTGGTTTTGACAATTACCAAATATTTTTTCAATCAAGCAATAATCTCAAAATAAACTTTTCTGCAATGTTTAATTTAGATTGTGTGGAGTGAACTTTATTTCAAGGACTCAGCAGCAGAACATGGAACAATATTTCAGCTCCGAAATCTTATTAATCGGTCTGGAGTTCCCACAAACACAGAGAAGAATATGAAAGCAGTAGAAGACTTCTTTCTGCTATTACTCCAGTTGCTGCTGAAAAACTATTAGAGTATTACTTCAGTAGTTGCCAAGTCCATAGTCAACACTCACCTACTGCTCCCATTATATCGGATAAAGTGGATGATGGTGTTGTAACGTACTCACGAGAATTATTGACACTGGGATTAATTTGGCTTCAATTAGTGATGCAGTGAAGGAAGGAGATGGGGACAGAATCCTGCTTGCATGGAAGATACTGATTCCAGTGTTCAAGGCTACAAACCATGTGAACTATTTGAAAGAGGCAGTGAATTTAGTGTTACAGACACAAATACTATCTCAAAGAAAAGCCGGGCAACTGCTTTGGTCTAGGTGTATAAATACCCAAGGGCGCAAAGGACACAATTTGCCGTGCGATTTACACCAGGAGCATCTTAATCGGCGTTTTAAGGGTGTGCTGCGATCTGTTGGTGCCAATGTCACACCAGAGGCAATAGTTCTGGCTGGGAAATCAATTTCAACTGTGGACAAGATCTGTACTGGTTTTGAATTACAAACATCTACATCCCGTAAAGATACATGTGTCCATAATACCCCTGCACTTGGAAAGGACTTAGAAAAAATTATAGCAATTTTAAGAGAGAAGGACATATTTGAACCAAAGCAAGCACGAGGCTATGACACTTTCTCGTTTAAGGAAGGCATTTTGCAAAGAAACACAGCTTCAAAGGAACAAGTTTTGAAAAAGGTGGAAGCTTTAATTAAATCTCTACTAGTCAATTGATTAAATTTATTTATTAATTAATGAAATATTGCTGGTATAATATCAATATAATTCAAAGGCTAAGACAAAAGTCTACGTTTAGTACACATACAATGGCTAGCACAAACATCACAACATGTACACAAATCAGTTCTTGCTACTGTTTCAAAACCAATAAAATCTTGAAATAACAATTGTCTCCTACATGTAAGCTTATTATTCACGAAAGTCTTCATTCTTTCAGACGAATAGTGACCTTTCTTTCCTTGATGCAATTCAGCTACTGCTCTACGTCCATCCCTACCGGCTCTTCCTGTCTCTTGTACATATTCCTCAATACAACTAGGTAACCCCCAATGAATAATGCGATAAATATCGGGACAGTCAATACCCATACCAAATGAAATAGTTGCTATAACTATCCTTAATATACTGTTCACTTTAAAAAACCGATCTATAATATCCTCTCTTTTTGCTGGCTTTGACACACATGTATATATCTCTACCATGCGAAACTCTGACATATCAGGATATCCAGGAGGTAGGTTCTGTTAGTTCACTTTCAAGCGTCTCACGCAAACTAAAATACAAATTTGAGCAATCTTGGTACTTGCGGCAGAAAATGACAGTTTTTGGAAATTTCACTCGTTTTTCAATAAGTTCTTCTCCTAGTTTTGTGGCCAGTTCAATAACTTTTACTGGTTGAACAACCCTGTAGAATATGTTTGTTCTTTCAGGAGACTTGACTATTAACTTCGGGTTCTGTAGTGCCAGTTTCTCTGAAATAGTTTCATATGTGTTTTGTGTCGATGTTGCTGTCAGACCTATAATGTTAACATGGGGAGGTATTACACTACGAAGATTTCCAATCTCAGCAAAAGAAATACGAAACTCATCTCCCCAAGTTTGATTACAGTGAGCTTCATCAACTAATAGGGCCACACGATTTTCTTTATAAAGAAAATTGCCAGATAATTGTACAGTAACTTTTGGTATATATGAATAAAATTAGTGTGTGTTACTTAGTAAATCACCACACAAAGATAGTGGGAGAATGTAATATATTATATTAATTGGACATAACATAATATTTCATGAGACTTAGAAGGACTGATTTTCTTACTCCAAGACAATTTACCATAGTTATCTCATAACAATAATGGAAAACATTCCATACAGGCCATGATTATCAGTTTGATTATTTATCGATAAACAATATCTTAATACAAAAATACATTTCATTTCTAAAAACTATAATATAATAGTTTACTGGATAGAAGGAATACTGGATAGAAGGAAACAAGAAATCTATTGTTACTTTATTATTAAGAACTTCCAAACATCAGATTATATTCTAGTTATTCCTTGAACTTAATGGGAGCCATGAAAACATTTTTCTCCTGACAATGCTATCTAATTATCAAGTTTTCGACCATTTTCACAGACCTCATGGGCAGAGTTTTTAACAAATGTCTACTAGTTTGGTGGTCGAACAGAATTTGGAGATTTGTCCTTGTAATGGAGTACACACATTTTTTTTGCATATTTTGTGCACTTATAGATATCCCCAATAAAGAAACTGAAAGATGCGTCATTGGCATCTATGAAAAGTTTTTTGCTAGAATATGAAATTAAAAATATTCACATGAAATACACTTAGATTGATCTAAGCAGCTAGAATTTTTGCAAAAAAGCACTATTTCTTACAAATCAATGTGGATTTCAATTCTGCCTTCAGTTTAGTGATATGGCTCTGCTGTGTATCCAAAAGTTTATTATGGTTATTTAAAGTGTGGTAACAACACATGATATTACATACAGTCATGAAGTTGTAAAAACTAAAGTGATAGTTTACTTTCAATAGGCAATTTGTAATTAAAATCAAAATCTTTTCGTTGAACATTACATGCTTCATGTCAATTATAGCATACGACCAGTCGTATGCTATTGACATGAAGCATGAAGCATGTAATGTTATAATTTCCCTCTATGATTAGATATGGTGATTGAGCTAGTATTATGATCACCCAAGTTATAACATTACAACAAACATGTCGTTCACACTTTCCCTCTAGTGTGAATGAACACTTAGCATGAAATTCACACTCAAAGGGAATAACATGGACCTTTTACCGACATTAATTATATTCATGTGCAGAAAAAACCCATGCTATTATCATTGTAATCTACCTTATAAATGAGTCGTACACTTGTGTGCTAAGTATCAGAGTTGACAACAATTTTGGTCCTCTGATTAATGAGATCTGGGATTCAGGCACAGAAGGTACACCAATCTCTTTTTGAAAAATAATGTTGATACTATAAATATAACATTAGAATCAAATAACATCATTAATGTAATTATGAGTTCACACTGTCTACGGTGTGAATTCACACTGAATTTGGCGTGTGCCTCACACCAAAATGATGAGGTGTGCACATTACACCATATTTTGGTGTGACTATTGTTACAAGTGATTCACGCTTAATTTGGTGTTTTTTTGGTTTACAGCGATAGTTTGTAACATTATCCAGAAACTGAAAGTCAGTCTGAAAATTGATTCAATATCCTGTGTACCTGTGTAAATAAATTTTCCCAAGAATATGATAACATAACATTTTGTGAATACTATGTAAGGTAACTTCCAATGCATTAAACTACCAGTAAAAATTTGGTCTTTCAGTCTCAAGGCATACTTCTTTTTGTAATTATGCTTGCAATACTACTTTACTTAACAACTCTGTCTTCTTCTGTTTTAGGTAAGAAGTAGAAACAAAGTATGTGTGTGTTAAGCAAACTGTATCTGGTTCAATCCAAACATTTTGTATTAATTCTGTATTGCTATTCAAAGCCTATAAAAGAGAGTGTATGCACATTAAGGCTGAGAACGAAATGGGAAGTACATGTATTTGTGTGACTTAACATCCATATTTTATTCTTTAGGTACATTACTGTATCAGATGAATGATACCAACTTTTTCTGCCCTTCTGAGGATGTGGCATTTTGGTGCTCCAGCCCTGATTTTTTAGATTGGAGAGTTGACACCGCCAATGGAAATTTTTTTAGCACTACCTTTGATAGTCAATTCAGCATGTTAGGTCAAGTACGGCAAATATCACTTGATATAACAACCGCTATGGCATCAGTTGAGTTTATTAATTCATCTCACATTGGATCTATTGTCCTTTTCAACAATGCAGCCTTATTAAATGGGACTGTAATAAGGTGCAATCAGGAAATTATCACATTTACACCTATTATTGCCAGTAAGTCGTTTGACACAGGTATCTTATATATTGATTATTTGTAATTTGAAAAACCATGGACAATATTTGGCAGAGTATATATTTCATTAAACTATACTCATGTATATAAATATGAGCCAAAAGGGCACAAGTCAGTAAATTCAAACTAGACTATCACTTAAAAGCATAGCTTAAAGTTTAAAGTTAATATTACATCAACATTCTATACGCTATTGTTATAGGTAGTAGTCTTCAGAGTATAAATTTTTCTTCTTGCATAGTTACAGATTGAAATAAAGCACCAAGGGTGCGAACCCTCAGCATTACTATACTAATGCGATAGTATAATGCTAGCATATTATATTCATAACTATCTAGCTCAAAGGCCAATGATCCCAATGTAGGGATAGATAGGGAACTATTGTTAGTAAAATGCAGCTAATAGTGATACTGTAAGATACCTAGCCTATATAAAATGATGGCTTTTAATTAATGTCAGCTGTGTGGCTGGAAGCTTGATTGGAAAGCATGAGTCCATTAACATTGGTTCCTATATTGTCTCATGCTGAGCCTATAGACTCCAGATGTAAAGAAAATAGGAATATCTAAGTACACTGCACATTATCTACTAAACATTAGTGTATTGCTCTATCATGATAGCAAGTTTGACTGTGCTTTAGATTTTGGCTACTGCAGACTTGCCATTTATGTCATATAGCAATAAACTTTAATGTGTGTGTTGATTAATTATTTGATGTTGAGTTAAATGCACCACCACAGCTATCTAGACAGACTTACACTAATATATGTAATACATACTATTGCATTATTAATGCCTACAGAAAAGATCAATTATGAACTCATATTGTTCTTTACTTTTTTAGATTCATTTATTGACCCACCAGTCCTTTCTTTTGTTCAATTTAGAATGCATCATTTGTTTTTAGTCGCCTGGAAGTCACCAATACCAAACAGATTTCTCAATCACTACAATATTACGATTGTACCTGCACAAGTGAATGCAATAAATAACATTGTTACCAGTGATGCCTCAGTTATTCTTAAATTAAACAATCAAACCTTATACAATATAACAGTTGGTGCTACTATCTGCTCAGATTTGGTAGTCCATAGAATGTTTACTGCAGGTATCTCTCCTATTTTGTTTGCAATAGAATTGTGTATAATTATACATAGCCCTATATTATTTCAGGAAAATGTCCTTTCTTGATGATGCAGTCTGCTGAAGTTGTCTACAATATTTATATTGATGGAATTGTGGTTGCGATGATTACATGTAGTAATGGTACAACAATTATGTCACAGTGTACCAATAACATATGGAACAATTACACTCCAAATATGTGTGAAAAAATACTTACAAATAATGGTAATTTTGAAAAATTAATAATACTTAGTTATCTGAAATTATGATCGTTGATTAGGTGTGACAGAAATGAAGCACGTCTCCCACAATTCTTTAGATTTTGAGGTATTTTACTCACCTGCACTTCACATATTGAGGTTTAATTACTCTATACCATTATATCCATATACCCGGATTGTTAGAAATATTCAATGAATTTTATATCGCATTTTGTATTCCTTTTTGTGAATATTGACATGTTCAATAATTATGCTGTTTTTAAAACATTTATTTGCCCATGTGACATGTTAAATAGCTGTTTTTAAAAACATGTATTGGCTTGTGCTAAAGCATTTACTCTGGTTTAACTATATCTACAATATTGAAACACTTTGTTACTCTCTAGTGTAACATATTAATAATTTGGAACTGTTTCAAGCCAAGCTTAATAGTGAATGATACTTCAATCAAGCAAATAAAAACCTCTGTTAATTTTATAATTTAAGATATCTTTAGCTAATACATACTCCAATGTTTAGATGCACTCATTGAGCAATCATTCACCACAAATAGCACAATTGAGTAGAATATTGCTATCTTTTACAATTTAAAGTATGATTTTGTCCGCCTAAATAAGTAAACAATAATTCCTAATAAATTGCTGGAAGTATACTACCAATTGATTTGCTGGTAGTGCATGCGTTTATTATGAGTAATCCTGTACAGAAACATTGTAATCTGTAGTTATGTAAAAATAAATTCAAACTTATCATATATCATAATATTTTATATCATAATATTCCACCCTAAATATCTTCATACATGACTGTTAAATAACTCACAATAGTTCACAGTGTTATATCATGCTGTATTGCAGCAAGTTCTTAACTCTAGTAGTTGTGGGAATTGGCCAAGCTCACCACTATTCCTGGTTTTTACTCCTATGTATCTTACTCTGGTGTAGCCTACTCAACTGAGTTAGAGTAGCTGCTAAAATATCAGCTGGGGGTGTGGGGAGCCCCCTATGGTCAACTTTACAGAGTGAGTTACCATGTCCTAGTATAAACTACCTACAGCAGTGCAGATATCTAGTGTGGAATAAGCTACTTATTACACTAAGCAGAGTAGTATGGCAAGATATTTCACTCTCAGGCTTTATTTTCACTCACCTCTGGCTCATGAAAATAAATTAGCCACTCATGAAATATTTTGCCATGTCACACTCTGACTCATGTAAATATATAATTTAAAATGCATAGACATAATAATGTATATTTTAATGTAGAAGCCAACAAGCAATCTCAACACACCTATCATTGCTGGATTGTGTGTTGCTGCTATAGTTATCATAGTGCTCACCAGTTCAATATCGTTCATAATTGGGTACCTCTTTCATCTCAAGTGCAAGACTGAAGAATTGATCTGTCAGAAATTAAATACAAATCAGCTATATGAGGAGATACATCCAGCAATAATGAATAATGATTTTGATCTTACAGAAAATTCAGCATATGGAGGAGTACCAAAATAATTTGACTATTGGTGACACTTTTCAACAATACATAAGACTTACATGAAACAATATTCCTTCTACCTGCATGATTTTCAGTTTGAGTTACTTACCTACTTTGTGACATCTTTAAAAAAACCCTCTGTATTGCAATTTATGTTAGTTTTACCTCTACATTAATTTATAAATACATGTAAAATTCATTGAGTAGTTAAAATGTAGCATAAAGAAAGTAGTATCATAAAGTAAGGTGGTGTATAAATTTTAGCTAATTGGATATTATGCATTTTATTGAGTAGTACATTGAAGACTTTAAATGCTTGTTTGTTTTTTTATAATGTAACAGATTCTGTGGAGTTACTCTGAGTAACACTGTTTTATATTCAATATGTAGTTAATGTTTAATACATTATAACAGTAGTATACCACTAGTTGTTCAATATGCATTAAATACTTTATTAAGGTTTGCAATTACTTATAGCATACCTTCTCCACAACAGTCAGCATGGAAGAGAACGTCATCATAATTATAAAAAAACATCGTCACTATTTTGTGGATGGTAGAATCTCCTTATACAAAACTTATTGTATTATGAAAAAAATGTTTCCTTAATGTAAATATTACAGCTTGTTTACCATTTCTGCTGCAGCAAAAGTTCCATAAAACAAATATACTACAATACTATATACTAGCTTCTTAGCATAGATCAATTAAAAATTTATCAGACAATAATTATCTGGAAACACTGATGATGAATCACTGTCTTAATAAGAGAAGTTAGCTCTAGCAATACTTACAATATAACATCCAGAGACTCACCAGTTTAAAAAAAAAAACATTTCATAACAGGTATCAACATAATATAATATGTGCAGTTAATATGTACCGTTAACAAAATAGAGTAATCATCTGCTTAAATGATATCTAGCAGATTTTGTGTAGCACATATCCAGCTACTGAGAAAGCATCATGGCTATACTGAAGATGATGTAAGACTAAAGCGAAGCTGAAGTCACTTATCCTATCTAGGCTAGTAAAGTATTATTGCACAAATGAAACACTTAAAAAGAATCTATCAGTCCGTTTAGCTAAGTATGTAGCCATTGTGACCATTATTATAATACTTCAGCTAACAAATACGGAACCACATTCTTACTTCAATTTACAGTGTTACTTGTATTTTCTGTAGTTTCTCATATTTATGTTATTTTGACTATCTTAATTACCAGTATCTTTTGACAACTAGCACTCACAGCTACAAAAAAACGCGAATTTTTTAATTACATCTGGTAAAGGGATTTAATACCATAGTCACCATTCGCCATAACATTTTGAGACTTGAAAAAACGAAGTTCTAAAGAATTACTGTAGAGTGTTGAGTCTAACAGTAAGTTTGTAAGACCTAAGTGCGTCTCTTGGCATTCAGAAACAATATAAAAGGAAGGAGTAGATAATTAATTACCTTGAAAGGTAAGGGATCACTGAACGAAAGGATTCTGTTTTTGGAGGTATGGGAAGGGATAGACCACCAACACAAAAACTCAAGGGTCAAAGTACAAAATGACATGTATACCACACATATACTAGTGGTGTGCTCGAGCACAATGTCGAGTGAGCCTGTCTAGTTAGGTTACTAAACTACTTACCACTGGTGTCACCTGGTTCTGTCATACTTGTTTTGGAGAATGCTCTGTAAGATTCTGTCAAACTAAAAAAAAAACTCTTCTATGATGAGGTATGATTAGCTAATGGGTATGATTAATTAGGAATTATCATGATTCTTCAATTTAAATAATTTTACTAATATGTCAAGTTTTTGATTAATTTTTTAACCATTTAAACCCCACCCAATATTATAGGCATGGCAAATGTGATCGCTTGATTGACCAGTATAAAATTCTTCGTACACCCATGTATTGTTACATAATATTCTTTAGCTTAGTTCATGCAAAAAAGTATATAGCAGTTGACCATTAATATTACCAACAAATACAGACTTACAAACTACTCACTCAATTTCCTGAATAATGGTAACTTCCTGCAGTATCCAATTTATGCCATTCTAACTACCTCAATTACCGGAAACTGGTGAACAGGCTCGCAGTTCTAACAAAAAAATAAAAGTCTGAGTTATTTTTGTAATGTTAGCTAAGAAATAAGGAACTGCGTACTTACCTCATCTTCTTCCAAGTAATGGTGGCTTCCTCAGTATTAATATTTAGCCACTCTGGCTACCAGTGACACTTGACCATAACAAGCGGCATTTTTAGAAGTTTGGAAATTACGTCTGGTAAAGGGTTTCAATGCCATAGTAATGAAAGACGTTATGTGCAGAACGGCTGACCCTCACCTTTGACCTCACGCAATGTCTTTGCGCGCGCTCTTGGTGCCTGCTTTCACCTTCGACCTCTGTGGAAGTTGGTGACCCTGCAAGATTGAAGTAGGTGGTGGTTGGTTGCTCGTGGTTGGCTAGGTTGCATTTTGTGCCACTGGTGAGTGATGATAACGGAAGAGAGGACTACAACGGCAGGAATTCACTTATGCTGTGTGATAACAAGTAAGTGTACTAAATACTGTGATGTGTATAGAATAGATAGCTAATGAATTGCATGTAGAGCTATGGTGAATGACAGATTATTTGCAATGACAAAAAAACAGAGTTTTCTTTAAGCACCTCTCCCCTCCCCCTCTTGTAAAGCATGTAACTGTCTGAACTAATCATTTCTGCTGCCAATTCATTGCTGAAAGTGTGGGTTATCAAACACCATTTTATATTACTAGTGTGAGTACAATAGCATGGGTAACCATGCTATTAGGGATCAATAACACTCGTAAAGCAATTGAAATTGTACTCGGAGAGTGCTATTTTGAATGCTTTATGAGTGCTATTGATCCCTAATAGCACAGGTTACACGTGCTATCACTCGCTAATAGTAGGCCAGCTTTTTTTAATCATTTGCACTTGTAGCTACACTGTATCAGTCACTCACTGTCTTCGTATTTCAGCATTAGCTTCCTCTGGAATTTCATGTTCAGCCTACAACTCGTCCTATAATGTTGAAAAAATTCCATCTAATATGGGTAGAGCTTCTGTGGTACACAATGACATTGTCTCCAACTAGAATCTCTCGAACTGTACGTTTTCAAGGTTAATGCTGCACGCATGCACACTTATCCGTACTATTTCACATAGCTACTGAGGTATTTCACTTAGTTTCCGTGCTATTTCACTTAGTTACGCACTATTTCATTTCCCCGTGCGATTTCAATTGAATAGCTATTTTCCCCATACATTTTTAATGGGCAATTTCGCACCGTACTTATTAAATTTAGAAATTGTTAATTTGTTACCTACTGAAAACATTATGAAAGGTAATAATGAAGCACATTCAATAACTAAACATGAACAAAGTCAAAACATGTTCCTTTTTGGTTTTCTTATCTATATACATCTTCCATGTCATCGGCAACAGGTAAGATTTTTTGTGATTACAAGCATGGCAGTAAACACTCAGCCACTGTACCTAATAAAATTCCTCCCCCCCCCAACCTCCATAGTACTTAGTGAGATTGTGTTTGTTATTAACAGTGGTATACATGATGAAAGTGGCTAAGGTATAAGGCTTAGTAGGAAAAATAAATAATACACACACAAAAAGAAGAGAATGGGGGTAATATTTTATTCTAAGTCTTGGTACAGAATTACATCTTATAAAGTATATTGCACGATTAATTTAAAATATCGATTGCTGTCTAACTTAGCTCCCCCCTGGGTGAAAAGCCGGAAGAGCCCTAATGATAGTAGGGACAATAGGGTGTATTGAACATGTCTACAATCAGTATGGGTCATGAGATCCTCAGAAGTGTATCTGAGAGTTGGCTAGAGATAAATTTATCGTAGTGACAGTGGTTAGTGTGCAGTAGTTTAATATGATGGGATTTCCTGGATAATATTGAATTATTCAGATGTTCAATTTCTTATATGATTATTTTCAATGAATGCAATTTTTTTCCTTTATGCTGGTCCACCAAATTGAGGCCCATGTGAAATATACACTGTCCACACATCGGGGATTTGCAACTGTTGCATTTTCTATATCTTCCGCTAAGTTTATCTAATTTAGGATAATGAATTTTTTTTTATTATAAGGTCTATCATTTAGATAGAGCTGAGGTTTCTTCCCTGTGGCTAACCTCTCAAATTAATGTTGTTGTTATATTTTTTCCACACTGTCTTGACCGTCTATTTCTGCATTATACTATGTGTTCATGGATGGCCCTACCTCTTGTTGTGTTACAACTGGCCAATCTAGAGATCTAGAACCGCTGTGTTAGTGAATATGTTTAAGAGACTATACCTCTCGAACTGTTTCTAACAATTTCTTGGGGGGATTAGCTTGCAGAGTATGAGTTGAAATTTCATGATTGCATTTATTCACTTCAGTGTGTTTTCTTTTTCTATTGCTTTTCTTTGTAGTGGGATGGAGTGGGTGGAGCTGCTTTCGATGTCTCTGACTTAAACCAGCTGTGAATGATGGCTCAAGAAGTGTCAACATAATGATCATGGAGTTACCTGATACTGCTGTAATGATGGCAAGTGAGTGTTCTCTAGAGTGTGTTTGTAATATAAGGAAGTATTGGTTCCAATAGGTCTACATTGCTAGAATATATCACCAACACTCAGAGCAGTTAGTGGCTCTGGCTAGCTTGTTGTGGTCACCTAGGACACAAGTGTTTGTGTGACAATAAATATACATGTAAATGTGTATGTCAAGTTACGTAATCAGTATATGAGACCAGTACTATCGCAAGATGTTGACAATCTTAGTGAGTAGTCAGTCATTCTCGGCTGAAATAATTATTGGCTGTTAGAACGAGAAAAATTTGCTATTATCTTATGGGTTTTACCCACACTAATTAAGCCACAATTAACTACGTGATGAGTGAGCAAGTTAACGGAGATGTAGCCCACCATCACATCACCCGAGCCCAGGTAAAGGTAGACAGAGGACGTGCAAATACTGCGACCATGCAGCTAAGTGGTCACATGTGGTGTGTCACATGTGGAGCAATGGCACCCGGGCACAATTACATTAGTCCTAATAGCCACTGTTCTCAGTGCTTGTAGTCTAAGCCTAGCAGCTACCTGTTACTGCCTTGCCAGAATGGCTGATTCACCCGACACTATTAGCTCTCTAAGGATGGCTGCTCATCAGTGGTGGTATTAGTATTTACATAGTAAGGGGTTGGAGATATACTGTACTCTAAATAATTAGCTTTCTGTAGGCCAGGTTGGATATATAGGATCTACATCATCAAGCCACTACCTCATTGTGAAATCATCAGTACCCGGCTTATGGCCTTTCATACACAATAGATACTTACAGATGTAATCGGCCGAAAACAGGAGTTCTATGGCTCGATAATACATGGGCATGCTGCCGGTCCATTTGCCTTGCTTAACTAGTGCAGTTAGGTTAAGAGTTGGACTCTAGTTCTGATGCTGTTACTCTACCCACAGTCGCTATCTTTAAATCACGAGAGCATGCTGCCAACCCTCATTATGGTCAGGCATAGGCTTCGTTACAGGTGTGGGGTGCATAGCCGGCTCCCACTTTCTTATTCTAACCTTCATGCAACAATTTATGATCATCATTGTCCATTGCATATTAGTAACTATCTGCAGTATTTAGTAATGGCCAGACCCTCTCACGGTATTGCCAAGATTGGCTCTGTCAAAGTGATCAGTTTTCTGGAAAGCATAGAAACTCCTGAATCAATGCTGATGTGAGTGTTACATGAGAAGGGAGGTGGAGAAAATAGGGGTTACATGATGAGAGAGATTAGAGAATGAACTAGTGCTGGATGTGTGTTAGGACTCATAAGCCACACTACACTATGGCCAGTGTGGCATTATATAGAGCATAGGTAGGAGGTTCTAGTGCATATTGTAGTTAGATTTTTACTAGAGGTGTGACGGTCCACCAGCGGCCCTTTAATAGTGTCTATGCAGGGCACGCTGCCCTTCACGTTATTGATACTGGACTTATTCTCACACTATCGTATTCGCTGCCTGTCTATTCTCACTCTCACTCAGGCTCGCTGCCTGTCTATTCTCACTCTCACTCAGGCTCGCTGCCTGTCTATTCTCACTCTCACTCAGGCTCGCTGCCTGTCTATTCTCACTCTCACTCAGGCTTGCTGCCTGTCTATTCTCACTCTTACTCAGGCTCGCTGCCTGTCTATTCTCACTCTCACTCAGGCTCGCTGCCTGTCTATTCTCACTCTCACTCAGGCTCGCTGCCTGTCTATTCTCACTCTCACTCAGGCTCGCTGCCTATCTATTCTCACTCTCACTCAGCAGGGATTCATACAGGATTTTTGGCTAGGGGGGGGGGAAATATACATGTGCGTAAATGAAACTTATTTAGTTGATATTTAAGAAAAGAATAGACGCATCAGTCTGTGAACTATTGAAAGAGATCATTAATTTTACTTAATTTACTGAGTTATTCATTGGACTAATGTTATTATTATTATTTTTTGTCAATCTTCTAATATTCTTGGGGGGGGGGGAATATTCTTAGTAGTTGTAATACACAATACTTTCACACAACTGACATACCTACGCAAGACTTAACCTTCGTGGTTAGTCTAGTGGACAATGAATTTTCAAGTAAATACTGTTGCATACGGCTTATAACTGACAAATAGCGTATTAACTTACCACCGCCACTAACTCAAATAGAAATGGAGCTCCCACAAGTTTTTGAGTTTTAACTGCATCCGCAATAGAATTCAAATTGGTAAATAATTCGCTTTCTCTAGAGTGATACTGGTAATGATCGCTAAACCGGAGGATTCCTTTTAGTGAAGTTTGGGATGGGGTCAAACATGGAGCGAACACAAAAAGGTCAAAGTACAAATGACATACGTACGTCCACACATAATTACAAACAAACATCCCCGATTTTCAATTGTGTTACCCCTGAGAGTGTCTCACTTGCATTTATAGGAGTAAATCTTGGAGTCACAAGCCACTTGACCTAGAGTGGTGTAGAGAGGAGTTATGATGGTACTGTTAGCATGTGAGGTTAGATTCTCCACCCGGTAGTGGTGTAACAGTCAGACAGACCACCTTAAAGTATCTGCCCAGGGCTGGCTGCCCTTCATTCAACATCTAATACTACTGCGTACTGCCCCTCACAGCTATTAGGCCAAGCAGCCCTTCAGCTAATTACTAAGTGTGATACATACACTCTACCCTCGCTCAGGTCTTCTTACCTGGGCATGTGGTCCCTCACTTATTAACGACTGCTGGTGGCACTCTCACCTTACTCGACAACCACTATCCAGGTTGTGTTCCTGGAGTCTACTTAGACTCCAGTGTGCAGTGAAAGCAGGTGAGATGGGAGTATACAGGACTCACCAGTCCTGGTTTACTGAAGCTGTGCCCACTTGGGTTACCCGAGATAGACATGGTGGCTGGAGTCATCTAGGTACCAGGCGCTGATCACAGCTCCAAGGTCAGTGGCACCACTCCCTTCTCCGAGGAACCAATACGTAGTCATTGGATGGCCACACCATCCCAAAGCCAGTGAGAGGGAGAAGGTTGGGGGTCAAGGGTAGTTCAGCAGTACTCTTGTTATAATGCTCAATTCTCACTGTGTATGCTTGTCTGTACTTACTTTCACAGGTATACAGCCTACTACCATTGGTAAGAGAGCTGTCAACCCCCTTTCCTAACCTATCACTTACAGCCTTGGGGGTATAGGCCACCTCCTGCAGCCCTTTGGGGGGACTCCGGCAATGCAGGGCAATTAACGCTAATTGCCACGGACCTGCCGAGTCTCTCACCCTCAAGGCCACACAGGGGGATGGGTCCAGGGTCATACCACTGCCTCATGCACAAGGAACATGCGCAGACATGACCACGGGCTCACATCAGCACAGACTGCCAATGTGTATATTAGGAGGATGACACCAGGCAACCATACCAATAAGGAGAATCAGTTCTTTTGTTAGTTAGTGGGAGAATGTGTGCATCAAAATATGAAAGAGACCATCAACTATTTTGTTTACTTTGCCATTCATGAATCTTGAGCTGATAGAAGCAAAATTCCACCATGTGTTAAAAATGTTACTGCAAACATGTCTTTCAATATGCATGCTTGTATCTACATCAGCAAGGCCAATCTTTCTAGCACATTGCCCATTTTGTGAAATAACATGTAATGTACGTGTACTACATTGTTGAGCAACAAAGTTACGTATTACAAGTGCAACATAATTATGTAGTATTTTTCGAAATATTTATGTAAAGATGGTTCTGATGTTTCGTACTGCTTAGAAAAGTTTAGTAGAATCTTTTGCAATTTATCTTGATTTTGCTCTCTGTTAAATTCTCAGGATTAAGCAAAACTATCTCAATGCAAGAAATTATTTGCTCACATAATTACGACGTGACGATAGGAGGGCTTTTTCCACAACAGTTAGTACCCTATGTGAAGCCAACAGCTTCATGTTTTCTCAAACTTTCATGTTTTCTCTGACTGCCAGAACAACTATAACATTACACTTTATTTCATCATTAGTATTCACGCATGCTCATTTGTTCTTATTTTCGTGTACCGTCGTGCATCGTCGATGATTTGTTTTTGTTTATATTTATCACCTCAACACTGTCATTGACTGTTCTTAACTGGAACTCTGACGTTACCATACCCACTAGTGGGTCTTCACTACACTATAGTTACTCTGTTAGTGTAGTGCGTGTATGCCAGGATCAATGTGATTTCTCGCATGAACACCTGCAAACCACAAAAAAAAAACTTGCCCTTCGAGCCCACCCATACCGAATCATCTTCCTTTCTGACTGGCAAGCAACACCCCTTTTTTGTAATTAGAGCAAAGTTTAGTGAAGCCATCCAACATTTTGATGCCATTTGTACAGGATTCCCCTGATAGATGCGAGCACAATGTTGCAATCATAAGTACTCTCTGTATCACATGCACATACATGAACAACTGTGGCATGTAAAATCATTGAGAAATGATAGTTTCAATTATTACAAATTGTGTATCAGCCCATGAGTAAATTGTAGCGCTTTTGCTGCTATGTCTGTTGTGGGCTGGCTCTCGGCTCCGTGGAGCGGTTGTAGCGAGCACGCACGCAGGTGGACAGCTTATTGTACGCTGCCACCAGGTCCGACGCCTAGGCAATCTCTTTAAGCTTACTTATTAAGATATAGAACGGACTGAAGTTACAAAAATGATGGTGGGTGGTTTTATACGAAGTGAACAACTCTAACCACCGGAAATGAATATACAAGACAACCAACACGTGGCCAGTCAACAAACTACACGTGGCCAGTCAACACATAACATAACCATAAAAGGAAAACGGCAAATGCAACACTGACATGCGCAAAATACTTATACAACTGAATAAACTGAATGAAGCAAACTGAATACATAGAATAATACATATATCTCTGTCTCTATCTTTCTCTTTCTCTGTCTTCCTTGTCTCCTCCATCTTTATCTTCTCGAATGTGGGCTCGCTTGTCCTGGGAGCCCACATCTGTACAAATTAAAGTTTTTGTTGTGGGGCTCGTCACACCAGGCTTCCTCGGGTACAAACTCATATATTGTATACACTTACATATACATATGTGTACAGTATATAAAGTGCCATTGTGGTCTCTTTCACTCATCTTAGTAAGAGGTAGTTTTCTTGTTTTTTTGTTTTTTTTACGTTCTTACATTCATAATGTATATTTTAGTTTTCTAATTAAGCATTCCTATTAAGGTTATTATTGAGACCTTTATCGAGTAGATATAAGCAGTGTAACATCAACTGCTGTACTGTACTGTAGTGAAAACAGCATTGTGTTCCTGAAAGGAACACCAAAATTTGGTAACATGTGATTACTTTTCCTACTTTGTTACAGGTTGGAGATGAAAGAGTGTCCAAGGAATTGCTGTGGACGTTTCCAGTAACAATTCAATCCTTGTTTGAAGGAAAATCTACTGAGGTATTGAGGACAATTAAACCTATCACTGACACTGTCATAATCCAACTCTTTAAAAGCGTCTTCATACTGGAAATTTACAGTATTTTATTTTTATGGAATAGTTCATTAGTATTTGTGACCAGCTATGAGAAAACCAACCACTTGTGAAAAAAATTGAAAATTGAGATTTTAGTCTTAAACAAGAGAGAATTTTATGCTGAGCGCGGTGATACCTCATTTTGAACATTCCGTTGCTCACGGGAGAAGATACGGCCTAAAACGCTTCGAGGTGTTTTGATATACCGTCCAACGATATATTGAGTTTTAACGCCGCAATTGAAAATTGGAGCCGTCCGCATACTACAGCTCAGCATTTTTGCCGGTAAATTATTGACACGTGGATAAAGCCAAGTTTGTTTGCATAGCTAGCTACCAGGGAGGAGAACGAGTACACAGCGGTGTTCTAGGTAAGCAGAAGGGTTTAGAATAAGAGTAAATGTAAGAGAGTAAAAGTTTGTCCTGTATGGCTATAAGCTCTACCTTACTTCCTATTCGAGTCGGAAATATCAGCCTAGCACACAGCGATCAGGTCGAGAATACCTTCAGTCCCAGCATTCACAAGGTCGCTGTCCATTCCCAAAAAAGGTAAGAGCTCTTATCTTTCAGTCAATGTCAAGTTCTGCATGCCGGGCGCGGGAGTATCTATAGTAACCAGCGGGAATTATTCCACAGGACTCCGTACACGGACTCGCGGTAAATAGAGTCAGTTTTTGCTTTTAAGTTTTGTGCCTTAAAAGTCCGTCCAATTGAACTAAAATTTGGTAGATAGATAGATCTAAGGCATTTGTTTAAGAAAATGAAAGAAAAAAAAATTGAAAAAAATCGGACTTTTTGACTTTCAGTACCCGCACGCAATTTTGAATTAATTTTACAAGTGGTCGGTTTTCTCATAGCGGGTCACATTTTGTCAATGGCATTGGGAATGTTATACTAGCTTACAAGCAGACTGCATTAATTTCAGAATAAAGTTGACTAACTAACATAGTACTCAAGGTTCCTTCAGTTAGTGACCTCTTAGTGCTACCTTGAGTCGTCACGTTGATCGTACTGAAGTTGTATTTAACTAGTAATACAATGCTATGATTTACTCTAACAAAATTGGAGAAACATTCTATGAACAAATATGGGTGGGGAAGGGAGGCCGGGGGAGGGGGGGAGAGGAGATGCGGAGGAGGCGAGTGAGATGCATGGACCCAGGAAAAGTACTTGTATGCTGCTCTCACTGTCGCTACTAGATACTCTAGATACATACACATGTAGATTGCTCCATGAACTTTATGGAGTTGTGGTCTGTCGACTTAAGAATATGTGTCACACAGTATAACATTAGCTTCAACTTTTAGAATAAGCAGTCACATCCAAAATTGAAGCCACACCCTTTGATTGTTGTGTGAACAAGTAGCTATTATTATTAAAAAAACTACAGTTGCAAAATATTGATGTACCCACAGCTATTTTTCCAAGTGATCATGTACTTCAGCATGATTGAGGTGGGTCTGTTGGCTCAGAAATGGTCAGCCCCGGGTCAGTCCTGCACAGCAATGGTCAATCGTCGTCCATTTGCGCATGCGCGCGTGCTTAAGGTTCAAAGTTTGTTTGATCGGCCGCGCTCTATAGGTCAAAGGTGAGGGTCAGCCGTTCTGCACATAACGTCGTCCCATAGTAATTAGTCGCAGTAACTTCTTGGCAGGAATTGTCTCAAATTTGGAGCCCAAGCTTTATGTTTAATGCTATAGTATCAGAAGAAGGTGGGGTCAAGATAAAAAGCCGTCGAGTTACTCGGAGTACTGGTATTTCCTGTAGTCCCTAATACAGCATTCTGACTATCTGATTACCAGTTTCTTTGGACAACTGGCACTCACAGCTACTAAAAAACAGCCGAGTTATTTAAATTACATCCAGTAAAAGGTCGCAATGCCATTGTAACCTTTCGCAATAACATTTTGTGCGACTTAAAAAAAAACAAAGCAAAAAGTTCGAGAGTTATGCAGTGTCAAGTCTACAAGAAAGTTTTAAGACCGTGCGTCTTGTACAGACAAATTAATACAAAAAATTAAACATTGAAATTAGCAATTGACCATTAATGTATAGCAAATATTATACAGAACTATTCTCTTACCTTAATTTCCAGAGTAGTGATAACACAATACTATCAAGTTTAAGCCATTCTGACTATTTCTATTACCAGTAGCTAACTCTTGAAGAAGCTCTCAGCTACCAAAAAAAAAAAAAAAAAAGCCTGAGTTATTTTTGTAACGTTAGTTAAAAAAAAAAAGAGCATGGAATTACAGCATCTCAAATTCCCCCCCAGTAGTGGTAGCTTCTTTAGAAGCCATTCTGACTACCAGTGGCTCTAGTCCTGCGTAGCCAGACCCTTTACCGAACCGCTACGCTGGGAATGGGTCTGGGCATGGCCATACCAAATTTGTTCTGCCACAAATATAAATTCCTGTGCGTGTCAGCCACCCTTTCCAACGCTAGGTGTTTAGCAATCATGGCTAATTTGCGATAGAAATTCAGGTATAAAGGAGGTGGGGTATTGATTCAATAAAATTGTCTAAACTGTAGTAAATTTTGATATGTGTCAATGAATGTCCATTAAGTGAAGCACATTTTGTATGTTGTAGCAATAGTGGGAATTCTGTTCTGTCCGTTGTCCGGAACTCGGAAGGTCCTAATATACAATTTTCAATAGGAAATCCATCCATAGTTTTGTGTTTGTCCGCTGTATCGCGGTTGTCCGTTTTTCGGAGATCCGTTGAACGAGGTCCGACTGTAGTTAGGTTACATAAAACTGCAGTACTTTTTACATGTACATAATTGATTTTGTGTCAGTTCATGCAATGATAGCACAAAAGAATGGTGCAGTGAGGTGGCTGAGTGTCTGGCTCCAACAGGTTGAGCTGCCAATAAGACAAAAACAGAAAATAGAAGAGAAAAGTCAAAGGTTAATGAGCAACACATGTCCACAATGAAGAGAAAGTGCAAATATTGTTAGGATCAAATTTGTGAATCTCATATACTGGCTGTAAAGCTATAAATAAATAAATCAATAAATACATACATAATTAATAAACAAACAAGCAAACAAAAAAACAAATATTAAATAAATAAATAAATATATAAATAAATAAATTAGTAAATAAATAAATAAATAAATAAGTAAGTAAGTAAGTAAATAAATAAATAAATAAATTAGTAAATAAATAAATAAATAAATAAATAAATAAGTAAATAAATAAATAAATAAATAAAGACTTTTTGAATTGTTAGCACATCTTGAAGACACACTAACTCTGCTACAAAAAATTTGTACAGAAGTGGTGCAATGCCACCACTTTCTTCAAGAGACTCATTTATTATTGTTTTATTTAATTATATTCATTTCTTTTTTATTGTATACAACTTCAGACTTATATTTGTTGTACATGCAGTCTTTATTATGTTAAACTGGACAAATGCACATTTACATTCATATGCTTCAAACATGTTTTATCAATTTTGCCCTAAATTAAAAGTTTGTGAAGGCCAGATGTGCAAAAAATGATTTTCAATTTGTTTTAATATGTGTCCCTCCATAAATTGTAATACTTCTGCAAGCATTATAAGAGCTGATGCCTAAACTCCCTCCCCCTCCTCGTGAATGGTTATTTCTAGCTTTGATATGTATGTATAATGTATGATAGGCCAATTAGTGAATTCATATTCATGAGTCAGTAGTCATTTTTATAGTGCGTGGTAAAATTATGAAATACTCAAATGTTACCCATTAAATTTTTTTGGTCACATACTAACTAGTCATCCTGCACAACTTGCTAAATATTGTCATGAATAAAATCTCGATAGTTGATCAGCTCTTATAATGCCCCTGTCGTTCCACTGAATTTTATTTGCAAGTGTCATCTATGGGGAGCTAGCAAGCGTGCATGTAATTTGTAAAATAGCGCTGAAATTCTTTGTAGAAAAAAGTGAACAGGATTAAGCTAAACTCTGATAATAATTTTTGGTGAACAATCTCAATTAACATGGATTTCTACTATGGCAACTGATAACTGTAAGGATTTTAATAATACACCAGGTTGACAAACATGATTATTGGCACACAATTAATGGTTTGCACAAGTCAAAATTAGTAAATTTTGTAGATGAAGTATTATAATAAGTGTGTTTCGGAGAAAGCAATAAATTTCATGTTTGAAAAAATTTCCTTAAACAACTTGTGTCTATCTGCATCACTGATTTATAGTTACTGTAAAGACTCACACTGGTCATTGCAGTTGTGCTCGCACAACGTACTCTTGCTCTTGTTCCGTTCATAAATGTGGAAGAGGCATTTACTCCATCAATTTTTCGAGTAGCATTTACATTTCCTAACTTGATTTGCAGTTCATTATTGTAGATGGCATATTGATAAATACCAATGAAGGCAGTAATAATATAATTATAACTGTTAAAGTACTGAAATTTCAGCAGACTGCTATAATTTTGTATTGGGCCAATGATATCTCCTGGCACTCATTGACCACTATGATTTAAACACTTATACTGACCCGTTTACCCTTCTGTAATTCCAGTTGAACTATATTATACTCTATTTTGAAAGCATACTGCCATAGTCTGTCCAACTTTCCAATGACTTACATGACAAAATCAAAGCAAAATATTGTCATTTCTTTATCATTGCTGTTCCCCAAAGTATTGGCATTTGCATTTTTTAGAGCAGAGTACCAGAATTCTGCTGCTTGAAGGTTTTGCTTATAAATAGAATTTCCACTAAAAATATCCAGGGGGGAGTTCCTTCTCTTACACCTCTGAGAACTGTTTTACATTAATATAACCTATAATAATTCCTATAGAAATTGATTTATAATTGTTTTTGCATAACATAACTTATTGTGTCATTGAGTAATCTGTAATAAAAAGAATTCATCTAATGCTAATATTCATGTGACGTGTCTGCGTTCATTAATAATGTTATCTAATTAATTGTTGAAGACAATTTTATAGTTGAGTTTCTTGTCTTTCTGAAATAAATTAAAAAAATTAATTACAGTATATACAAATAACTGATCAATTCAATAACAAATAACCTAGATAAAACATTGACTAGCTATTAAATTTTGCTCACCAAAACACCCTAGCTTCTGCAACCCTACCAAAAAATCAATTGTTTATCAGATATTGGCTTTTTTACAATATACAAAAATGTGTAATATCGACCAATTACTCATGGACCATAATTATATGATGCTCCAAGTATATTCCAACAAAATAGAGTGGTAGTTCAATCAAACAATTAATTTGTAATTGAATATGTATATACTATTAAAGTGTTAAAAAAATTGATTAAAATTGTAAATACTCTCTGTACACAAAACTAACTCTATATTAATAAAACAATTATTTGGCGACATTTAAAGTTCTTGTTAGCTAAGCATTACCCATTTAATACAGGGAGCCATCTTAGGTTATTCTGTTTGAAATATGCAAAATCAATTACTAATTATAGCTAAGCTTTTTAATGAAGTTACACTATTGTGTGATTATGTCAACACTATTACTATTATATAACTAGCAATACAGTATCAAGTTTCTCTTATGCTTACTTTGTCAAAATTTTATATTTGAGTAATCCTCAGAAGTTGAATGATATAGTGGCAATTCGGTAATATTAGCAATTAACAGTTTAGTATGTCACTTTTCTTTTTTTATATGCATTGAATATTAATCACCTCACAAGAAAACATTTTCTTACATTAATAAACATGTTTTTTTTTATGGGCATCATTATAGCCATTGAGTTTAATTAAATAGTCATAATGAACGTGTTAATGGCAAGCAGGTTGTGCAAATAAACAATGTATTATTTTTTTAACACAAATAATTGGTGATAACTTACCATTTCACGGATTTTCACCTGCAGGAACTAAAATATATATATATATATAATATGTATAAGTTTAAGACAAGTATATATCAGCTGCTTAATTAAAAGGTGATTATGATTACTTGAAGTTGATGTAGCAGCTGCTACTTTTCATTTACAACTTACAATTATATTACCATAAACAACTTAAGTTGTATAGCTATGTGATATATGAGGTTGAATAAGTTATCATTTACCAACTTCTTGTAGATCTCAATCTCAACCCCCTTTGATATTTCTAGTAAATATGTAATACATAAGTAAAATGATTAATTTCATAGTTAAATACATGTAAAGTGGACCACACAATTACTGCTATTGTATTATGATGTTCATGTTCAAGAATTGTAGCTTCAGGCTTAGATCAAGTATTAATGGCAAATATTGGGTGACTTAGTATCTGAAAATTTGGTATTGCATTCATATGTGTCATGAGACTCTTACCTGGAGCATCATGTTGAGGTGCATGTTGTACTGCATTATTTTTGTTAGTCAATAATTATGTTTTATTACTGCTATATGTCTATTTTTAACAAGAACAGATGCTTTACTCCTTGTGGAATGCTGACCTTCACAACACATTCAGCATCCACAAAGACACTAATTAACATTTATTGCATAATTTAAAGTACATTGTCACTTAGCTAGTTATATTTAGAACACTATATTTAGTAACAGTTTCTGCACTGATATAAAAGGAAGCTCTGTAGACAACTTCCTTTCGCTCTGCAAATGTCTTCATGTCCTTGTGTGTGTTTTGTCTTTGTAAATGTTTTCATAACTAACCCCCTGTCAATATCAAGAGAAAGCTTGTGGGTTACTGCAAAGGACAATTCTACATCACTTGCTGCAAAGTCTGGTGGCAGCTTACCCAATTACTGCTGCAAAGCCTTTTAAGTGAGGAGCTGACTTTTGTCAACCTTAAGCAAGAACAGAAATTTCCCACAATTGGTGGCAGCGGTGGGATACAAAGAACAATTCAACAAAACCAGTGAAGAAGAAGCAGAAGAAAACTACATTAATGCAGAACAGACCTGCAAAAGGAAAGAAGAAAGAAGTACAAGTTAACAGAGGAGGAGAATTAGAAAAAAGTTCCAGTTAGTTGGAGAGAATCTCTTTTACCTGTAACTCCTCCAGTAGCTGCTGTCCAGAGACAGAGCACAGCTTATAATTTGAGAAGAAATCCCAAGAAAAGAAAGGAGACAGTTTTTCAAGCTATTGGAATTAAGTTATAGTGATACTGAGGAATTTGCTGAAACATTGACAGTTCCCTTGGCAGAGAGAGTCACTGAAACTGAAACATTTATTGAAAGTGAAAGAATAGAAAATACTTCCACAATAGAAACTTCAAAAAGTAGTACAATTACCAACATTACTACAGAAGTCAGCAGGGAAATCTCTGAAGAAGAAATAGTTCCTGAACTCAACACTGAGTGTGAAACTTCTACAGAAGTAACTATAGAAAAGGAAACAAGAATGGCAACTGAAATGTCAAGTCTGGAGGCCACCATGGCCCAATTATTAGCAACAATGTTAGAAAATCAAGCAAGACTAGAAGAAAGGGAGAGAAAGGAAAAAGAAGAAAGGAAAAAGGAACAAGAAGAACAGGGACGGAAACAAGAAGAACAAAGGCAAAGAGAAAAGGAATTGATGGCAATAGAGAAAAAGAAATTAGAACTTGAACAATCTAGATTGGAAGCTGAAAAGGAAAGAATGGAAGCCGATGAAAGAAGGAGTAGAGAGGAAAGAAGATTAAGGAAATTGGATGATGAAAGGAGAGAGAAATTTTCTGGATTCAGCAGTTACAAAACAGGAAATGATCTGAGGCAATACTTTCTACAATTTGAAACCATCATGAGAGATTGTCATTATGAAAAGGATACTTGGAAATCAAAGTTATTCCCAAAATTGGATTCAACTTTGGCAGAAAGAATGCAACCTCTCATAAAGCAACATCAAGATTATGAATACATCAAGAAGACACTGTTGAAATCAGTTGGAGCCACTTCAATTGCATTTGGTCAGCAAGTACAAGAAATGAACATGGATAAATTGAAGCACAAAACTGCATCTCAGATTATTGAACTCCTCAGGAAAATAACTGAAGGATGGTTACAGGATGCCACTTCCTTAGAGGAAGCAATATTTGCTATAGTGAGGTCTGTATTGAGGAGATGTCTGCCTTATCATGGTATTTCTTTTCTGGATGGGAAAACCAGCTCAAATCTTACTGAATTAACTGACCACTTGAATGATTGGATGAACTCTAGACAACCTGGTGATTATTCCAAAATACCTGGCCAAAGCAGCAAAACTCATGAGAAGAAAGGAAACTCTCACCATAGAGAAGACAGAAGTGATGCAAAGAGTTGTACCATTTGTAAGAAGTTAGGTCACACCAGTGACCAATGCTGGTTCAGAAAAGATGGCAAGTATGGAGAATCCAGCAATAGTAATGGCAGCAACAACAACAGAAGTTCTAAAAACAACAATTGCTTCATCTGCAATGGAACTGGGCACAGGTCTTATGAATGTCCCCAAAAGAAATCATCTGTAAAGAAAGAGAAGAATCTGAAGGAGCCAAACATGGGTGCTTTCAGACAAGCCTCAAGTTGGATTTCTGGGAAAGTGAATGGAACAGAACATAGAATCCTGATTGATACTGGTGCCTCAGTAGGAGTTGTCACTCCAGAAGTTGCAGAAATGTCAACATATAAATCTGACAAAGAGATTTTCCTGGATGGTGCAATCAGAGGATATAGGAAACTTGTGTTGGTGGAATATGAATTTAATGGAATCACTTTGGAAAGAGAGGCTGCAATAAGTGACAAACATAAAGACTTCAAGGAATCATTTTCCCTTGGAACCCTAAAGACAAGCAAGAAAATTAGTTATTTGTTCCAATGTTTGAAAGAAAAGCTGAACCCAAAGATATTGCTGTGATAACAAGGCAACAGAAGAGGAATGGAAAACTTTTGAAGAAGCAACAATCAGTTATTCCTGCCAAACCTCTTGTGACAGATTCTGAGGCAGCAACTTCCGCTGTTATAGAATCAACAGAGTCAGGGAACACTTCCACTGAAGCAACTCCAGCTTTAGAGGATAATATTGTTGGTGAAGAGGACACTTTGACAGCTGCAACACCAGCAACTGATAATGATGTTCATGAAAACACATCCATAGAGGAGGTGGTAATCACTGATGATAAAGTAGCTGAGCCTATAATCACAGAGGAAGCAGAGGAAAATGATGAATGTGAGTCTGGAATTCAAACAACAATCAATGTTTGGAGAGAACTTGGCAAGAAGAAACTGCAAAGATTCAGAATCAATAATGGCCTACTGACACAAGAAAGAGAAATTGAATGGGGAACATTTGGTGAAGTCATTGTTGTTCCAAAGTCATGGAGAAATAAGCTGATGGAACTTGGGCATGAAAAGATGGGCCATCTTAGAGGAGAAAAAGTATTGTTAATGATAAAGAAGAGATTTATTTGGCCCAACATGAAGAAAGAAATATACCAACATTGCTCCAGCTGCACAAAGTGCCAATACAATTCTAAGTATCAGCCAAAGAAAGCTTCAATGGTTCCCAGACCAGTTATCACTAAACCATTTCAAAGTGTGGCCATAGACTTAGTGGGACCCCTCCCCAAAGAAAGAGGAGGATGTCACTTTATTCTTACAAGTATTTGCCAAGCAACCAGGTGGCCTAGTGCTATAGTCTTAAAATCAACCACATCAAGAGCAGTTGCTGAAGCTCTCTGGACCATCTTTTCAAACACTACTATACCAGAGAAAATACTGAGTGATAAGGGTCCTCAGTTCATGAGTGCTGTAATGAAAGACTTAACATCATTTTTGGGAATAACTCATGTCACAAGCTCTGCTTATCACCCCCAAACAAATGGATGTTTGGAGAGGGTTCATGGCACCTTCAAATCCATCTTGAAGAAGTGTATCAGCTGCAAAACTGACTGGGTGCAACAAATTCCATTTGTCCTTTTTGTTCTGAGGCAAATGCCAAATTCGGAACATGGATTTAGTCCATTCGAATTAATCTATGGCAGCAGAAGTAGAACCCCCCTGGAGGCATTGTATTTTGGCTTAAATGAATTCAATGGAAGGAATCTGAAGACAGGTGCTTGGGTTAATGATCTGGCTGACAAACTACAGCTAATCAGGGATAAGGCAGCTTTGGCAACGGCACACACCATTGAAAAGAGGAAGAAATGTATGACAAGAATACAAAAGACAGAGAATTTCAAGTTGGACAGAAAGTGAGATATAGAATCCCAGGGAAGTTGAGTGCTCTCTCTGAAAGTTGGGATGGACCCTACATTGTGAAGAAGAAACTGGGAAGTGTAAACTATCATATTCTGAAGGAAGGAACCAAAGGTGAAGGCAAAGTGACACACATCAATAATCTAATGAAATTGACAGAAAGAGGAACTGTGAACAGGCTGGATGTTGTGTCAGAGGAAGAAGATGAAGAAGTTCAACAAGAATTGACAGGAAAACAGATATTGAAAGACAGATGTAAATTTTACAATGAAGAAGAGTTGAGAGAAGTTTTGAAGAAATTTGATGGATGTATGAAAGATGAACCTGGTGTCACCAAAGTAACAGAACTAAAGATTGACACTGGAGATCATCCACCAATACAATGTCAACCCTACTCAGTGCCTATGTCTTTGAGAGGCAAGGTCAAACAAGAACTGGAGAACTTGGAGGATAATGGAATTATTGTCAGAAGTAACAGCAAATGGTGTTCACCAATGGTGCCTGTTAGAAAACCAGATGGTTCAATCCGGATCTGTGGAGATTTCAGGAAGCTAAATTCAATTACAACAACTGAACCATATTGCATCCCCAGATTGGAGGAACTTGTCAGTACAGTTGGAGACTCAGCTGTTCTAAGTAAAATTGACTTAGCTAAAGGCTTTCATCAAGTCTCAGTAAATAATGAAGATAGTGATAAACTTACCATCATTACACCATTTGGAAAATGGAAATACTTGAAGATGCCATTTGGAGTTGTCAGTGCTCCTGCTACATTTCAGAAGCTGATGGACCTAGTGCTGAAGGATTGTACAGAAATCAGTTGTGTGTATATTGATGACATTTTGATCTGGAGCCAAACTTGGCAACAACACTTGAAAGATCTCAACACGGTGTTCACAGAACTCAAGAAAGCTGGACTAACATGCAAACCTGCAAAGTGTCAGTTTGGGATGACCACTTTGCAATTCCTAGGGCATGAGATTCGAAATGGCAAGATAAGTGTGCCAGCAGCAAGAGTCAGGGATCTCTAGAAGTTTCCCAAACCAACCACAAAAAAGCAAGTCAGAAGATTCCTTGGAACAGTCAATTATTACAGGAAGTTTGTCAAGAACTTTAGTGCATTGCAACAAGTTTTGACTCCAGCCACAACCAAGAGTGCGCCCACTAAGGTGGTATGGAATGCAGAAATGGAGGATGCATTTACAGCACTATGCAACTGTGTCAGCAACCAAGTGAAATTGTGCATCCCTGTTCAATCTGACAAATTTGTGCTGGAAACAGATGCCAGTGCAAATGGGATTGGTGCTGTATTATCAGTGATCAGAGAAGGCAGAAAATCAACTGTAGCATTTTATTCCAAGCAGCTACATGGGGCTCAGAACAAGTACTCTGCTCAAGAACTTGAAGGATTGGCCCTATATCAATCTATTCAACATTTTGCTTTCTATCTTTATGGGAAGGAATTTTCAGTAATAACAGATCACTGTGGCCTGGAAAGGATGATGTCTAGACCTCAGGAGAATAACAGAATCCTGAGATGGGCATTGAAGTTGAGCAATTACAGATTCTCCATATCCTACAGGCCTGGAAAAGAAAACATAATTGCTAATTGCCTAAGCAGGGCATATGAAGAAGCCACACCTACGTATGAATCAAACCTCCCTTTGGAAGTACAAGAACGCACCCACGACAGGTGGATCCCAGCTGAAGAAGAAGGGGGAAGCTGTGGAATGCAGACCTTCAAAACACATTCAGCATCCACAAAGACACTAATTAACATTTATTGACAACAGCATTCCATAATTCAAAGTACATTGTCACTTAGCTAGTTATATTTAGAACACTATATTGAGTAACAGTTTCTGCACTGATATAAAAGGAAGCTCTGTAGACAACTTCCTTTCGCTCTGCAAATGTCTTCATGTCCTTGTGTGTGTTTTGTCTTTGTAAATGTTTTCATAACTAACCCCCTGTCAATATCAAGAGAAAGCTTGTGGGTTACTGCAAAGGACAATTCTACATCACTTGCTGCAAAGTCTGGTGGCAGCTTACCCAATTACTGCTGCAAAGCCTTTTAAGTGAGGAGCTGACTTTTGTCAACCTTAGGCAAGGACAGAAATGTCCCACACTCCTCATATACTTCCATACATACATGCATATGTCCATATAGATATACATATATATAATATTGTCAGTAGAGTTAAAGTCTACTAAGTTAGACTAAATATTTTTTGTATTAATAAAATCCATTTTATGTATGTTATGTATTATAAAATGTTGTGTCGTATAACTTTCCTATGGCGTACGATGTCCTTTTGTTCTTTGAGCTCACATTTTTCTGTCCACTTTGAGGTCAATCACGTTACTACACTTCACTAAAGAATTCTTTGTTTTATCAATGTTTACCCGTATATATTATCAATTGTTTACCCTATAAAATAAGTTGTGTTTGACACAATATCTGTTTTCTTGGGATGCTGTAAAGTGTTATGAATTTTGAGCTAGTTGTATTTCCAATTTGTGTTAATTAATGCAATAAGTTGTGACAGCTAAGGGATTCCATCTTAACTGATATTTTAGAATTATCATTACGTGGTGATTAAAAGCACCACATTTTGTACAAATATTATAATATGCTGAAGAACCCTCACGAAACATTTACGTAACAGAATTATATATCATGCGGTATACGTGCCATAACATATTTTGCTAACTGTCCCAAAACTCTGAGATAGTCCAGAAATTTTTTAATAAGCCATGCACTGTCCCACAACAGAATTGTACACTTTCTATTGTTTGTCCAGGAAGTCTAGGCTCATTGATGAAGTTCATAACTGTACACTATGCATGATCAGCACAGGTATTGTTAGTTAGCTGATCCGATAGCTAGTTGTTGGGACCATGTAACTCAAGAATTCTTATTATCCAATAACCCTGATTAAAGATACACACAAATACAATTTTTAATTTAGTTACCACACATTTCATAATGAATAGATGGCGACCACTACCAATTGCCATCAGTTCAGCAGGAACTTGCAGTAAATAGATAATATCATGTTATCTTTGTATCATTGATTGCTGTTGTTTGGAGTGTGGCATCTCACCACAAAAAATACATTGATCAATTGTCATTGTTTGATGCTTCCCATGTTTTCTTTCCTGGTCATTCTCATAAATATTACATTTATAAGCTTTACTATGCCTAGAATTAGTTGTACTTGAAATGACATCAGTATGTCAAGAGGTGCTCTACATTATTATAAGCCTAGCTGCATCTCTATTTGGCCACAAATGTATGTATAGGAAATATGAATTAATTGCCTGAAACTCTTTTACATTACACACAAAGTATCACAATGTCGAGTTTGAATGCTGTAAAAGCTTTAATTATGCAAGGGTCAATTTAAAGGTTCAGATCTCTTCTCCTGACATTAATGCTCAACGATTGTCTCTTGGCAAAGTATACACAAATTTCTATCCATATTCCAGTTAGCTAATTGCAGTGTGTTGAAATGCAAGATCATTACTAACTATAGCTAAGCTTTGTAATGAAGTTACACTATTGTGTGATTAAGTCAACAATAATGTAATTGTGCGTTATAATTATAATAATGTTTCAATTGCAATTGTGATTTAATAAAAATATTTACAATACTTTTGTATTGTTGTACTCGCAAAATACTTAACCAATTATTAAATGTTCCATCACAACTGAAGAGTTGAAAAGGTGCTAATTATCTTTTATAGCAGGGCTACAATAAAGGAGGGAAAATTGCAGCATTTTCCTACCTTTGAAAAGCTCTTTTAAATTCTTCATTACATGTACTATTTTTTTAATATGCAACATGTAATCATCAAGTTTCTTGTGCACAAAAGAATGTGTCTCTCACTGCCCTCCTAAAATCTATGAATTTATTTTGCACTTCCCTAAATTGTTTTCTGTGTGTCACCTGGCATAGTATTATGAAACAAAACTGTGGAGAATAGTATATATACATAAAGCAACAAACTTGTTTGTTAAGCAAACTCTTACTATATTATATTATTATTATACATTTAAAAATTAACCATTATAATTTTTATAAATTATTTACCTATTACAACACCGGAAATAATGCCCAAAATTGCTCCACCACCAAGAACTGCACCAATTATTGTCCAAGTATATGGTTTTTCTATTTAAAATAATGTGTCAAAATTATCTCATTTGGTATACAGAGAGTGAATCATGATATTATTTTATATTATAGTAGATTTGATATGTAAAGATTATAGTATTGTGTATAAACAAGCCTTGTAAGTAGCGGCCTATACAAAAATAAAATTTTGTAACAATAATTACATAGAGATACATAAATAGTACGTATCATGCAACAATATCATTAATCAAAAAGACTTTTAATGGTCTTTTACATTGTTTTGTACCACTCGATAGCTTAACTGAGGAAGAATGAAGGGCTGGGGAGCTGGCTGTCTAAAAAAAAAAAGTTTCTACTTACTGTATTTTCTGAAATCTTGATTCCTAGGGTCGATAATAGTGTAATGAAGACTTCAACATGTTTAACAGTATAAAATTATAAACATCATACAGATAACTTAACCTGTATGAGAGGGCCACTAGAAAAGAACAGCAAAATTACTTCCATATTCACAATTGTAGCTGTTGATATTGGAATGTATTGAAAGCATACTCTAATGTTTTCATGCCAGCCCAATAAAGTGGTTAATAGCTATATTAATGGCTACACTTATAATACAATATGCACATTAAAACTTTCACACAACACATACTAGGTCAAATTCATGAACTACTGCTATTCAATCATAAGTGTTAGACACAGAGCAAAGAAGACGAGAAAGAAAGAGAAGACAAGAGAGTGAAGAAAAGAGAAAGAACTGAACAATTGTATGCGGAACATTAGTGTGCGTGTCATTGTGTATATTTATTATTATTAGCAGTGTGGTGTGCGTTGTTTAGATTAGCTATGTGTCGTGTGCAAAGATTATTGTAAGAAGTTGTGTATCAGTGTGAGCATGCGTATGAGACGGGTTTCATCTCATAAAACCCGTCTCCACTTCCTGTAGAGTTCAGTTACCCTTCCTGTAGTTAAATTAAATAGACCTAAAACTCTATTGTGACTTACTGCAGCCACTGTTAGGCACGGGCCCACAATACCTCTGTCCTATCAGTGCGCCGGGAACTCTGGTGGCAGCGTCAATCAAAACCCCACAGTAAGGTTTTCCAAAGAATATTAAGCTAGACTACAAACTAAACTGGTAAAAACACGGTCTCTTTATGTTACGCACAGTCTACTGGTTTACCCTGGGATTTAAAATTTCCCTCTATGATTAAAGTGATTGAGCTAGTATTATGGTGACCCAAGTTAAGCATTGTCAACATTACAACAAACATGTTGTTCACATCAAGCAATTATTGGCCAGAGCAATATGAATTAAATACTGCATAGCAAAATTATAGATTCACAATTATAAGATAAAATAATCCATGTTTTATGATGCATCCCACTAATTAATCGATTTATTGATTACTTTGTGTGCACATGACCTCACAATGTTTTGAGATAGTCAGAATTATAATTATAAATTGGGAAAAAAAGCTTTGCATACACTGTTAAAATGGGGTGCTTAACCTTAAATAACACCTCGCTAGGTATTTGCCAGGAGATGCTGTTGTCTGAGCCCTTATAACTTCTACACCAATGCATACTTTACCAAGTGAGCTTATATAATAATAGCTTATATCCATTTGTTTCTTCCTTTCAAATATCATTTAGTTGCGACTAACTATGGAGACAATATTAGGCTTTAAACTGGGGTGTCCAGGCAGCGCCTCCTATTTAACACCAAAACTAAGTTGTCCAAACACCCCATTTTTAACAGTGTAAAATTACTTTCTGCATAATAATGTTTAAAATAACTTTCATTTTCATTCATTACCAACGTGTTAGTAATTTCTTTTGTTTTAGTTTGTGTTGCATGATTATGCTAGAAAATGATGTAAAGATACACTGCCACTTATTTGTGTAAGTAAATCATTCATCCTTGCTCATAATATTTAAAACAATTTTTGGTTTCAAGAATAATAATATAATTTTATAGATGAAGTTATTTTATCTTGTAGTTACTACAAGGAAACTAGATTTAAAAGGAAGTTATTCTAATTCTCAAAATAATTTTGGAACAAGATGTAGTAAAGCTATCATAATGTTACACGTCTCAAAGCATCCAGTTAATTCATATTATAAATATAAATAATTGTTGTTGCTGTGAACAATAGAAAGTCATAAGAGAATACAGAAGAATATTCCAATTCTTCTATCTTCTGACGAAGTTCTGACATCTTCAAAAATGTCCTATCACAAAGCCTACGACAGCCTTGAAGACAGAACTGCAATAACACCAGGTGAACTGTGCAATCTGGTTGAATTATGTGTTGAATCCACATATTTTTGTTTTGAAGAGACATATTACGAACAAAAAGAAGGAGCATCATCAATGGGGTCTCCTTTATCACCAATTCTAGCTAACATCTACATGGAGAGACAGGAAGAAGAAGCCATCAAAAACTTTCCTCTCAAACCATCTCTTTGGTGCAGATATGTAGACGATGTTTTTGCCTTATGGCCACATGGCAATGAATCAATCCAAGACTTCAAACTCCTTCTAAACAAACAAGATAAACACATCCAATTTATAACAGAAGAAGAAAATGAAAACAAAATAGCATTTCTAGATGTACAGATTGAAAGAAAACATAACAAATTCATCACCTCAATCTTCAGAAAGAAGACTCATACAGACAAATACTTAAACTATAAATCAAACCACCATCCAATAATTTTGTCTGGAGTTGTCAAGTGCTTAACAGATCGAGCAAAGAAATTATGCCATCCATCTGAAATTGCACAGGAGCTGAAACATTTAAAAGAAGTCTTCCTAGCAAATGGTTACCCAGAACAAACAATAAATAGCAACATCAAATCCAAAAGGAATTCAACCAGAAATAATTCAACCAATGCACAAGATGAAACCATCAAATATTTGGTAATACCATATATCAAAGGGATTAGTGAAAAAATTTAACATGTATGCCGTTCCTTGAACATAAAAACAGTTTTTACATCAGCACCAACCCTCAAGAAACATCTAATGAAGGTAAAAACACCCAGAGAAAAATCAAAAAATCAAAGGAGTAGTTTATGAAATCCCGTGTATGGACTGCAGTATGGTATATGTTGGGGACACAGGACGTACACTAGACAAACGTTTAAAGGAACACCAAAATGCAGTAAAAAGGCATGATGAGGAAGAATGGTATAGCTGTACATGCATGGAACAGTAAACACAAAGTAAATTGGTTGGAGGCCAAAGTGAAAGAGAGAGTTTAGAACTACACCTGAAGAAGGATTACTGAGGCAGTAGTGATCCAAAGCCTGCCATCAACATCTAACTTGGACAATGGCCTGGAGTTAAATCCAACATGGCAACCAATTATAGCGTCACTATAACTAGTGCATCCTCAGGGTTTTTGCATTTTATTGAACTGGTTTTTTTGTCATTTTTAGTATTGTGTTTTTTGTCAACTGATGAAGACCTACGGGTCGAAACGTTTTGACTATTTATAGTTATAATCTACTACGAAAGCTAATAAATAAACTACCAGAAACTGTATTACGTAGTAATGAACCTATACAGCATCATAGATTTAAAATATTGAAGCTGTCATCAACACTTTTTAACTGCATACATATTTAATATTGTCTACTTCAGACATTTTCAGGGCAAACTATTAGTCAAAATCAAGGGTTTCTTTGTCTTTGTACTTTGTATAATGGTAAGACTCTAATTCTGGTTTTAGGTGTCATGAACTTTTGAGTTACTAATACACAATCAATTGACTCATTGACTATGAAGGATGAGAGTATTAATTATTCAATAAGCTCAATGGTAGGTCTGAATTTATAAGCATAATTTTGTGAAATAATACCTACACATTATATTGTAAGTTCAATGTTGATGTGTTGTTCATAGAAAAGTAGGAACAATGTTTACCCAACAGCATTGGCTTAATGATTAAATTGGAGAATATAGTAAGGTCAGCTACGTTAATTGTGTTTGTATATCCAGGAACTGTCAATGCTAACTTTAATGTGATTATTTTAATTGAATATAAGAATTATACATCTGAGGAATTCTGAATTGTCTCAAAGGTATATGAAATAGTATTGTTTTAACTATTCATAATTATAGAAAATTCAATAGAGTTAAATACATAAATTTAGTATTTGCTTATCGAAGAATACGTTTAGATCAATTTATTCTAGTTTGTACCATTATAATCCAGAAACTGAAAGTCTGTCTGAAAATCGATTCAATATCCTGTGTAAACATACTTTTCCCAAGAATTAATGATAACAACATTACCTTAAACACTATTTAAGGTAACCTTCAACGCAGTAAACTACCAGTAAAAATTTGATCTTTCAGTCTCAAAGCATACTTCTTTTTTTGTAATTATGCTTGCAATACTACTTTACTTATCAACTCTGTCTTCTTTTGCTTTGGGTAAGAAGTAGAAACGAAGTATATGTTTGTTAAGCAAACTGTATTGGGTTTAATCCCCAGTTATGGCCAAACATTTTGTTTTAATTCTGTATTGCTATTCAGAGCCTATGAAGGAGAGTGGATGCACGTTAAGGCTGAGAAAGAAAATAGGAAGTACATGTTTTTGTGTGACTTAACATCCATATTTTAATCTTTAGGTACATTACTGTATCAGATGAATGATACCAACTTTTTCTGCCCTTCTGAGGATGTGGCATTTTGGTGCTCCAGCCCTGATTTTTTAGATTGGAGAGTTGACACCGCCAATGGAAATTTTTTTAGCACTACCTTTGACAGTCAGTTCAGCATGTTAGGTCAAGTGAGGCGAATATCACTTGATATAACAACCGCTATAGCATCAGTTGAGTTTATTAATTCATCTCACATTGGATCTATTGTCCTTTTCAACAATGCAGCCTTATTAAATGGGACTGTAATAAGGTGTAATCAGGAAATTATCACTTTTACACCTATTGTTGGCAGTAAGTAAATTGACACTGCAGGTATCTAATATATTGAAAAAAAACATGGACAATATTTGGCAGAGTATAATGTTTCATTAAACTATACTCATGTAAATGAGCCAAAAGGGCACAAGTAAGTAAATTGAAAACTAACCTATCACCTAATAGCATACCTTAGTTAATATTACATCAGCATTCTATACGCTATTGTTATAGGCAGTGGTCTTCAGAGTATAAATTTTTCTTCTTGCGTAGTTACAGATTGAAATAAAGCACCAAGGGTGCCAACCACCCTCAGCATTACTATACTCTAGCTAGCTATTACAAAGACCAAAAGAATAATTTATTTGGAGTAATATCAATATGAATACCCAATATATAGCGCATGCAAGTCGATATGTGAAGCTTGAGCAAGTTTATTTATGTGGAATTAACAATACTACTATTATATACTATGCATTATGCTATGCATTATCGTAAAGCCATGTACTGAACATTATCGTATTATGTTTGCTACTTGAGGCTTATTTTTATTGCACATGCGTTATCACCCCTAGAGGATGATTAAAGAAAATATATGTTTTGTTTTTCTCTGTGTGTTGAGTTCTATTATCTATTACCAAATAACTATTATTACAATAAAGTGCTCTTGTACTGTCCTTCATTACATACTACTCCTGCAATGAAACGGTAGACGTTAATGGCATCATCAAAGAATAAGATTAACACACAATTGACACTTACCTCACCAGTAATTTCAGCGTGTCCAAGCACTGCAGTAAACAAATGCAGTAATGCAAAACTAGCAAGAAATTATTTGCTCACGCGTAGGCGTGACTATAGGGGACTTACTAACGATCGTACGGCCAAACAGTGACTATTCTGGCATGACCAGACCATTTATCAAACTTGTACGAGGCGTAACGGTCTGGTGTCAAGCCTATGATATTGATTTGTACTCAGGCATGCGATATAACGGTTTAAAATTATATAAATAGTGTGCGTTTGGTCCGTGTGCGTTTGGTCCAATTGCTTAGCAATAACCTACACAATAGTTAGAATTGATCAATTGTCTTATGGTTGCACGGAAATTTAAAACTTTAATTAATCATGTGATATGCTTACAGCGATTTCGATTTCATTAGCAAAGAGGAATGTTGTCGTCCAGTACATGTCGGAATATAAAGGTTTGACACCAGATCCTTTTTCTCCGCGTAGCGATTTGGTAAAGGGTCTGGCTACGCCAGATTAAATAATAACCAGGGTCTGGATACACCAGACTAAAACATAACTATAGTATGTCCTAGTTGAGTTGGCACGACCGCAAACGCAGTAGACGAGGAATGGACTTGGTAAAAAAAACCAAAGCAGTTTAGTCATGTGATCTAATTGTAATTGACGGGCGAGTAAATGAATGTTCACGTGAAAAGGGTCGGCTACTCGGATGCCATTATTAATGCAGTAACTTTTGCTAGAGTTTAGTCAAGGCCATATTGCAGTTCTATATAGTTGTTTCCTGGCACTATACCGGTGAGAATTCTGCGATAGTTCACAAGAATGTCACTATTGTCCTTGTTTGAAATTTGTACTGTTGTTCTAGTTTAATTTTTATTATCAGTTATTTCATTTATATATACTCACTGATCACAATATTACAATTGAATTACCACAAACATTAATATTTACAGAATAATAGTACAGATATAAGAATGGTAATGAAAAGCTTCTGTAGTTGTTAAACCGGAAGTAAAAATGGAGTCACTCAGAATTATTAGCTACAATGAATCTAGAAAAAAATTTGAAAGGGTAAGAAATCCGCTCAAATACGATCTAGCAATCATACAATGGAGATATGCTTAGCTTATTACTGACACTACAGCTATACTACACTCTGCTAGATAAATATTGACATTATTTCTATTCACAGCTCAGTCTTAGTTGTTAAACAGGTATAAAAATTAAAAATTTTGCTTTTTCTAAAAAATTAAGTCCAAACAAAAAATTCTGGTACTTTAGAGGGACTTATAATGTCCAGTGCAACATTTTTAACTAGACAGACTTCTATACTAATAATATACTAATATAGTAATACATAATATTGCATTATTAATGCCTACAGAATAGATCAATTATGAGCTCATATTATTCTTTACTTTTTTAGATTCGTTTTTTGACCAACCAGTCCTTTCTTTTGTTCAATTTAGAATGCATCATTTGTTCTTAGTCTCCTGGAAGTCACCAATACCAAACAGATTTCTCAATCACTACAATATTACGATTGTACCTGCACAAGTGAATGCAATAAATAACATTGTTACCAGTGATGCCTCAGCTATTCTTAAATTAAACAATCAAACCTTATACAATATAACAGTTGGTGCTACTATCTGCTCAGATTTGGCAGTCCATAGAATGTTTACTGCAGGTATCTCTCCTATTTTGTTTGCAATAGAATTGTGTATAATTATACATAGCCCTATATTATTTCAGGAAATTGTCCTTTCTTGATGATGCAGTCTGCTGAAGTTATCTACAATATTTATATTGATGGAATTGTGGTTGCAAACATTACATGTAGTAATGGTACAACAATTATGTCACAGTGTACCAATAACATATGGAACAATTACACTCCAAATATGTGTGAAAAAATACTTACAAATAATGGTAATTTAAAAAAATTAATAACACTTAGTAATTTGAAATTATGATCGTTAATTAGGTGTGACAGAAATGAAGCACGTCTCCCACAATTCTTTAGATTTTGAGGTATTTTACTCACCTGCACTTCACATATTGAGGTTTAATTACTTTATACCATTATATCCATATATCCAGATTGTTGGGAAATATTCAATGAATTTTATATCACATTTTGTATTCCTTTTTGGGAATATTGACATGTTCAATACACTGTTTTGAAAACATTTATTTGCCCATGCGACATGTTCAATATGCTGTTTTTAAAACCATTATTTGCTTGTGCTAAAACATTTACTCTGGTTTAACTATATCTACAATATTGAAACACTTTGTTACTCTCTAGTGTAACATATTAATAATTTGGAACTGTTTCAAGCCAAGCTTAATAGTGAATGATACTTCAATCAAGCAAATAAAAACCTCTGTTAATTTTATAATTTAAGATATCAATAGATAATATGTATATACTCCAATGTTTAGATGCACTCATTGAGCAATCATTCACCACAAATAGCACAATTGAATAGAATATAGTTTTTTTTAAATTTAAAGTATGATATTGTCAGCCTAAATAAGTAAACAATAATTCCTAATAAAAGTGCTAGAAGTATGCTACCAATTGGTTGCTGGTATTACATGCATTTATTATGATTAATCCTGTACAGAAACATTTAATCTGTAGTTACGTAAAAAAAATTTCAGCTCATAGTCATATCATAGGTGAATTATCAGGTGGATTTATTAAACAAATAAAGTATTATGACATTCTTGTGTTTATGAACATCATATTCTACTCAAAGTTTGAATTATGTACTAAAATATTTATCATAATTTTGAACAATGGCAAGTGTTTTTCATTATAAATGGCCAATTAAAAAGTATTTAAGCTCTTATGCATTACAGTGTTAATATTTTAATACAAGCTGAAACATTATAATTTGATCAGGTATATGATGATATAGTAGCATAAAAAACTGTGGCGTTTGAAATTAAATGCGCAAAGTAGAGCAAACATTTTTCATGAGGTGAAGCTAGTAAAATTCTTTGTTACACGAATATAATCCAATAACTCAATTATTCCATGCAATGTATGGATACTATAGCTGGAAGTAGTAATTATTTCTTCAGCTTAAATCGTTTCACTCTGATTCTCCCATTATTCAAACTTATTCTTTCCATTCCTAATACATAATTCAGCGAGCGAGCGAAGCGAGCGAAGCTGACTATCAGTAGGCATAGATAAATATTGCTTTTTTTTCTGCCTAAAATTCTTTCTCCAATGCTCCCAAACTTGCCCTATAATTCTTTCAAAATGTGCCTATATTTCTCATTTATTGCTTGGCCAAAATTCATGTGATACATTGTGAATTACAAAAAAGAAAGTTTTTAACGACTGTTATATTGTAGCATAACTGAAGCTGAAACATAGTCTTCCAGTGCTCTTTCCTGAGCACTGGAAGACTGATCCAGCTGCTGCTTGTATAATTACATCATGCATTAATAGATTTTCACACATTCCACATTAAGTAATCTGCTAATTCTAAAAAAAAGTTGCCTATATTTCTAGCATATTTCTCATTGCTTCCATGTGCCTATATTTCCCAAAAAAATTCCAGCAATATTTATCTATGCCTAACTATCAGTCGTGTTCAATTGAGATTTCAGATATATATATATATATATGTAGGTATGTATGCGTACGTCAAAAAATTTCGCCCGCGCTTCTAATTACGTAAGTTAGGTAAAGCGTTTACAGTTCCGGTATTTTTCAATTAACGAGCACGGAGAATCAACTAAGTTTCAACCAAAAAGTTTATAGCTACTCTCTTCTTGGCGAAAGACTGAATGGCAAATTGTCAAGCTGCGCTTCTTTGCCACTGCGTTCGAAGTTTATTAGGTAATTCTGTTATTGTTAACTCTTCATGCCTAATCATTGCTATTATTTAGCGATTTCCTTCACAAATTATCTTTACCTATACTCATATATTTACTCGCTCGCCATGCATTTGCGCTATTCGAGCGCACCACTAGTGTTATTATATAATGATATATATTCCACCCTAAATATCTGCTCAGTGCTGAGGTACCTGACCGTTAAATATAACTCATAATATTTCACAGTGTTATTTCATGCTGTATTGCAGCAAGCTCATAACTCTAGTAGTTGTAGGAACTGGCCAAGCTCACCACTTTTCCTGGTTTTTACTGCTACCTTACTCTGGTCTAGCCTACTCAACTGAGACAGAGCAGCTACTAAAATATCTGCTGTGGGTGTTGGGAGCCCCTATGGCCAACTTTACAGAGTGAGTTACCAGTTCTAGTACAAACTACCTACAGCAGTGCAGATATTTAGTGTGGAATAAACCACTTATTACATTAAGCAGAGTGATATGGCTAGACAGTTCACTCTCGGGCTTTATTTTCACTCACCTCTGACTCATGAAAATAAACTAGCTGCTCATGAAATATTTCGCCATGTCATACTCTGACTCATGTTATAAATATATACTATAATAAATCTATAATACATGGATATAGTAATGTATATTTCATGTAGAAGTCAACAAGGAATCTCAACACACCAATCATTGCTGGATTGTGTGTTGCTGCTATAGTTATCATAGTGCTCACCAGTTTAATATCATTCATATTTGGGTACCTCTTTCATCTCAAGTGCAAGACTAAAGAATTGATCAGTCAGAAATTAAATACAAATCAGCAACTACTACTTAGCTGAAGAATATCACAAAGAAAACATTTCAATTAAGTGACTTGTTTTTTTTGTTGTTGTTTTTTTTATTCAAATCAAACAGTTACTAGGAGTGGTTACTTTGGCATTGAATCCCCTTCACCATTGCGTGATTAAAAAAAAAATTGCTGTTTTTTGGAACGTCTAAGTGCAGCTTGTTAGTAATCAAGAGTCACTGGTAGTCAGAATGGCTTCTAAAAAAGCTACCACTACTGGGGGAAGCTGAGAAGTCATATTTTTTTTATTTGTACACCACTTTACTTTATGAACTATTTTCTCCCTTCATACTACATTTTAACTACTCAATGAATTTTACATAATTATATTTATAAAGTAATCTAGAGGTAAAACTAACATAAATTGCAATACAGACATTTTTTTTAAAGATCTCACGAAGTAGGTAAGTAAATCAAACTGAAAATCATGCAGGTCTAAGGAATATTGTTTCATGTAAGTCTTTGCGTTGTTTAAAAGAGTCACCAATAGTTAATAGTTATAAGCAACTTTTGATGTCAAACAAGGTCCACCATTGAAAGCATTATATCAGATGTTTGTTGTCATTATGTTATAACTAGTAAACATCTGTTTGATATTGGCATGATAATACTGTAAGATAATAAATTAAAAACAAAAGCATAATTATGAACTCAAGACTTTCAATATAGAGGTAACATCATAAATTATAATTCCATAGAGACATAGCTTGGAGTTTCCTAGATGCTGGCTGCTTATTTTACTTGTGCACCATTCCTGCAGGTATATGTGACAGTGATTGACTTGAAGAGTCTTAACCAGCATCTTAGATGCTGGATAACACTCTTCAAGCTGAGGACATTGCTGTTGGTGAGGAGACTATCAGACCTCAAGTCAATTGGAACTTAAAGTTCGTTCTAAACATTCTGGAATGTCTATTTCAGATGGATATGCCTCCATGCTTTAATTTATACTCTACCAAGAGTGTTAACCAGCATCTTAGATGCTGGCTAACACGCTTCAAGCTAAGGACATTGCTGTTAACTCCTGTCACTCACTGGTGAGGAGACTATCAGACATCAAGTCAATTGGAACTTAAAGTTCGTTCTAAACATTCTGGAGTGTCTATTTCAGATGGATATGCCTCCATGTTATAATTTAAACTCTCCCACAATATAATATGAAAAATTGACGTGCAGGCCTTTCTTTCTGAGTCTGTGATCCCAAGTTCTGTAATTATAGAGACATTGACCTTCATGAAGCCAATATCTGTGTTTGAATGAATGGTAGATAATACCACTAGTCTAGCTACTGATGGTGTAATTGATAACTATTCAAACTTTTTTTTTGCTAAACTAAATTTGAATCAGCAGGTAAAGTAATGTTGTAAATCCAAAGAGCGCCTGAAGATTCTTCTCCTAACATCAAAGAAAAAAAACATGCTTTTATATATTACAGCATACACAGTCTACTGAAAAGCTACATTGATTTTCCAAGACCAGAGCCTTCAGTTGTCTGACATTTTGAAGCCAACAAAAAATGGCTGTTTTGTCTAATTCAAAGCAAGACTCCAGGAATGCAAGCATGCTGAATTGGTGCCCATGGAGGAAATAGTGAGACCTATTACTGATTTTAATATTTTTCTGACCTATGGTATAGTAAAGAAGTCAGCTAATTTATTATGATGATCTGCTTCTTGGCTGCAAATATTTTTGTTTCTTAAACTGGGGACTTATTCAAGAAACTCTATTGCATCATGAAGAGAGAGGCCTACACAGTATTTTCTTTCAAAACCACAATTTAGTGGTGCTGAAAATTAAAACACTATAGTTTATAGCAGCTATAGTTTAAAAAGGAAGGCAGAAGAGCTAGAGAAAGGAAAGGAGGAGATAGGAAATGTTTAGATAGTTCAGAAAAAAGAGAGCAGGAGAGGGAAACTTAATTAATCTTAACCAATGGTAGAGAATAATGATTAACTTGTGCAACTACATTCTTACTTTGCAATATGTCAGGTGCCACACTGTGTGGCGGTGTACTTGATAGTAATAAACAATTGTAGAGATACCTTACTGTGCTTAAAAAAATAGATAGTGATATAACCTATTACATCTTTAAAAAAATGTGAAAAAATCATAGTTGTCACGGGGATTCGAACCCAGGAGCCACTGGCTTTAGCCACCAGTGCTCTAACCACTAGAAAAATGTTAGAATCTTGGAAGTCGAGGGTTGTCATAGCTCAGTGGTTCAAGGGCGGATTTAGGCGGGCTTGACTGGTGTCGTTCAAGCCCCCCTTATTTCAGAAAGAGCCCTCATTTTTAAGCTAGCTCTGTTCATTATGTCAGTTCTAGACAGTTAGATCATAATGCTAGTTATTGTGTGAATGAATATTATGTATTCTTGTAGGAAAGATATAACATTTTCTTAGTTTGTTAAAAAGAATTCAAAAATTTACAAAATAACTAATGTTGAATAAAACAGTTCTTTAATTTTCAGTTACAATAATAATTTTTTTTATCATGAATATAAGTGTTAACATATGGGACAATCGTAGTATAATACTTTAAATAAATTTATCCCTATAATTTGACGTGTGGTGTAGATGTTAAGTTGTTATTCAAGTGTGTGGAGATGACCGAATGATCCGTACTTCACAACACTTTTATGTTACCTTATAATTTAATTGTCAATTATTGTGTGACTTGTACTTAATATTTTGTGAGCCTGTAGCTATAGTAAGTAAATGTAAGAGTTGATGATCATATTAGCTATAAGAATTGGTATATTAGGGACACTATTATTCACTTGACCATACATAGAAATTTCTGATACTAAATTTTCTACATGATATATTATGTACTAATTGATTTGTGTTTAAAAACCTTTCTTAATGAATAGTTAGTTCATGTGTTGTACTGTCAGAATAATATAGCTATTGTAACTCCAAAGATTGTGTAAAATTGAAAAGTGTCAAGGAAAATTTCAAACTTTTATTTCCTTCACAATTTCTTTCTCAGCCATCTTTCACTCATTAGTTGTATTCTCTCTCTTTTACAGACTTTAAAAAATAACACCAGGATTAAATAATTCTAGGCTATCACTGGGAGATCAAACCCAGGACCACTAGTTTAATGCACAATGGTTGTCTTATCACAGTGGCAGAGCGCTTGTGCATTAAACAAGCAGTCCAGGATTCAATTCCTGGTGACAGTGAAACAATTTTTTATCCTGATACTGTTAAGAAAATGCCTGTAAAAAAGAGAGAATACATTAATTTTTTTTATTTTTCTTCCCATTGGGATTAATAAATGTTACTTATTACACCGTTAATAGTTACTCTGCACCACAATTTATACTCACCTAAGAAAACTCTGAAGTTAAGAAGTTTTTACTATCGTGAAACAAATTTTATTACAATATAACTATTTGTGGCTATATTATTGCATTAAATTTATTTCAAACAAAAAAAATGCAGATACAAAAGTACAATTCACTGTAATTACATCTGGTGAAAAAATGCATTATTAAAAATCTCTATGTTTTAATTTAGTTAATTTACGAGCAATGTTTATAATTCAGTGTTTTCTTCTTTGTCTGAAAATAATGAATAATAATAAAGGATGATGTGTAAGACGATATAATACTACTCAGACATAACTTTGCGTACTACTGGCAATATCGTATACTATTTTATACATATTATAATAGCAATAGTTTTAAATAATTGCATGACTAGAGCAACATAATTTAGCATTTGTCGCTGCCTTTACTTCGACCATTGCATTTTGACTTAAAATTAAATGTATGCTTCACAATAATATAACTATTGTAGATTATAAGTACTGACTGACATGGAAAAATTATTAGATTTCATCTATCCTTTAAGCAAGTGATAAAAAAGTGGTAATTGAATAAAAAAAATTCAAACAATGCGAAATCAGTCCAAGTTTTTAAAAAAAATTCATCCAGCAAGAGAAGCACACTATGCCGGTCTCTAAGACTTCATTAATAAAACATTATTTAATGTGCAAAGCATTTCTCAATTTTTTCACTATGCCACTATCTCACAACAGAATTGTACACTTTCTATTGTTTGTCCAGGAAATCTAAAGCTCATTGATGAAATTCATAACTGTATATTATGCATGACTAGCACAGGCATTCATTAGGTGATCCAATAGCTAGTTGATAGTACCGTGTAACTCAAGAATTCTCATTTTCTTATAACCATGGTTATAAAGATACAAATACATTTGTTCATTTAGAAATTTTCATTAAATAGCTATACAGATTCAATTGGAAGTTAAGTTATCACACATTTTATAATCGATCGATGGCGACCACTACCAATTGCCAGAACTTGCAGTAAATAGATAATATCATGTTTTTTTACACAAATTATTGGTGATAACTTACCTTTTTTAGGTTTTCCATCTGCATGCTCTAGAAAATAAATATTATAAGCTTAAGACAAGTATGCATCAGCTGCTTAAAAGTGATATTGATTACTGGAAAGTTGATGTAGCAGCTGCTAATTTTCATATACAAACTACATATTGTATTATCTGAAGTTGAATAAGTTATCATTTACAACTTCTTGTAGATCTCAATCTCAGCCCCCTTAGATACTTTTATAAAATATGTAATCCTTAAGTATTACCTTTTTAAGCTTTACTATGCTAAAAATTAGTGTACTCGAAATGTATAGGAAATGTGAAATAATTGCTGCTTGAAACTCTTACATTACCCACAAAGTATCATAATGTCGAGTTTGATCACTGTAAAATTTAAATATGCCAGGGGCATTTTAAAGGCTCAGCTCTCTTCTCCTGACATTAATGCTCAACTTTTTCTCTTGACAAATTATACACCATTTCTATCTTTATTTCAATTTGTTAACTCCAGTGTGTTGAAATCCAATATGAATTACTAATTATAGCTAAGCATAATGAAGTTACACTATTGTGTGATTATGTCAACACTATTACTATTATATAACTAACAATACAGTATAAAGTTTTTGTTATGCTAACTTTGTCTAAATGTTATGTTTGAGCAATGCTCAGAAGTTAAATGATATAGTGACAATTCCATAACATTTGCAATTAAGAGTCTAGCATATGTCACTTTTCTTATTTTTTAAAAATTTCAATGCCTTGAATCTTAATTGCCTCACAAGGAAACATTTTCTACAGTAACAATACTGGTTTTTATGGGCATGATTGCAGTCATTGAGTGAAATTAATGTCGTACTGAACATATTAATAACAAGCAGATTGTGCATATAACATCATTTTTTTGAACACAAATAATTGGTGATAACTTACCATTTTCAGGATTTACATCTGTATGCTTAAGACAAGTAGTATCAGCTACTTAAAAGGTGATATAATACTGGAAGTTAATGTAGCAGTTGCTAATTTTCATATACAACTTATAATTATAATTTCATGAACAACTTAAGTTGTTTAGCTATGTGATATTATGAAGTTGAATACATTATCATTTACAACTTCTTTTATTCTCAATCTCGCCCCCCTTTGATACTTCTAGTAAAAATATGTAATCCATGAGTAAAAATGTTTTATTTCGTAGTATAAATACACGTAAAGTGGACCACACAATTACTACTATTGTATTATGATGTTCATGTTCAAGAATTGTAGCTTCAGGCTTAGATAAATATTAATGGCAAAATAATGTTAATGAAAGGATGACTTGAGTGTCTGAAAATCTGGTATTGCATTCATATGTGTCATGAGACTCTTACCTGGAGCACCATTTAGAGGTGCAAGTTGTACTTCTTGCACTATCAAACAATACACACATTATTTATATTAGTCAATTAGTTATGTTTTATTACCGCTGTAAGTTTTATTTTTAACAACAAAAGTTGCTTTACTCCTTATATAGTTACATACATACATACTTATGCCCATATATAGATATACATTTAGTAGAGTTAACTTCTGATAATTTAGACTAAATATTTTTTTGTAAATAATATAATCCATTTTTATGTATGGTATGCGATATAAAATGTTGTGTCGTATGACTTTCCTATCGCGTACGATGTCATTTTGTTCTTTGAGCTCACATTTTTCTGTCCACACTTCACTAAAGAATTCTTTGTTTTATCAATGTTTACCCATATAATTATATTATCAATTGTTTACCCTATAAAATAAGTTGTGTTTGACATATCTCTTTTTTGGTATGCTATACAGTGTCACAAATTTATGAGCTTGGTAACTATTTCCAATATGTTCTAATTAATACAATAAGTTGTGAAGCTAAGTGATACCATCTTTACTAATATCTTAGAATTATCATTACATGTGATTAAACTCATTACATGTACTATTATTTTATGCTGAAGAACCCTCACAAAAATTTTACATGTTGCAAAATATCCACCATAATTAGTTAATTTTCCACACCCTAATCATAATTTTAGACAATTTGGCATCTTATATGATTGTACTGACACTATTGCCCTAATGATGGGTTATAAATAGAATTGTATACTACCATAGATATCTTCAGTATGATATTTTTTGTTAAGTGACCAGTGAGATAACTCAGGTTATCACATAGTGTTATCTCATGGCTGTATTGAGCAAGTCCATTACCAGAGTAGTTACTATATAATATATATATATATATTATATATATATATATTGTGGCATATACAGGCCATAACATATTTTTCCAACTGTCCCAAACTCTGAGATAGTCCTGAATTTTTTCACTAAGCCATGCACGGTCCCACAACAGAATTATAAACTTTCTATTGTTTGTCCATGAAATCTAATGCTCATTGATGCATTCATAACTGTATACTATGCATGATCGGCACAGGCAATTAGCTGATGCAAAAGCTAGTTGTTGGTACCGTGTAACTCAAGAATTCTTATTTTCTTATAACCATGGTTAAAAAGACAAATAAATACAACTCTTCATTTTGAATTTTTCATTAATAGCTATACAGATTCAATTGGAAGTTAAGTTACCACACATTTTATAATCAATCAATGGCAACCACAACCAATTGCGACCAGTTCAGCAGGAACTTGCGTTAAATAGATAATATTATGTTATCCTTGTATCATTGATTCCTGTTCTTTTGAGTGTGGCCCCTCAATACAAAAAATACATTGATCAATTGTCATAGCTTGATGCTCCCATGTTTTCTTTCTTGGTCATTCTCATAAATATTATTTTTTTTAGCTTTACTATGCTTAGAGTGTACTTGAAATGACATCAGTATTCCAAGAGGTGCTGTGCATAACAAACCTAACTGCATCTCTATTTGGCCAAAAATGTATAGGAATTGTGAATTAATTTCTTTAAACTCTTTAACATTACCCACAAAGTATCACAATATCGAATTTGATTGCTGTAAAACATTCAATTATGCAAGGGGCAATATAAAGACACGGTTCTCTTCCCCTGACATTAACGCTCAGCTATTTTCTCTTGACAAATTATATACAAATTTATATCCATATTCAGTTTGCTCAGTGTGTTGAAATGCAAGATCAATTACTAATTTTATAGCTAAGGTTTTTAATTAAGTTACACTATTGTGTGTTTATGTCAACATTATTATTATTACATAACTAGCAATATTGTATCAAGTTTGTGTTAAACTACGTTTGTCACATATTATGTGAGTAATAATCAGAAGTTAAATGATATAGTGGCAATTCCATAATATAGCATTCTTTCCTTATTTTTTATAATTTTAATGCATTGAATATTAATTACCTCACAAGAAAACATTTTCTTACATTAATAAACTGTTATTTATGGGCATGATTACAGCCTTTGAGTTAAAGTAAACAGTCATAATGAACATATTAATAACAATCAGGATGCGCAAATAAACTATATAATATTATTTTTGAAAACAAAGAATTGGTAATAACTTACTTTCTCCAGGTATTTCATCTGCAGGCTCTAAAAAATAATTATATATAAGCTTAAGACAAGTATGTAGCAGCTGCTAGTTTTCATATACAACTTATAAATTGTATTATGTATGTGATATATGAAGTTGAATAAGTTATCATTTACAACTTATTGTAGATCTCAATCTCAGCCCCCTTTTGATACTTCTAGTTAAAATATGTAATCCATAAGTTACCTTTATAAGCTTTACTATGCTTAAAATTAGTGTACTCGAAATGGGATCAGTATGTCAAGAGGTGCTCTACATTATAAACCTAGCTGCATCTTTATTTGGCCAAAAATGTATAGAAATTGTGAATTAATTTCTTGAAGCTTTTTTACATTACCCTCAAAGTATCACAATATCAATTGTGATTGCTATAAAAACTTTAATTATGCCAGGGGTAATTTAAAGGCTCAGCTCTCTTCTCCTGACATTAATGCTCAACTGTTGTTTCTTGACAAATTAAACACATATGTCTATCTTTATTCCAGTTTGCTAATTACAGTGTGTTGTAATGCAAGATCAATTACTAATTTTAGATAAGCTTTTCATGAAGTTACACTATTATGTGATTATGTCAGCATTATTATTATTATATAACTAGCAATATTGTATCAAGTTTGTGTTATACTACATTTGTTAAATATTATGTGAGTAATACTCAGAAGTTAAATAGTATAGTGGCAATTCCATAATATAATAGCAATTAACAGTCTAGTATGTGACTTTCCTTATTTTTTTAAATTATTAATGCATTGAATATAATTACCTCACAAGAAAACATTTTCTTACATTAATAAAAATGTTTTTTATGGGCATGATTACAGCCATTGAGTTAAAGTAAACAGTCATAATGAACGTATTATAGTATGTCCAAGTTGAGTTGGCACGACAGCAAGCGCTGTAATTGAGGAATGCATTTAGTACTTTACCGGAAGCAATTTAGTCATGTGAATCCAAGTCAATTAAGCGTGCAAACGTCAACGTTACACGTGAAAAAGGGGCAGCAGCACAGATGCGCATTAATACTGTAACTATTAAAAGAAAGAAATTTAGTGAAGTTTATGGAGTTATTCTGGCACTGTACAGGTTATCTCGTCTGTTTTCAATTATATTTATGTTTCTTATGCGCAGATAATGTACAGCAGATGGAAAACCCAAACTGGTGGGTCGTTCTTCTAAAGAGACAGGATTAAAATCAGTCGATTCTACCTACAGTGTCGAAGAAATATTCTGATATTCACAGGATTCAGCATTACAGCACTGTTAACTTGTAGCTAAAGTTACTAGACTTCTTTGTTAAATAAAATTGTCAATTGTTTCATTTATTTATAATATGTATATGAAAATTGATGAAATGATAGAATTTAAGTAGTACACATACAAAATATAGTTGTGATGTGATCTGAGTTGAAAGGTTTGCTCCCATCACAGTGAAAGCTAAACATCTACTACAGTTACTTTGGAAATCTGGCATTTCCTGGGACGAAGTCATTCCATCTGACGTACATGCTGTTTGGATTAGGTGGAATAGTGAATTACCTGCAGTCAACAAATTTCCAATGTCAAGAAAACTCGTGAAGAAACAAGCAACCGTGCAGCAAATACAGCTTCATGGATTTTCAGATGCTTCTCGAATAGCTTATGGTGCCGTCGTGTATGCTCGTTATTTACACCGTGATTCTACCGTTATCATCAGTCTTTTAACGGCAAAGACTAGGATTGCTCCTATCAAAGATTTATCCATACCACGTTTGGAATTGTGTGCAGCAAAGCTTCTAGCTCAACTTATTTCTACTACCGCCGTAGACCTAGCCGTGCCAAGCAGTAATCTGTTCGCATGGTGTGATTCAACTGCCGTACTAGGTTGGCTAAGAAATCCACCGCCAAAGGGATCCGTGTTTGTCCTCAACCGAGTTTTTGCTACTACTGACCTATTACCAGCATCCAAGTGGCGTTATGTTGCAACCGATGTCAATCCAGCAGATTTAGCTTCAAGAGGAGTGTTTCCTCAAGAATTGACTGAAAAGGAATTGTGGTGGAAAGGTCCACCATGGTTATCTGAAGTCACACTTTGTGTGATTATGTCAACATTATTATTATATGACTAACAATACAGTATCAAGTTTCTGTTATGCTTACTTTGTCTAGATGTTATGTTTGATCAATACTCAGAAGTTAAATTATATAGTGGGAATTCCATAACATTTGCAATTAACAGTCTAGCATATGTCACTTTTCTTATGTTTTTTTTTAATTTCAATGCCTTTAATTTTAATTGCCTCACAAGTAAACATTTTCTACAGTAACAATACTGGTTTTTATGGGCATGATTACAGCCATTGAGTGAAATTAATGTAGTACTGAACATATTAATAACAAGCAGATGGTGCATAATAAGATCATATTTATGAACACAAATAATTGGTGATAACTTACCATTTTCAGGATTTACATCTGCATTCTCTAAAAAAATACATAATTATATAAGTTAATGTAGCAGCTGCTAATTTTTCATATACAACTTATAATTATATTATCATGAACAACCTAAGTTGTATAGCTATGTGATTATATGAAGTTGAATAAGTTATCATTTACAATTTCCTGTAGCTAGTTCTCAATCTCAGCCCCCCTTTGATATATACTTCTAGTAAAAATATGTAATCATGAATAAAATGTTTTATTTCGTAGTATAAATACATGTAAAGTGGACCACACAATTACTGCTATTGTATTATGATGTTCATTTTCAAGAATTGTAGCTTCAGGCTTAGATTAAGTATTAAAGGCAAAATGATGTTAATGAAAGGATGACTTGAGTGTCTGAAAATCTGGTATTGTATTCATATGTGTCATGAGACTCTTACCTGGAACACCATTAACCGGTACCGAAACGCAAAGAGACATCATTATGGGTACGGGGTAGTCATCACGGTTTTTTGTTGTTGTTGTTTTTTTTTTGTTTTTTTTTTGTTCTTTTGTATTGGAACTGCAGCAAAATGGCAAAAGAGTTGCTATCAGAATTAGTTTAATATGGAAGAATAATTGAACAAGTAATATTTTTAGCTGGAGTTGTTCAGGAGTTTGGCTTAGGAAAGTCCACAATTTCAGACTTCTAAAGAGACAGGAAGATTATAGAAAAGTTTTCAGCAGAATCAGCTGACCCTAGTGGCCTGAAGAAGAGGTGCATTGCCAGAAGAGATAATGATAAATATTTTATAATGCCGTGCATTCTAGTTTACTCAGAAAAAACAACAACTCAACACCATTAAATGGTCCTTTAGTAATGGATAAATATGAAATACTGTATTCATAGTATTGTAGTCATTTAAATATTTTAGTACAAAGTTAAATTATGTTATATTCAGAGTTACGTACATTTTAGAGTTACGTACACCTCATTTCCCAAGGGGTACGTAACTCTAAGGTTCTACTAGTTATGTTTTATTACCGCCGTAAGTTTTATTTATAACAAAAAAAGTTGCTTTACTCCTCATATACTTCCACATACATATGCCCATATATAGATATACATTTATATATTTTTAGTAGAGTTGACTTCTAATAAGTTAAACTAAACATTTTTTAGTAAATAATATAATCCATTTTTATGTATGTTATGCGATATAAAATGTCGTGTCGTATGACTTTCCTATCGTGTACAATGTCATTTTGTTCTGTCCACTTTGAAGTCAATCACGTTACCACACTTCACTAAATAATTCTTTGTTTTATCAATGTTTACCCATATATATTATCAATTGTTTACCCTATAAAATAAGTTGTGTTTGACACAATATCTGTTATCTTGGGATGCTGTAAAGTGTTACGAATTATTGAGCTTGTTATATTTCCAATATGTGTTAATTAATGCAATAAGTTGTGACAGCTAAGGGATACCATATTAACTGATATTTTAGAATTATCACTACGTGGTGATTAATAGCACCACATTTTGTACTAATATTATAATATGCTGAAGAACCCTCACAAAACTTTTACATAACAGAATTATATATCATGCGGTATATACGTGCCGTAACATATTTTGCTGACTGTCCCAATTTAAAGGCTCAGATCTCTTCTCCTGACATTAATGCTCAACTCTTGTCTCTTGGCAAAGTATACACAAATGTCTATCCATATTCCAGTTACCTAATTACAGTGTGTTGAAATGCAAGATCATTACTAATTATAGCTAAGCTTTGTAATGAAGTTACACTACTGTTTGATTAAGTCAACAATATTATTATTATATAACTAGCTATATTACCAAATTTATGTCATACTAGGCTTGTCAAATGCTATATTTGAGCAATACTCAGAAGTTAAATGATATAGTGGCAATTCGGTAATGTTAGCAATTAACAGTTTAGCATCTCACTTTTCTTATTTATTTAATTGTAATGCATTGAATATTAATTACCTCACAAGAAAACATATTCTTGCATTAATAATAATGTCTTTATGGGCATCATAATATAGCCATTGAGTTTAATTAAACAGTGTCGTAATGAACATGTTAATGGCAAGCGGGTTGTGCCTATAAATGACGCATTATTATTTTTGAACACAAATAATTATTGATAACTTACCATTTCCAGGATTTTCACCTGCAGCATCTGAAAAAAAAAAAAAAATTTTATATTTATAAGCTTAAGACAAGTATAAATTAGTGCTTAAAAGATGATTATGATTACTTGAAGTTGGTGTAGCTGCTGCTACTTTTCATTTACAACTTACAATCATATTACCATAAACAACTTAAGTTGTATAGCTATGTGGTATATGAGGTTGAATAAGTTGTATTTACAACTTATTGTAGATCTCTATCTCAACCCCCTTTGATATTTCTAGCAAATATGTAATACATAAGTAAAATGATTAATTTCATAGTTTAAAATACATGTAAAGTAGACCACACAAATACTGCTATTGTAATATGATGTTCATTTTCAAGAATTGTAGCAGCTTCAGGCTTAGATTAAAGGCAAAATGATGTTAATGAAAGGATGACTTGAGTGTCTGAAAATCTGGTATCGTATTCATGTGTCATGAGACTCTTACCTGGAACACCATCTCGAGGTGCAAGTGGTATTCCTTCTTGCACTATCAAACAATACACACATTATTTATATTAGTCAATTAGTTACGTTTTATTACCGCTGTAAGTTTTATTTTTAACAAGAAAAGTTGCTTTATTCCTCATAATACTTCCATACATGCATACAAATGACATTTATATATTATTAGTAGAGTTAACTTCTATTAAGTTAGACTAAATATTTTTTGTAAATAATAAAGTTTATTTTATATTAATATTTAATATTTCTAGTAAATAAGTAATTCATAAGTAAAATGATTAATTTTGTAGTTTAAAATACACGCCAAGTGGACCACACAATTACTGCTATTGTATTATGATGTTCATGTTCAAGAATTGTAGCTTCAGGCTTAGATCAAGTATTATTATTATTTTAATGAAGTTACACTATTGTGTGATTAAGTCAACAATATTATTATTATATAACTAGCTATTTTACCAAATTTATGTCATACTAGGTTTGTCAAATGCTATATTTGAGCAATACTCAGAAGTTAAATTATATAGTGGCAATTTGGTAATGTTAGCAATTAACAGTTTAGTATCTCACACTTTTCTTATTTATTTAATTGTAATGCATTGAATATTAATTACCTCACAAGAAAACATTATCTTCCATTTTTTTATGGGCATCATAATATAGCCATTGAGTTTAATTAAACAGTGTCGTAATGAACGTGTTAATGGCAAGTGGGTTGTGCCTAGAAATGACGCATTATTATTTTTGAACACAAATAATTAGTGATAACTTACCATTTCCAGGATTTTCACCTGCAGCATCTGAAAAAAAATAAATATATTTTATATTTATATATATATATGTATAAGCTTAAGACAGGTATAAATCAGCTGCTTAAAAGGTGATTTTGATTACTTGAAGTTGGTGTAGCTGCTGCTACTTTTCATTTACAACTTACAATCATATTACCATAAACAACTTAAGTTGTATAGCTATGTGATATATGAGGTTGAATAAGTTATCTTTACAACTTCTTGTAGATCTCTATCTCAACCCCCTTTCATATTTCTAGCAAATATGTAATACATAAGTAAAATGATTAATTTCATAGTTTAAATACATGTAAAGTGGACCACACAATTACTGCTATTGTATTATGATGTTCATTTTCAAGAATTGTAGCAGCTTCAGGCTTAGATTAGTATTAAAGGCAAAATGATGTTAGTGAAAGGATGACTTGAGTGTCTGAAAATCTGGTATCGTATTCATGTGTCATGAGACTCTTACCTGGAACACCATCTAGAATTGCAAGTGGTATTTCTTCTTGCACTATCAAACAATACACACATTATTTATATTAGTCAATTAATTACGTTTTATTACCGCTGTAAGTTTTATTTTTAACAAGAAAAGTTGATTTACTCCTCATAATACTTCCATACATGCATACATATGCCCATATATAGATATACATTTATATATTATTAGTAGAGTTAACTATTAAGTTAGACTAAATATTTTTTGTAAATAATAAAGTTTATTTTATATTAATATTTGATATTTCTAGTAAATAAGTAATATGATTAATTTTATAGTTTAAAATACACGCCAAGTGGACCACACAATTACTGCTATTGTATTATGATGTTCATGTTCAAGAATTGTAGCTTCAGGCTTAGATCAAGTATTAATGGCAAATATTGGGTGACTTAGTATCTGAAAATTTGGTATTGCATTCATATGTGTCATGAGACTCTTACCTGGAGCATCATGTCTAGGTACGTGTTGTACTGCATGTTGCCCTACCAAACAATACACACATTATTTTTGTTAGTCAATAATTATGTTTTATTAATGCTATAATATGTCTATTTTTAACAAGAACAGATGCTTTACACCTCATATACTTCCATACATACATGCATATGTCCATATAGTTATACATTTATATATTGTTAGTAGAGTTAATGTCTACTAAGTTAGACAAAATATATTTTTGTATTAATAGAATCCATTTTCTGTAGGTTATGTATTATAAAATGTTGTGTCGTATGACTTTCCTATGGCGTACGATGTCATTATGTTCTTTGAGCTCACATTTTTCTGTCCACTTTGAGGTCAATCACGTTACTACACTTCACTAAAGAATTCTTGTTTTATCAATGTTTACCCATAATATTATCAATTGTTTATCCTATAAAATAAGTTGTGTTTGACACAATATCTGTTTTCTTGGGATGCTGTAAAGTGTTATGAATTTTTGAGCTAGTTGTATTTCCAATATGTGTTAATTAATGCAATAAGTTGTGACAGCTAAGGGATACCATATTAACTGATATTTTAGAATTATCATTACGTGGTGATTAATAGCACCACATTTTGTACAAATATTATAATATGCTGAAGAACCCTCACAAGACATTTACACAACAGAATTATATATCATGCGGTATATACGTGCCATAACATATTTTGCTAACTGTCCCAAAACTCTGAGACAGTCCAGAAATTTTTCAATAAGCCAAGCACTGTCCCACAACAGAATTGTACACTTTCTATTGTTTGTCCAGGAAGTCTAGGCTTATTGATGAAGTTCATAACTGTATACTATGCATGATCGGCACAGGCATTGTTAGTTAGCTGATCCGATAGCTAGTTGTTGGGACCATGTAACTCAAGAATTCTTATTTTCCAATAACCCTGATTAAAGATACACACAAATACAATTTTTAATTTAGTTACCACACATTTCATAATGAATAGATGGCGACCACTACCAATTGCCATTAGTTCAGCAGGAACTTGCAGTAAATAGATAATATCATGTTATCTTTGTATCATTGATTGCTGTTGTTTGGAGTGTGACATCTCACCACAAAAAATACATTTATCAATTGTCATTGTTTGATGCTTCCCATGATTTCTTTCCTGGTCATTCTCATAAATATTACATTTATAGGCTTTACTACGCCTAGAATTGGTTGTACTTGAAATGGCATCAGTATGTCAAGAGGTGCTCTACATTATTATAAGCCTAGCTGCATCTCTATTTGGCCACAAATGTATAGGAAATATGAATTAATTGCCTGAAACTCTTTTACATTACGCACAAAGTATCACAATGTCAAGTTTGATTGCTGTAAAAGCTTTAATTATGCAAGAATCAATTTAAAGGTTCAGATCTCTTCTCCTGATATTAATACTCAACTCTTGTCTCTTGGCAAAGTATACACAAATTTCAATCCATATTCCAGTTACCTAATTGCAGTGTGTTGAAATGCAAAATTATAGCTAAGCTTTTTAGTGAAGTTATACTATTGTGTGATTAAGTCAACAATATTATTATTATATAATTAGCTATATTATCAAGTTTGTGTTATACTAGGCTTGTCAAAATGTTATATTTGAGCAATACTCAGAAGTTAAATGATATAGTGGCAATTCGATAATATTAGCAATTAACAGTTTAGTATGTCACTTTTCTTATGTTTTTTTTAATTTGAATGCATTAAATATTAATTACCTCACAATATACATTTTCTTACATTAATAAAAATGTTTTTTTATGTGCATCATTATAGCCATTGATTTTAATTAAACAATGTCGTAATGAACTTATTAACCGATTACTTCCGGAATTAATTACTGCCGCGGGGCGCCGTAAAACGGAATTCTTTTTTGGACGCGGTCGCGGTCGACCCTTCTAGAAGGAGTTACTTGAAAGCTACAGCAGCTAACTACAAATTATTATCTATTATCAATCTTACTTGGTTGTACTTTAACCACAAAGACTCCAGGCTAGGCTACCTCAGTCCAAACAGTTGTAATAAAACCAAACCGAAGCTGCTTTTCTCTGGCCGCGTTTATGCGCCTATCGGAACTACCGGTTTTTAGTTCGTGGTCGCATATACGCGCCTATCGGAACTAATCGGTTAATGGCAAGCGGTTTGTGCAAATAAATGACTCATTATGTTTTTTGACACAAAAGTTGCTTGACTCATCATATACTTCCATACATACATACATATGCCCATACATAGATATACATTTATATATTATTAGTAGAGTTTACTTCTAGTAAGACTAATTTTTTTAATAATAAATCCAATTTATGTATGTTATGTGATATATAATGTCGTGTCGTATGACTTTCCTATGGCGTACGATGTCATTTTGTTCTTTGAGCGCACATTTTTCTGTTCCCTTTGAGTCATATACACAAATTTCTATCCATATTCCGGTTTGCTCAGTGTGTTGAAATGCAAGATCAATTACTAATTATAGCTAAGGTTTTAATGAAGTTACACTATAATGTGATTATATCAACATTATTATTATTATATAACTAGCAATATTGTATCAAGTTAGTGTTAAACTACGTTTGTCAAATGTTATGTGAGTAATACTCAGAAGTTAAATGGTATAGTGGCAATTCCATAATAGAGCAATTAACAGTCTAGTATGTCATTTTTCTTATTTTAAAAAAAATTTTAATGCATTGAATATTAATTACATCACAATAAAACTTTTTCTTGCATTAATAAAAATGTTTTTTGTGGGCATGATTACAGCCATTGAGTTAAAGTAAACAGTCATAATGAACATATTATAGTATGTACAAGTTGAGTTGGCATACAGCAAGCGCGGTAATTGAGGAATGCATTTAGTACTTTACTGGAAGCAATTTAGTTATATTTTAGTGAAGTTTATGGAGTTTTTCGGGCACTGTACAGGTCATCTCATCCGTACAATGATTCTTTCAATTTCTAAGTACGTAGACATATTGATGTGTTTCACTTCCATTACAAGGTACCTGGTTGATTGTCTTGTTAATTAATTATCACACAAAGAATGACATCCACAATTGTGACATGCTAACTACTAAAGTGAGTCATTATCCAACATTAATCTACTGCTGGTAAATCACACTAATAATATTGATAGTTGAAATTATAACACTTTATCAACAACAAAAAAATTAATAGTATAGTGTGTCAGATTAACGTTACGTCTTATTTAAATATAAAAATGCTAAATATACATACCTTTTTTATTTTTACAATGGAAATAATGGAGACAACATATAATAACTGCAGCAACAAAAACAGCCAAGACACTAAGTACTATAGGAAGTACTATTTTGATCACACAAGTTCCAGATGGCCCTGCAGTAGCAAAACCGAGTAGCAGTAATAAAATCATGTGTGAAGCCAATGATGATTCATTGAATCAATCTTTTCAAGTGTAATTACATGAAGACTTTAGTATATTGACTATAAATCAGTTACATACCTGAGGGCTCAGTTGTAAGACCTAGTGTTGCTGTAGTACCTAAGTATATACCATGTAATATTACAAATCAACTATCATTGTTATCAATAAACAAAGGTTACATTTTTAATATTACATTTACTTAATACTAATTTCTTTTGAGGTTAGATATATTATAGGACCAGTGCAGAAACTTTTTTATTCAAATTTTCTGTGCACAATTATGTCTATTTATAAGTATACACATGACCATTCACTAAAATAATATTTATAAATATTTAAATGCAAGTAGTATTCATATGAGCATTAATTAAATTACATTAAATTACATGTAGTAAAGTTTGTTAGGTTTTAGTCCTTGAGTGTACACATTGTATTTATAGGCTTCTAATTCAACAAACTATATAAATTGTATCTTACCAACTGTTCCCTTATTAATTAAAGGTACTAACTCCATAGCAATGGGATACTGAGTCACATCTTCAGATTCCGTGACCAGAACAGTGAGTGCAAAATAATTCTCATTGTCTATATATGAGCATGTCTTCATATTTAGAGCTCTCGGATCACTAATAATTACGCCATTAGTGACTATTTCACTATACCTCAGTGGTAATAAAACAATCTGTTGTTGTGCATAATATCTCATATCAGTACATTGAGAACATATTTCATTATCATAGTAGTTATAGGAACAATTGCTGGGTTTAGAGAAGATATCTATATAAAATACATAAAATATCATTTTACAAAAAATATGCTCCTGAAACACAAATGTTTGCTTGAAGAATCAGTAAAATTTCAAAATTGCTGAGGACCTACTGACAAATAACAATATTTTATACGAAATATTCCTATCAATGAAATTCACTAGTTGTAAATAATTAAATTTAACAATAACTAGTTTTTGTTAGTTTAATGGTCAATCTAGAGTGTTTAAAAAGTGTCTGTATTTAATCATTAAAGAATGGTGAATTTGATTGAACAATGCTTCATTTTCCCTGCAATATCTTGTAGTGTTTAGATAGAGAATAGGGTTGCAATTTAGAATGTGGGAGTGATGTTTTACAGAGTGCAGAAATATGCAGTGTTTCCTACTGCTGATATATTACAAATATTTGCACTGGTGTGAAACTTAACATCATTGTAAGAAGCAATTATAATTTATTGGAATATTACTTAATTCCATTCTTATAGTGAGCATTGGACTCTTAGTTGTAGTCACACAGCTGATTATCACACTAAAACTACAATAGTTGAGTTTTATCTGATCTCTCTGGTTAAGTGTGACTGGAAAATTATTAGCAGAATGAACTATAGGTCTAAGTTTCACACATATATTTGCCAGATTGTCAAAAAATATTTTTTGTAACACTTTTATGTGATTCTTAAGTAAAGCACAGAATTCTGCAGTAACTTAACTGAAAATAGTCAGCTTGAAACTTTGTGCCTGTAATGAAGGACATGCCATGTGCAGCTAGCTATATAACATGATAATGTATGAAAATGTCACACTTGCAGTGAGATTAATTTAGTCTCTAAGTTATGTTCAAATAAGCTTGCATATGTTCTTTGGATTATAATTATAATAGGCACAGTCTTAAAATTATTGTTTTTAAAGATACTGATTAATAAAGTTTAGTTCTATAAGTAGCTAATTGAAACCTACTATTTTGGGGTTCAGAGTGAGTTAAATTCACATTTAAGCTGTAAAATGCCATATAAACTGTGGATTGATTAGATGGATTAATAGCTCCAGAATTATTGACATCAAATGCAAAAATATGGTAGTATCCAGATGAATAACTACTAATGTTATATTCTCTTGTTTTCATTAAAATATATATAGAGTTTTCAAAATCAACTTCATCACAATCGCTACTATTGCATAGTAACAAACAAAGAAAGGACCATTTTGGATCTGCATAATTGAAGTAGTTAAGTACTATTCTTAGTTTTCCGGGTTCTGTTCTTTCCATTGATACATTTTGAAGAGAGTGAGTATCTAAATAGCATCACACATTGTAAATGAGCTTTTTTACATTTATAAAATAATAATTGTATTTTATTACAAAAATAATTCCTAAATTAAATAATTTGCTATTAACATATAACATAAACTTATTGATAACAACAATAGCTACAACAGAACAGCAATGACCACGTCTTTGCAAACTATTCGAGATCTGATATCTATTGACTATTCACCACATTAAAAACTAAACTAGTTGTCACTGGATGTGTAAAGTGATAAGTAACTGACACCTTTTCAAGTTTCACTTAATAAATACTTTAAGCGGAAGACCACGCAAATATATAGCTGCAATTTTATCAGGAACTAAAGATAAAACATTAAACAAAACAATGTATTAGTGTATGCAAACTACCTGCTTTGTTATATTATTTATAAAGTGAAAATACCACAATCATGTATGCAAGTGAAAATCAATTGCTTTGTTGGACTTCATTTTCCTCTGCATATGTCTAATTTTATTCAACAAATTTTCTTTACTAATAATAGCTAATAGCGTCTGTTGAATTAAAATAGAAATGTCTATATTGGAATTAATTACTAATTAAAATGCAAATATTGGAAAATACATCAACTTTACCTACAGAACATTTAAACCTAGGAAAATGATGAATAGCTATACATAACTAAGATATCAAAGACTGATAACTAATTGTAACTATTTATATCTGCACTTACTTATATTAAAATTCCATGGAAAGCTATCATTGCTATTGTTAAGATTCAACTGTAATGAAATATTATTATGTCCAGGTAGTAGGTTTAAATGGAGATCATATTCATAGCTCTCCTGGGATACATTTTTCAACGTGATGTTCAAAGTGTTTCTAATAATATCGCTTGAGTATGGATATTTCCATTCAGCACTAGCTCCACATAATGGTGTACCCTGTAATTTGCAATCACTTGTTTATTAAATTTATTGTTTTTGTTTAATAACTTACCACAATAACTATAACATTGAATTTTTCATGATGCTTCAATAATCTGTAATTCACTTCTGTTATAGCTAAATAATCGGCAAAATACAAGTGTTAGTTTTATTGGCTATACATTTGTCTAAACTTTTAATAAATAATGAAAACAAAATTAACGAACAACTTGACTTAAATAATTTTTTTCATATTTTCAAGCAGTGTATTATAAAATACAATGTAAATAACTATACATGTATACAATGAGAATGGGATGAACATAATATTAATGGGAAACCAACCATTATTTCACTGGGAATATTCACAGAATGTTGTTTTCAAATAAATAAAGTACATATTCATTCATCATAGTAATGAATAGGAAGAAAAAGTTTATATTCAGTTAATCTAGATTTTTAAATTATAACTTTATACATTAATAAAGAGAGCAAAGTAATACATTTAGGACTATTTGTGTACTAACCTTTGCTTTCTACGCGTATGCTACGTGTTGGAACTCGAAAATTTATACCATTTTGATCAATAAGTATTGGAGTGACACTATAATTGTAAGGATCACATTGCGATCCGAAGGTATTATCACATTGCTCCGTTGTTGTGCCTAACATCATATTTGTTTCTATTATCAAACATGGTATTCCTGTTCTATTTTCCGTGAGATGGTCAGCTCTTATAAAGTAACGGACACTTCCCATTATTGTGTGAGGAGCATTCCAACAGAGGGATAATCTATTATCATCACTCAAGCATCTTCTTAAGCTGCTTACTTCTTGTGGTGGTCCTAAATACACATTGTATCTTATAAGTAACTATAATAAAAAACAATAACATTATATGCTACTGTGAGTTCACAACATGTTGTGTTGAGACAGTTACCAATACGAAAAAAAACTATTTAAAAGTTATACAAGGTGTGTTAATCCATAAATATAAAGCATTATGTTAGTTAGTGTCTGCAGATATTTTTTCCTTTTGAATAATGAGTGGTTTAATAATATTTCATATTCCTAACTAGCTATGATAGCAAACAGTTGTGGATAAAAAATTATTAGAACTGCTTTAGTTGTTTTTGAATGCATCATTATTAAGTGCTATATGGTCATTACTGCACACACTCATATACTAAAGTTCCGTTATTAGTCACAACCTATTAGAAAAGGATCAAGTTTGTACAAAACAAGTGTAATTGGCTAACTATACTAATGAATATTATCTACCTGTTGATGTTCGGCGTACTACTGCAGGCAATTCACCATTCTCGGAAATGTTCATTTACATGAACAACTTATCCAAGAAAATGAATTTGATTCTACAAGCTTGAGCACAAATTTTTGATAATTTGTATTATCTTGATTAAAACGGGCTAATGAAACTGTTCAGATATAATTATTATAGTAATGCTGAATGGTAGTAGGAGGCTTTTTAGTTTTCAATATTGGCAGGTTAGAGTGTGGCAGAGTATGGGGTATTTCGAGACATACCTCAAAAAATGAACTGAAGACTAGATAACTTCGTAAAAATAAAAAATATAAAATGGCACATATGAAATATTAGTTACATGAAGATATTTTACTAACTACCACTGCAATCCCCTTCAATGGACATATTCTAGTTTGACTGAAGCAGGTATACACTATCATAAATCTTATATTGGACAAGCCCCATGAAGGCAGGAAGAGAACTTACCAATGGATCAATAAAGTGCATGAAAACTTATTTATGCTTTTAAATGATTTCAAAATTTAACTCTCAGACTTTTTTTAGTCATTTTACGAATTCTCAAAGAACATAGCATTATGAAAATGTTTGGCTGTAACCAGAAATCAAATCCTAGACAGCTTGCTTGACTCACAAGCACTCTACCACTGAGCAACAACAAATATCCAGCTACCAGTACTTCAGTTCTTTATTTACACTTTTAAGGGGTAGTGCTACACTATAGTCTTGGTCTCAACAGATCATTTTTTTTTAGCCCTGGATTTTATTACTCTGCTAATTTAATTAACGATTATATTTCTCAAAATCACTAACTTCCTTTTTTTATTCAAAATGTTACTGATTGATTTCTGATTGCTTCTACACCTTACTAACTGATTTCAATTAAAACTATGCCCAGGGGGTGACAAATAGGATATTATTATTATATTAATTCTACACAATGCTTATCATATACAGCAATTATAATTGGGCAGGAAACATATGTACATATCATAGTTGCCAGCTTTCCAGAACGAAAAACTGGGATTGATCACACCCACTGGCACGCCCACTAATGAAAATAATTAAACATTATGAACTTAACCTGATAAAAGAAAAATACTGAGGCTGCGCGATGATGATAAATAGAATTATTTTTGAAAGTCTCCTGATTGATATGATGCAAATTTACAGGAAATTGTATTGCAATTAATCTGGCGATCGCTTGCAAAAGTCGGGCAAAATACTACAAAGAAAACTGGAAGAACTCCAAAAATCCGGAAGAACTAAATTTAAAAAAACCCCGGGAGAATTCCATAAACCGGGGAAGCTGGGAATGGCCAAGAAAACCGGGATGGTTGGCAACTATGACATATATAATATTTACAAAATATAATTGGCACAGAGACACTATCAGGGATAGAATATAAAAAATTCCACAGTATATTATTGAGTGAGCGAAATACTTGTGATGGATAATGTTAAATCAGGGAAATGTTTAGGTATGTCACTTAAACATGCGGGTTTCCTTTATTCTCCAAAAACACGGCTTTTTTTTTTTTACTCGACACCAGTTTCTTCTGATACTACAACATTAATTAAGCCTTACTTCATATTTAGGCTCCAAATTGTGAGATAACTCCTTCGAAATGCTTGTTTTTTTAAGTCACAAGAAGTTGCTGTGACAGTTCACTATAACATTGTAAAACCTTTGTCAGATGTAGTTTTAAAATTGGGCCATTGTAGGGGGGGATTTCTAAGTGCCCCTTATTGGTTGTCACGAGCTACTGGAAGTAAGAATTCCTTAATATTAATGTGAAGAAAGCTACCACTACTCGAGGGTAGCTGAAGTAAGTACGTAATTCCATATTTACCAGCTAAAATTAACCCATGACAATATATTTTTCACTAAATTGTACTATAGCACAATTGCCTAATATTTATTAATGACTGAGTATTGTATGTCTATCTTACAACGAAAACAATATTACTTTGGATGGTTTCCACACAATACAGTATTGTAAGCATTAGTTTATACTTACCTTGTATGATTATGAGTACATCCTCAGATTGAACAGTATTCCCAGAAGTTAAGGTTATTTGGCATTGCACTGTCCTGTTGTTAAAATCTGCAATGGCTGGAGTGATAGACAATATTGAAATAGTCCTATTTCCATCAGAATTAGCACAATTTATAATAGATCTTGGCAATGATTCATTGCATTTCATTGGTCTACATCTTGTATCTATTCCATCAATAGACCAGATATAGTGCTGATTCATGTCATAGAGCCGATTCATGCCATCCGAAAGATAGCAATTTATATTTCTTGATGTATTCTCGTAAGCAGTAATAATATTATTTGGGACTATAATAGCAACTTCTGTAAAATAAATTAACAATGCATTCAAAACAGGTTTATATGATATATTTTATAAATTACCTTGTTGTCCAGTAACATAGTTAAGCATAAATGCAGTTATTAAAACAATTACTGTATTTCTTCTGATGCCCTATGGGAATTAAAAAACACTAAAATAATAAAAAATGAGTTAAATAGCTGTATTTTAAGTTTTGTTAAAGAGTGAGAAAAGTTGGTAATTTTGTGTATGTATACATAAGGAATGAGCAGTGCGCTTCAGTACCTATATAGAGCTTGCTTCTGATTCCATACTTCATGGAAACAATGAAAAAAGTGTAGTACTTGTAAAAATGTAAGATTTGGTTAAGGTATTTAATTTTGTTTGTATTACTATAATATGTATATATATATACATATATAATATATATAATATATATACACCAACTTGTTTTAGGTTAATGATGTGATGGTGATGCTTGCAGTAATTGTAAGCGTTAGTTGTGTTAGTTAATGCACTCATTCACCTTAGCTGGTATTTCAGGAGCTACTCTGACATGAGGGCAGCTTTTTAGGTGTTTTTCAAAGATCACTATTTTAAGCAACTACATCAGTCCTAAAAGAATGAGCAAATTTTATCTCTGTCTGTAAAAGACAATGTTTCTTTATCCATCTGACCAGGGTATTCTATAGTTTTTTATTCCATATCAGTTCTTGTCGTAAACACAGTGATACATTGTTTTTTTCATTCTTACTGCCATATTTTCCTGTTTTATCTCTCCATAATAATGTATCCCATGAGGTTTATAATGGTTTTTGTCCTTAACTAGCACACAACAAACTTTATTGCATTTTTTATTAAAAAAGATTACTTAAATTACATACTAAATAATTACATAAGATAATCTGACTTTTTGTTGTTTTTCTTAGTTTCAACATTCTACTGTAGTTATTTCATTTCACTTTTAGTTTCATCGTATAATTATTGGTACCTCTATTAAGCTTTTTACAAGGTAAAGTAAATACATACTTCTGTCCTCCAGCAAAACATTGTAAGTATTATTCCACTGCAAATCAGTCCAAAATTATTTTCTATGAACATATATAATAGTAGTGAGATATACAAAATAAATATTAAAATCAAAATAACATTATATATGCTTATATCATAGCTATTTATTAAAGTCTTTTTACTCAATTATTTATATATTCCCTCTCTCAGGAGATGGTGCATTGGGTCAATGGAACTACCATTGAAAGGCCTATATTATTCTTTCTCAATACAACTATTTATAAATATATATGTGCATAAGAGGAAACATCATTAACATCTAGGAAAGCTTATTGGGCAAGCATTGTTAGTGGTACCAATTTCACACAGCCTAGTCAAATAATAGGCAGTGTAGAACAAGAACAAGGATATGTATGAAAGGAAAAAAGAAAATATATTTTTCTTATTAGTTTTTTTTTTCTTCAATATACACAGGTCAAAAACATGATTACATATTCAGGAAATTTCATGTTTCTACACTTTTCAGGTTGAGAATAGGGCTAAATGTCTTATAGTGCAGGGCATTTAGTCCTACCCTCTATGGGAAAGGTGGTGAAAGTATGAAATGTCCTAATAAGTGATTACAGAAAATTCAAGTTTTCGTCCTGTGATATTCTGGCTTTACTTAATGAAATGTGGAAACAATTTTGGTCTAAAAAACATAGTATACATAATCATCAAACTAACATGTCATATTTTTGTCAATCTCAGCCACACTATTTTCAACTAAATTAAAGTGTTATATGATATTATGGTGAAATGATTTTTACTGTGACATATAAAATTACACCATATGCAGGACAAAAAACAAACAAAAAAATAACAGGATTTGGACAATCTTTAGACGATATACAAGAATGATTTAGATGGCAGGATAAATTTCACTGATCGCTATTATTATATTGCAGTGATTTTGGATTGGTGAATTCTGTTCCATTGTTACATTATAGGAACATTTTAAACAGAAACTTCATTTTCTGTGTTCTAGTTTCTGGAGCAACACTTGTCCTTTTTTATAAAATTGTATTGTGTACTTAGAGAAAAGTATAATAAACTATATATAATGTATATATATTATGTATATATATAATTATAATATATATATACACCTTATAGAGTGTAGAATACAAGTACAGTAAAACTTGTATTAACGACTACTTCGAGAAGCAACCACCTCGTATTTCCGACCAGCGACCAATTTCTCGGTTCAATCTTGCTGAACATAAATATATTTACCCCTCTACGAGCGACCAGAGACCACGATGTGGGCACACCCACATGAAGAAGGAAGAACAAGGAACATGTGTGTGTGTATGTGAACATTAATTGTTTATGCTGTAGCATGAGAACAGCAGTTGATTGTGTAGTCATGTGTGGTCATAACTTATTTGTGTCAGTTGTGTTAATAAATGTAGGAATGTTGTATGCATGTGTGCATGTCTGTAGAAGAGCAGGAACTTTGCAGCCTTTCGTGTGACTTGTAGGTGTGGTTTCTGTGTTGTATTTAAAGCTGAGTTTTGTGTCATTGTGGCAGTCTTGGTTCATGTCATTCAATTCGTTGTGTGTGCATTTTCCTCTAATTAAAGTAATTTAATCTACCTTAAGATCTAGCCTGAGGATTGGTCAGTGGTTCGCCTTGGGTAGCTAGAGAGGACCTTGACTCTGGTGGCAGCAACTATTTTGCTGTCATCAGGTGCGAGCAAACCAAGCAGCGTGACAACTCTCCTGAGCAAGCCCACATTTGGTGGCAGCGGTGGGATTCTTCACAGCGACGACAGTCCTTGAAGATCCTTAATCTACACGTCCCCCAAGACATCGGGCACCTACCAAGTGGAATTCCCTTCTGCGGATTCGTCCAGGAGTGGCAAGACCACCAACTCGTCCAGATCGTGAAGGCATTCACTCGGAGACATCCACGAAGACATCGAACAATTTTTTTTTGTGTATTTATTTTTCGGAGACACCAGACAATTTTTTTTTGCGTGTATTTTTTTCGTTTGTAAACGCATCATGTGGTTGTGTAATATTTATTTGTAAACTCCTTGACGTTGTGTGTATTACTTTTTGGTCAGGTCTCTGTCGGACGGTGAAGTCATTCCCTGCCCATGCCGGAGACCAGACAGGAGGAAACGAGGAGAAAGAGGGCCAGCAGGAAAGTACCAGCCGCTAGAGACGCAGCAGTCAGACCCTCTAGGAGACTAACTACTAGACCAGGGGAACAGGCGGTGAGCCAACTGGGGGAGGAGGTGTTAGGGGATGATTTGGACCAGGAACTGGAGATTGTGAGTGAGATCGGAGAGAACAGTAGTGAGGTAGGAGAGTTGGAGGACGCAACAGAGATGGCAGGAGAAGAGAGTGATTTAAGGGCAATATTAAGGATGATGTGTGAACGGGATGAGCAGTATAGGAGAGATATGGCTGAGACGGCAGAAGTGAGGCGGAAGGAAGAGGAGAAATTAAGGAAAGCAAGTGAAGAGGCTAGAAGGGTGGAGCTGTGTGACATGTTCAAGCAGATGAAGGAATTAGAGGAGGCCAGGGCGGAACAGCAGAGAGAGGCAGAGGCTGATAGAATACGTGAGGAGGAGGAATTTAAAAGAGTAAGACGGGAGGAGGAAGATAAGAAGAAGGAGAAAAGAGAGAGGTATAAGGAGAAACTGGCAGGTTTGGGTATGTGGAAGGAATCTATGGACTTGGGTTTATTTTTTACAATGAGGGAGTGTGAGGTTGCAGAAGAAGAGTGGGTGGATAGGTTATGTGCAAGGTTGCAGGAGAAATTGTGCATGCGGATCAGTGATCTGAGAGATGAGGATGCCGGATATGATGCTGTTAAGGGGGCTCTATTGAAGGCTGCTGGAGAAACAACCATTACGTACGGTCACCGGATTTTTTAACTCACGGGAGAGTTTGAAGGCTAAGAGTGGGGATGAGGCGATGGATGTTATTGTGAGGTTGTGCAAGGGTTTATTTCAGGGGGGGAAGTTGGTGGAGGAGTGTGTTTTTGCTTTGGCTATGGCCATTACAAGGCAGGTTATTCCGGTAGGGGGTAGAACGTTCTTGGAGAATAAGGCGGTGAACAGTATAAAGGAGTTACGAGAAGGTTGGTGTGATTGGGTCTCTGGGAGGCAACGTGGGAATTTTTATAAAGTTTTGGGCAGTAGTGGAAGTGAGGGAGGTAGAGCCAGAATAGGAAGTAGAGATGGGAGTGGTAGCAGCAGGTTAACTGTGAACTGTTTCAACTGTGGTGAAGCAGGGCACAGGGCTGTTGATTGCAAGGCTGGCAGAACCGGTAGTCCCAATGTTGACAAGGTACCCGGTGCTGTCTGTCGAATTAGGCAGCCCACCTGCTTCACTTGCCACAAGGAAGGACATAAGAGCCCTGATTGCCCTTTGAAGAAGGTGGGAGGTCCAGTGAAGAAGGAACCAGTTAGTGGGAGGATGGCTCCGGTGAATAAGGTGTCGGTTGGGCAAAAGGAGAAGAATAATGTGGTGGTCGGCAGGGTAAATGGTGTGGAGAAGATGATTTTAGTTGACACAGGGGCAGACTTAGGTGTGGTCCCTAGGGCTTTGGTTGGTAAAGATGCCGAGGATTGTGGTGAAACGTATATCTCGGGTGTGCATGGGAATACTGTGTTACACAAATGTACAAAGGCTGTCTTTGAGGTGGCAGGCTTGAGGTTGGTGCGGGAGGTGGTCATTGACGAAAGTGGTGACTCCTTCGCAGATTGTATTCTTCCTTTAGACTTGAAGGTGGAGGAGGAAGTGTTGGCTTTCATGAAGGCAATGAAGCCAGCAGAGGTTAATGTGTTAACCAGGAGTCAGGCGAGGGCAGAAACCGAGCTTGAGAGGTCTGACACTAGGGAGGTGTCAAGAGGGTATGAACTGAGTGTGGGTGAGAGCAATGTGATGGTGAGGAGTGTGAACCAATGTGGTGTGTGGTGGAAGAGGTGCCGGAGGACAAGGGTGATGAGTTGGATTCTTCGACAATTGAGGATAGTGTTGTGGGTGAGGAATTGAGTGTGGATACTTCAGTGGAAATGGTGGTAGGGGACACTGTGGAGGTGGAGCCTGAGGCAGTTGTGACTGCGTTTGAGGACTTAGTACCTTCAGAGGAAAAAGAAAGACGATTGTGTGAGCTAGCGGGAGACATAGGGCCGGTGAAGATTGGGACAGATGGTGAGAAGTTCAGGGAGGCTGTGAAGACAGATGAGTCATTAAAGGAATGGAGAGAGTTGGGGGATAGAAAGGAGCGTGGGTTTTCATGGAAAGGATGGACGTTGGTTAAGTCATTATATGTGATGTGGGAGGAGTTTAGAAATGTGCTGGTTTTGCCAAAGGAGTTTAGGGAACGGGTTTTGCTGTTAGGTCATGAGAACAATGGACACTTGGGGGCTGATGGGTTTCGTCGATGGTGGGTAGGTATTTCATTTGGCCGGGAATGAAGAAAGAAATTTGTGAGCATTGTAGAGGTTGCAAGGTGTGTCAGTTGAAGTCTAAGCATAGGCCTAAGAGAGCGCCTGTGGTTAAGAAGCCGGTTCTTACTGCCGGGAAGCACAAAGAGGGTGGTCATGAACATCGAGACAGGTGATCACCAGCCAGTTAGGCAGGCTCCTTACTCTGTACCGTTAGGTATCAGAGACGAGGTCAGGAATGAGCTGAGTGGATTGGAGAAATGTGGTGTTATTGAAAGGTGTGAGAGCCAGTGGGCGTCGCCGTTAGTGCCAGTCAGGAAGCAAGGGGGAGGAGTTCGTTTATGTGTTGATTATAGGAAGTTCAATGAGATTACAGTGAATAAGCCTCTGGGTTTGAGGAAATGGTTGAGATGGTAGGAAATGGTCGTGTGTTATCTAAGGTTGATTTATCGAAAGGTTTTCACCAGGTGGAGGTATTGGAGGAGGATCGTGATAAAACTTGTTTTGTTTGCCCTTTCGGGAAGTTCAGGTTTTGGAGAATGCCATTTGGGTTGACCAATGCTCCGTCGGTTTTTCAAAGATGAATGGATTTGGTGTTGGTAGATTGTGTAGACTTCACAAGAGTATATATTGATGACATCTTGGTTGTGTCTGGCTGTTGGAGTGTGCATTTGGTACATTTAGGAAGGTTGTTTGAGGCGCTGAAAGAGGCGGGCCTGACATGCAAAAGAAGTAAATGTTGTTTTGGTAAGGTGAGGTTGGAGTTTTGGGGCCATGTTGTCGGAGGTGGAGTAATCAATTTGCCGGAAACGAGGGTGAGGGCTATCAGGGAGCATCCCCTTCCAAAGACTAGGAAGCAGTTGAGGGCATTCCTTGGGCTGGTGGGCTACTTTCGTCGTTTCATCAGGAACAACCATAGCTGGTCCTCTTCTTTACGCCCTCTACGTCAAGGAATGCGGCTGGGACAGTGGAGTGGTCTAGCCAGATGATGGAGGCGTTTCATGGATTGTGTAAGTCATTGTGTCATAGTGTGTATTTAGTTGTTCCGTGTGTGTCAGATGTGTTTGTCTTAGAATGTGATGCCAGTGTGTCTGGAGTGGGTGCAGTTTTGTCAGTGGTCAGGGAAGAGGAGCATCTGCCGGTTGCGTTCTTCTCCAAGCAACTAAAGGGAGCCCAACAGAGATATAGCGCTCAGGAGCTGGAGGGGCTTGCCCTATTCGAAGCTGTTAGACATTTTGCCTTCTATCTGTACGGGAAGGAGTTCACTGTGGTGACGGACCACCGTTTCTTGGTGACGTTGATGACGTCTAGGCAACTGAACCGTCGTCTGTATAATTGGGCGTTGAAGCTAACCGAATTCAAGTTCAAGGTGGTGTATCGTAGTGGTCGTGAGAATGGTGTGGCAGATTGCCTGCGTCGCTGTCACACAAGAGAGATAGAAGATGGTGCTGTTGGAAACCATTAGCAGAAGGAGGAGGGGGGAGATGTGGGCACACCCACATGAAGAAGAAAGAACAAGGAACATGTGTGTGTGTGTGTGTGTGTGTGTGAACATTAATTGTTTATGCTGTAGCATGAGAACAGCAGTTGATTGTGTAGTCATGTGTAGTCATAATTTATTTGTGTCAGTTGTGTTAATAAATGTAGGAATGTTGTAGTATCCGATTTTGTCTGGGGACAAAAGGTCTTCACTAAATGCCTGCTGAAAATTTGATGTTTCTATTTTATCTGAACAAAAAGTGCAGGAATTAATATCCACAGGACAGCATGTGCTACTAGGAAAAATCACCTGGCTTACTACCAAAATGAAGACTGGCGTGGTTAGTTGCAAATACTGCCTCAAACAATCCTCTTATTCTGGAAATTTTCTTTTTACAGAAAATTGCATCTCCAGTGGCAGTACATCCTATCAAAGTAGATAAATGTGGTGGAGAAATAGCTAAGTTAACTACTAGTAGCCACAAGAAGAAAAATGTTCTTGTAAGGTGCTTGTTATCAGGACACATTTCATATAAACACAACAAGACATGCATCAGTTAATGAATGTATGTTTAATTTAATTTTCCCTAACTCTTAACACAAATAATGACATTTACAAAAGAACCTATGATAAGAGATCAAAAGTCTCGTCCCCAATGTGGTCACTATTTGGCAGTTTTACTGTATTATTTAATGTGATATCCAATTAATTTAGTGTCCCCTAGGTGACCACTATGATTTTTTTCTAGATAAAAAAATATAATCACAAGAACAAAACAGTTTTATACATTTAAATAAACAGGAACGAATTAAATTGGCATTATCTAACAACCCAAGTAGTGAAGGGAGTTTCTCTAAAATCGGAAATATGTCAAAAGTTAACTTATAAGTTCCCACAGTTATACTATTGAGTAGTACTGTTTGCTGCATTATAAATAAATAAATATATATATAAAAAATTTTCCACCCTAGAAATTTTCACAATACTATTTTTAGGTACTTGACCCTGAAATATCTCAAGATATTTCACCCTTGCTATTTCAAGCTGTATTGCACAAGCTCATTACCCTAGTAGTTATAGCAGCTGGCCAAGCTCACTATAGCAGCTGCTAAAATACCAGCTGAGAATTTTAGGGGGAACCCCTACAGCCAACTTTATACCTTGTGAGTTAAGGTCATAGTACAAACAACAGTAGTGAAGATATCTAGGGTAGAATAAACCACTTATGACACTAGTCTAGTGGTATGGCAAGATATTTCAATCTCAGGCTTTATTTGCCTGCAAAAGAAATATTTTGCCATATATATTACACCCTGACTAATGTAATAAGTACTATAATAATATATAATTATAACAAGCCACCTATTATATGCCATCAGCACACCATATAGTGTCACACTCAAAAGGTCATATTAGCATGATACTTGGTATTAATTAGTTTATTTCCTTAAATTATGTTTTAACCACGTGTTTTTCCTGAGCTGTATGTAATGAGTAATATGGCTACATATTGTATGATCTATTACTTAACATATTTATTTGATTAAATGTATAGAAATGGCTACATATATAATACCATTATTTTTCCTGGCAGATCCTTTTGTTGTAGTTGATTTATTCGTATATCCTTCTTTTACAGACACACTTTTCTCAAAATGTAGGTATTCTTGTAATATTGTTCCATTGTTATTGCGAACTTGGAAAATAATTAGGTCATGAAACAAACCAGGTTGAATTGGAATTTGTAATTTATTTTCACACATAGCTCTGTTAACAATAAGATTTCCATTGGATTCTATCAATACACTTTTCAAAATAACTTGATATGTGCCATTTTGTACTGTACAGTTACACTCAATTTGCAAAACACTTTGAGTGTCAATTGTGCAATTACTTACATTCATCTCTAAGTAACAATAATATGACAACAACAACAAATTATATTGTTTTATTAGAATTATATCAGTATAATTACCTGCCTGTACAATGTCTGGTGCTTCAATTGAAATACTAGCAGGACTGACATTACCTTCATCTAAATATCCACTACTGTTTATGTCGTATAAATACGATACCCGCTTCGTTGAGCTTGATGCCATCTCCAAGTCTCTACCATCACCTTGTATTACTTTAAAGTATTGTATACGCATATCATCATTTAAGATTATCAGCAGACCACCATACGCTTGACTGTTCTCTAAATAATTAATTTCAATTCTTGACTCAGGGCTGAATGTATAATTTTGAATATCGAAAGTACCTGAATTGTTTTAAAGTCAAGAATTAATAGTAAATAATAATGCACTATTACTATTAATCACTCACTTATGTTAATATTAACTGTCACATTGGTGGTTCCAATAGCAAAAATAACATTGTATATTTGCTTTTGTACATAATCCATACTTCTCAGCAATAAGCTCACTGTGCTCACTTCATTACAGCTTCCTTCATTAGAAACGTTAGGGATAGTGTCTGTATCTGTAATATCAGGAGTAATGGACTGGATACTTACATTACACACAGCTGGAGTCTGTAAAAATAAATGTTAGGAACATAATCATACCAAGCAAAATAAAGAGGAGAAGAATGGAAACCATAACTCAAGAAAAAAAAGAGCTAAAGTGAGGAAGAAAGTTATGTAAGTAAACTTCTAAATATTGTGCTACAGAATTCACAACAGTTAATTTTTTTTAACCATTTAGGAGAGACTGAATGAGTGAATAAAAGAATTACTGACTGGACAAGTACTGCATACCTCATATGTTTGTATGCTGATGAATACCAATGATTATATTAATATACAATAGCAACAACACTTACTGTTGTTATATTATATTGATATGTTCTTTCATCAATAATTTTCCCGCTCTGGTTGTCAGCAATTGGTCGTGGGTCTATTGTGTGTGATAATATATAAAAATTGCATTTGTACATTACATTATTGGTTGTTAAATTTGAAATTGTACATGCATTATGACTATAGAGTTTTAGGATTTGATTTCTGGACTAACAGTTGGTTAAAATATTGTAACGACTAGAAATTTTGCAATGAATATGTCATCTTAGTTACTGAATTAGTTGTTATGCTAAGGAAACCCCCAAAAGTTAAACAAGTGAAAGTGAATGCCAGAGATGAAAGAGTAATTTAATGAAAGTATAATAATAATAGCACCTAACCATTGTTATTTTGAAATTGGACAAGGATATTATTAGGCTAAACAGAGAAGAGAGCTTTTTAAGGGTTTGAAAAGCAAAAGTTTGATCTACTCTACAAGAAAAATATGATTTGTAAGTAAACAAATTTTGTGAGGCATTGTGATGCCGTTGAGTAATAGTAATATACATTACATAAACTTGTTAGACTAAACAAATCTAGTTGAAATTATAATTTTTGAGCAATGTATTAACCAGGTTAGATAATCTTCGTCTTCCTCAGGGACAAAAATACCATAAAGTTTCAACTTGATGAGTGTTTAACCACAAATAAATACATCTGTATGCAGTTGGATAAAATATTGTTTAAGATTTAACAGAAAAATACTTAGCCAAATTAACTAACTGAGTCAAGTATTTTATTATGCTAATTAACTAACAATAAAGTGCATTGTCATAGATTATATTGTTTCTTTATGCCAAGTTCATTATTATGAATTTTTTACTATCTGCACTCCATTAATTAAAGAGGAAACACAGAAAACTATTTTAACCCTTTGAATACTAAATATGTACATATATTATATATTTGCCTTTTTCTCGGTCAGCATTCTCCGTACAATTTGATAAAATGAATAAAACTTTCAAATGTTTTATTTGGACCTCATGGTAATAAATTTTTAGTCACATTGTGCATCATTTTATTAAAATCTCAGGAGTTATTTTGAAATAGTAAATAATTGGGTGGAACTTGAGAGGCTTTTCTTCCATAATACAACTTATAATGGTATGTGTTACATTACATGTGCATATAAATTTTTATTCTTGATTGAGAATAATCAAACCTTGATTGATTTTGATTGTAGTAAAACTTGAAGACTTTCCCAATCCAACAGTATTTCTTGGAGTTACAGAGACAAAAACTTTCTCGCAGTTATTAGTAGTTAATGAATTCATGTTTGGTATCGTTTTTGTTATTGAACTGTTGTTTACTTCTGGCCAGGTTTCGGTATTTCCCATATAGGTGACACTAACTTCATACAAAATATCTGTTTCCAACTGTGGAATATCTAATGTGTTCGGGGGTTTCCAATAAATGAAAACCGATTGAATTATTCTGGAACAATTAAAGTCAAGTTTAGCACCTAAATCTGTCACTTGAGATAAGTTACCTGCAGAATTACAGACAATACAGTAGAATTAAACAAAAGAAATTCATGTGGTGATGCTATATTTTACAAGATTAATAATGAAGAGAACAATATTACCGTTGCCTCAATGATTCTGTTAACTAAACTATTGCTACGAGATATGAAACATTGTTAGTGATAGTTTATCTCCACTAATATCTTGTGCACTTAGCATGCTTGGTTAACAAAAAAATAATCTCTGAATCATGTGTACAAACATTTTTTTTACTAAGTATTTTTACTATAGGCACTTTTCAGCCATTTTTTTTTCTTGATTGCAATCAAGCCTAAAACACACGAAGTAATATGACAGGGCTGAGATAAATTAATAATGTCAGCATGTTTGAGTAAGTTCATGCTAACTTACAGATTGGTTTACTCACCTTGTACCAACAGGACAGCTGCACTGGAGTTGTATGGGTACATTTTATAATAGACTGCTGAGCATTGGATTGTTATATTGTTTAAATTCGATGGTACATTGTTGAAAATTATTGCTCGTCTCTCTTGATCAATTGATATGTTACTAATGCTGTTATCATAAATACTGCCATTAACATACCATTTAATGTCAATTGCTCCATCATTATCAGAAGGCACGTCACAAAAAAATATTATATTTGATTTCTGAAAAACAATAGCTGTTGGACTATTCATATTGCTATGAAGGAGGGTAGGAGATGCACATTGACGTTCTACAAACAAAAACATCTAGTATAATGTTGCTTTAATACAGTATAATAATTGCAAATAATAAAAAATGTAGACTAAAAGCTGGTGATTTTATAGCACACATTATTAACACCACCAATATAATAACAATGAAAATGCATTAATGCCAGCTAGGTATTTAGAACTTTACTAGTTTCATTCTGTTAAATATGCCATACATTTAATGATAAAAGGATTAAGTCAGGAATGTATTGAGGCATTCTAGCAACATGCAATGTACAACTTAAAGTATATGGTGTTACACCTTCAAAATTAATCCATGCTCAATTCCTGCTTACAGTATGTTGTAATAATGTGCTATTATCTCTAATAAAAATTTAACTTTTCAGTGGCAGAGATACTGGGGGGGCAGGGGGGGCGATCGCCCCCCCACTCTTTCATTAGGGAGGGCACAGCCCCCCCCCACTTTTACACTACAAAGAGCAGAGGCCCTATTTTATATTAGGAGAGTGATAGCCACCCCTATCCCTAAACATTTTTCAAAACTTGAGGCCATACTCTTATGTAACTGACTATCTCACCTTTGTTATCACCTTTCATATCCACTGACTAAGTAGCTAGTACCTCTGTAATGAAACAAGTTTGCTGAGTGTCTGGTCAAGCACACTATAATTCGTATATTTTCAGCTGGTACTCCTGATTCATTGTCATTTTTATAAACTTTTTTGTTCTTTATTTTTGTCACGATCCAATTACTTTTATTAGGCTCATAATTTTTAAACTGTTTTGATTTCCTAAGCAATTTCTTTATTATGCCCCAGTTATTTTCTGCCCCCCCCACTTTTGAAGTGGTGTTTCTGCCACTGCTTTTATGCTTATAGACTAGATAACTTTTGGAAAACTGATGATTTTATGATTGTACCATAAAAATAAATATTTTTGAAGCAATGAGTTGGTACAGTATTAATTAAAAGACAGAACATTTTTTCCATGGTCTATTATATTATAACACTCAAGTATTATATTTTACTAAAGCATACCCAAGCTTATGCGGTGGCTAAGCATCCACAAGAAAGATATTAGGATGGGCACAAGCCCCTCTAGCCCCCTCCCCCCACTAGCCCATCATTCCTACGTCACTGAGTATTGATATATCTTCAATTTGGTTTAATCTTACAACTGAAGACTGAAGGCTAACCATGTTCACTAACACCTAAATGCTTGTGCTGTGTTGTTACAAATACATCAGCAATTATCTTATCTACCTAAGTAATCATTACAATTACGATTAATAAGTGATGAGCCTCTAAGAATTATAATGATTAGAAATACCATTGCTTTTTAATTGCAAGTGGTACAAGAATTTTAAGAATGTTTGTTCAATGACACCCAAGTTGAAGCTACGCTTCTGACTTGACACTGTACTGGAAAATTTGAAACTACCATTATATAAATATTTTGTGATGTAGATAATAAATAATATATTGGCTCAGGATCACTCTAAAATTGTGAAGAATTAGCTTCATGTATAATCATTATGTAGGAGTAATTAGTAATTAATTCAGTAATTATAGAAGTAATAAAGATTACTACTTTTATGGTCCAATTGCAGTTACAAGTACTTTGAAGTAAGTAATCATTGTAATTAATTACAAATACAAATTATGATTACATAATAATATCTTACCACATAAGGGCTTATAACCAGTCCATGTTCCATCTTCAGAGAATGTACGCTGTTTATTTCCAACCAATTGCCAACATGGATCACATGAGTACGTAGCAGTGTTATCGCTACAGTTAACATGCCCATTCAATGGATCTGTCAGATAACACTGATTACCTGTAATAAAAATGTAGAATATAATTATGGTGACTTTTAGGGACTTAAATATTACCACCTCATTACTGGTTGCATTACCTTTCTTTTTCAGTTCTAATTTTAACCGAGTTTCTTTTTTTTTTATCATTTTTTCCACCTCCCATCCTACTTGCACAATATTATGTACCACAAGCTATTGAATGTATAAATAATTTTTATTGAGAGTCTGAGAATGGAAGAAAATTTATATAGGGCACTGATGTTCAGATGATGCTCCATTTACAGGGTGCAACCCTTCAAATGCTAACTCTTACTAACCAGAAAATAAAGTGACCAGAAAATCTTAATATAGTTGTTGGCGAGAGTGTGAATCGAGTATGGCAATACTAGGAGTGGATAATAAAAATCAGGTATTGTATGGGAGTCAATACAATTGGATTTGTACAGAACATTTTGTAAGTGGTAGAAAGAGTGATGATCGCCTTCATCAGACTGTGCCTAGCCCTTTTTAATAAATACTAAGCACTGTAAAAAGAAGAAAACATGAGAACTAGATCCTTACACAAGAAGAAAGAGTACTTGTATGTCTAGGTTATAAGCTACAAGATCAGATGATATCACAGCAGAAGCAGGAACCTCTATTCCAGAAGAAAGGAATGGTCATCACAACACTGTACCTACTCAAATGGATAGGTATAATTTATATCTGTTTAAAGCTATTGACCAAATAGCCTACATGTGAAGAATTAGTAAAAACTATGCTTAATAATTTAAGAAATATTTTAGTAAATGTATCTGTATAATAGACTGTTTTAAAGTATCGTGTAAAAGACCATGAGATCTTATGGCTATGGCCCAAGCTTACTCCAATTACAAGTACCACAACACCATAAAGTTTCTAATTGGAAGTACTCCACAAGGTTTGATTTCCTATGTTTCAAGGGCTGGAGCAATATGGGACTCACAGCACTTGTTGCCTGGAGATCAGATTATAGCTAATAGAGGTTTCAATGTTGCAGACTCCGTTGGGCTCTATTGTGCCGAAATAAAAATTCTTCCCTTTACCAAAGGAAAAACAGCAAATGTCACGAATGAAAGTGGACTTATCACAACAACTGTGCTGAGTACGAATACATGTGGATCATGTAAATTAGAGTATTATGTCAAAAGTACACTATTCGAGAATCTATAATGACTATCTATGCAATTATGTAGAATGAGACTACAAAAACTAGTTTTATAGATAAAACGGTGATTTTTTGTAGTGCATTATATAATTTAATGTTGTTAATTAAAATCTCAGTTGATCCCTGAAGATAACTTCGGCAAGAAGTCGAAACATCGGGTTAATTTTAATTAACAATATTATTGGCTGCTAGGATGAGAAAATTTGCTATAACTCATTGTTTTAAATTATGTATTTCACTTTCAAAAGGTAGGCGTTTTGGGGAAGTTTGCTGTTTACCAACTACATCTGTACTTCCCCCCTATTTAAAAAAAGTAGTCTAAAAAAAAACAAATTACTAATATGTTTCTGCATTCATAATCCCATGTGGTAAATATCTATGTTGATAGACTGCTGGCTATATTCGTAATACAAGAAGTATAATCTCAGAGCAATCATAGATGAGCATTTAGCTATTAGTAGGATTGATATTGTACTAAATTGCATGGTTGCTGTAATTCTTGTTGTAGTAAAGCTTGTGCAACAAAGAACAGCAGTGCATGCTTATTGATACAAAGTTAACAAATTCACATTACTATATAAGTATTTCTCTTCATATGCTTTCAAGCACACGAGACTAAATACAGTCAGACTTATTTCACTGCACAGTTGACTAAAAAATTATTGCCTAGTAGGTATCCCAACAAATGTACTGTATGCTCAGAATTCAACAAATAATATACTCTGAATTTTACTACACTCTGTAGCTTACCTTGACATATAGGTATGAGCAACAAGCAAAAAGTAATTATGAATTTCATTCTCTCACTCTGCACATTCAATTGTAGCTTTGCAAACATTGCGTGGATTTTATACTGTACTTCCTCAACAAACAGTGGGAATAGACCACAAACACATTTTGCCGTGTTGATAAAAGTCCCAATTCATGAATATCATAATGTAGCACAAATATTGCAGGTATCACTTACAGGACTGGTAGCATAGGTAGCACCAGCGCATAAAGCACTTGTACCACTAGTAATATAGGTAGCATAGACGATAACACAATAAGCATGGGTATAGCACCAGTACTAAAGATTATGGTACACAACAATCACAGATATATTTCTTGTGAGCCACTTGTGCTAGTCAATTGCTGTGGGATTCAACGGGATTATATCATAGGTAAGCACACCAATAAAGAACAATACCACAGAGCAAGGCCATGTGGCTAGTCCTGAGAAAATGAATAGAGGTGAACATTAAAAAAGGACGACAACAGGATAGAACATGCATGGAACACACAATCACTAATAGCAATGAGACGTTTCTCTAATATTTACTTTACCCTACTTCTCAACACTCCTATGTTTTCTTTGTCTTGATGGTAACAGGCTCCAAATATATTTTCATGTATTGAAGCTAAATATGGAATGTTGTAACAAAATCACATTAAATATTTGAATGATCTGTACCAAGGAATTTGTAATTTATAATAAGTATAAATCATTCTTTTAAGCTTGTTATGATTAAAGTTTAACACGTTTTAGTGGCTACTGTTCACACTTTGAATTACATTAACGATGTGTATTTAAATTTTTAAGATGTCTTCACATGCTACTTGTATCAACAAAATTAGATTTGGGATCTCCTTTAGCTACCCAACCTGAACGTTTTAGAAATTGTTTCAGTCATAATTTTTTAAAGTTAATTATATCGATTTGATCTTGCTTGACATGTGCTTTGATAAACTAGATGGCTATTGAGCAATGGTGACTAAAAGTTGGGAGTATGACCTCACAGTTTTCCCAATAATTACATCTCTGAGCATAATGTAACTGGTAGTACTTGTAGCACTTAAAGTTTTGCTGGGCTGCATTGTTGTGACATTGTAATTTCATCCAACTACCTGTAAGATTGGGAGCAAAGTTTTAATTAGTCTTGTTACATGGGCATAATAAATATGGCATGGCATGTTGTGGCAAAACTTTAAATATGGTTGTAGGTATAGCCCCTAATGGAGTATCGGACAAATAAACAAGACCATGCACTAAAAGCATATATTGCTCCCAAAAAGTCATCAAAGGTAGATAAATCAAGCTGATGTATACACACTTTAAGTACATAGTATCAAACAGGAAGAAGCAATTCTAGCATTTTTACAGAATCAAGATGTCATGGCAAGTCAAGGTGCTACTCACTGCTTCCTCCCATATATGATAAGTTCGGAATTAAGAGCATAGTAACAGATTTTCCATGGCAAAAGCAGTACCTCAAAGCCATCTTGAAACTTAGGAATCCCTGTAATACTTTCGTGCGAGTGTGATATTTGACGACCGCAACGCCCAGTTAGGCTATAATTGCATTCCTTTAGCACAAAACGATGTACAAGCTTCTACCAGACCCTTTCTCTCCCCGCGTGAGCGGATTATAAAAGGGAAAGGGTCGGCCACGCGAGACTATCTGAAGGCATTTCCCTAGAGATGCTACCATTCACTTACAGACACATTCATAGGAGAGGATACATTCAAGACAGGATGATAGACTAGCTATAGTATATCCAAGTTGAGATGGCGGAAAAAAACTTGAATAACGTTTGAACGGAAACAGCTACGCATCCGGAGTTTGCTCCATCTTGCCGAAACGGTTAAAGATATTTCCTCAGCATACTCCCAAACTGGAGAGAAAATCATCTCCAACAAATGATCCAACTAAAGCAAAATGTGTGAGAGATTACATAGACATTGTTAGAAGTTGGGAACCTGACGAAGTGACAAAAAAAATTTCGCTGGAGTTACCATTTAAAGAAAACATCAGCAGAAGAGTATTACAATCAATGTATAAGAAAACAGAGTATGTTTTTGTGCAATTATATATGTCAGTTCACAAGTATAAATTTCAATACGTATTATAGATCAACTTCGGCATTCTAGCAACAATTTAACATGTCTGACAAGTATGAAGCAGTCGTTACTTATTATTGGTGCCTCAAATATGTACACGTACTATGAAGGTATTTTTTTTCTTCATGCAAAATTAAGATTAAATGAATATTATAGTTAGGTACTAAATAATATTTTAACTTTCTCGAAGTAATAATAATAAATAAATATTTCAAGCATTTAGACTCCGTGGACTAAAAGTGAGAAAAAATAAAAATAAAATAATTGGCTTGGTGACTATATAGTTTTAGCTCTGGGGTATTTGACTATATCGTCACCAAGTCAATTCATTTTATTTCATTTTTATTTTTTCTAACTTTTAGTTGCTGATGAAGGCTCCATGGAGTCGAAACGTTTGTACTATTTATTACTACGAATGTTAAAATATATATAATAGCAAAAGACATAAGGTATGACAGTAGCTAGCAAACTCATCTTTAGCCAGTGGAAATAATTATCACTGACTTAGTGTGTCAACGCAAAAGATGTGGATTATGTACTAGTTGCACTTCAAGTGATTGTGGAAGTAATGTGTTTTGCCTTGACATACCAAAGTTTGGAGGAAAAGGGGCAAGAAAGCAGTGTTGCTTACAAAGGAGATGTAATAAATTGAGTGATAAATGTAAGTTTATACAAAAGTCTTGCTTTCTTCTTATTCTCTCTCTCTTGATGAAAGTGGAATCCAAACAGCAAGTTCCTCTTTCAACAACGCAGTGGTAAAAGTTTTACGCAGGATGTTAATTTGGTTTATAATAGGTGGACAGAAAATGTTGTTGACAATTTTTGTCGGGGCGCACTATTGAAATGGTCCCCCGCGACCATTTTTGTCAGCCAATTATGGTCAGCCAGACAATTTTAGACGACACAAATAGTCCCCAGGGACCAATTTTGTCGTCAAAAATGGTCCAGGACCAATTATGACACGGACAATTTTTTGCATGACAGGAATAAGGTGGAAGGGGGGAATACGTGGAAGGCTGGGAATAAGGTGGAAGGTGGGAATACAGTGGAAGGCGTAGAATGCGACGGAAGGCGGGGAATAGGATAGAAGGCTGGGAATGCGATGGAATACCACGGGAGGCGGGAATACCACGGGAGGCGGGAATACCAGGGCGGAATACTACAGGAGATCGGAATACCGCGGGAGACCGGAATACCACGGGAGGCTGGAACCGGGGAGGAGGGAATACGTGTAAGGCTGGCGAGCACAGGATTGAAGGCGACAGGCAGGGGAAACAGGATAGAAGGCGAGAAAATAGGAGACAGGCCTCAAAAATAAGAGAGGAGAGGGGGGGGGGGGAGGGTGAGGGAATTAATATAGAAGGTGGGGAAAATACGATAGAAGTAAGGGTTTGCAAATATGCTCTTGAGCATATTTGCATACCCTTACTTCTATCTTATTGATAGCAATGCTCATCATATTAGCAATTATGCTTCTTGAAACATCTGATCATTCTCAGAAAACCTCTTACATGTTCACATTATGCTGGTAGACAGAGTTCAAAGGTCACAGCAACCACATTCATAACTATAAAGATCCCGGTACACATGGCTATCTGAATCATTAAATGTCCGTTAATATAATATGAGTTGCTGATTTGTGGACTACTACATCAAATTGTAACTGTTACAGTCCAATTTTTTTTTTTTGCTAAAAACTACTAATTATGTCCAGAATTATAATATTAAAGATGCTATCATAATAATGCTAGTGCCATCAAGCATTGTAAGATTTAAACTTTTAATTTGTAGGCGAGTTGGTGGGCATGGCTTATTCCAGTTATTGTTTTTGTTTTGTTTTGTTGTTGGTTTTTTTGTTCTGGAAAGTTGGCAACTATGCTGTTAATGAAAGCAATTTCTATACTCAAGATTATGCCATCATATTTTGTCAACCCCTAGATAGAAGGCAAGAAAATAGGATGGAAGAACCCAGGTGGTAGCAATAACAACAACATTTTTTTTGGTGGCAGCCATGTGGAAAATTCTACAGTGTCTGAGCTATCCGGCACGATACTATTGTTACGCCGTCCTAATGGAACAAGAAAAACAATCGCAGAAGTGAAAAGCTCAGGGATGCTAAGGAAAAAGACAGCATCAATGTCACTATTGTTAACGATTTTGACGTGAATGAAGACGATAACAAAGAAATTGCTGCCACATCTTTGGAAAAAAAACTCTGACACTATTAAATGAACTAGTAGTGGAATATCATGAAGAGAGTCAAGTGAAAGAAAAAAACGCAAAGGAGTTAGCTAGAAGAAAAATAAGAAAAGGACAGATTGCAATATCAAGTTGATGATAATTTTTTTTTCACCCCAAACTTTAAAGTTACGTATTAGCTGTATAATCAACTCAAACTGTTATTGCCCTCAATCATCACAACAAATATCTCAGTATTCTAACTACAATTGGCTGCTTACCTTGACATATAGGCACCAGGAGCAAGCAGAAAAAGAATTTCATTTTTTACTCTACAAACTCAGTTATAAAAATTGTAGCGCTATATCGTTCTCGTGTAACCAGGCTTCAAACCACTACCGTGAGCTGTACACAAACAGTTAACCATTAATAGGCCTTTCGTACTATAGTTATCTAAATAAGTACATTACGGCACACCATAAAAAAAATTAGTTATAGCGTAGTGTAGCTTACTTTATCAGTGCCATAACGAGGAGCTCAATGTTTACCTGAAAGCTTGGAATTAGACTAAGCTGTCCACATATAGAGTATGAATTACATCTGGAGATATACATAGCTAAATAGCAGAAAATTCCATTGCTATTTAGTCACGATCGGCCAGAAGGCTAGGGAAAGTAAGTTAGCATTGGTAAAGATCGTCCAATGCCCAATTGAACTATAACGAGCAAGGAACGGCAATGCACCGTGATTAAATAATTTGGACGTTGGGTTTTCTTGGGAAAGTAATTTAACTTAGATAATAAAAAAATAACTTAATAAGACCCATAGCATTGGTCCAATCCGCCTATTGGAATTCAATATAATCTTTGTTTGATTTTTTTAATCAATATGATATTTATGGCTAGTTAGCTACTGCTTTGGTAATAATGTAGTCGCCTAAAAATGAATACATTTTTATCTAAAAATGTGTCTACCTTCTTCAAGAGCATTACCACCAAATCTTGTGCATAATTAATCTGTAGCATGATTTAGAGTAAATAAATTCATTATGAGCAAAAGGTTTATTAATAGTACAGTAAATGTTCACCTAGCACAGGAAACATACACACATAGCTATATAGCTATCTAGCTACAGTTTATAAATGATAGCCTTATCAGTTACATCAAGTGGTTCTGTATTATTATTTGATTGCATTTCAACATATTTTCTAACAGTGATTACATAGCAAGCTAGCTAGTTCCACAAAAGTGTAACTGAGAAAATTTCATTTCAATTTTAGGCTAAGTGCAATATTACAACAAAAATTCAGTGAAGTCATAAAAAAATTAACAGCAATATAACATACATAATTTTCTTCCTCCAAGACTTTAGCAGAGACACCATTCTAGTGCACCCACAATGAGCATATGATATCCATTCATATGTTCTGGGTTTGAAGTTGGTCATCTTCCTTACTCAAATTTCAGACTCTGTAATCTGTAAATTTAGTTTTCATGCTTTAATTTCGTCAACTGATGGCTTTAGAGTAATTTGATTCCCACTATCTTGTTGTATAGTATCTTCTTTGGGTTTCAGTGTGTTTATTTGATGCTAGTATATTTTCCAAGGTTTGGTGTTGTTGTTTACTAGTGTGTTAGTATATTTGCCACAGCTGGGTGTTGTTGTTTACCAGTGTGTTAGTATCTCTGAGCTTCAATAGAGTGTTGGCTTGCCTGTTCCTGGGTAATTTTCTTAGATCCTCCAGCCAAGAGAAGTTTTGTAGCACAGGTGGCATGAAGACATTGATTAGTTATGTGATCTCAGTTTCCAGTAACTTTGCATACTTACTAAGCTTCTTGTGATGTTCTCTCCAATAATTCTTATCAAAAGGAATTAATTATCATGAAAAATAATCACCAAGTGTTTATATGAAAAACAATTAAATCTCAAGTTATATTTTTTATGCAATGAAGGTTTTACATCATTGACATGTCTGCTTCACCATTACTTCACATTTCAAGCATTGCCTTCATACTATCACATAGGAAAAGCACACCACAGTGAGTAACTAAATCAATTGATTTATCTTACTGTAGCTTTTTCATAAAGTAGCTAATAAAAAAAAGTAAAAAATTTGTGAGCGCAAGAAATTGGTCTCCAGGTAAGAGTAATATATGAATTGCTGCATATAAATAAAAGAAATGAGTATACTGACTACGAATTGTCTGGCCACCATTGAAGAACTCATTTTCTAGCACTGTAAAAAATATTTATTTCCCAATTAATCAATGGCTGCAATCATACACTTCCTAGAATCTGTTAACAGTATCAGTAAGACTAATTATGCTCATTTACATATTATATTTTAAACTTGCTATTAACTATAGCTTACAGCTAATCTAGCTACCTTCTTCACAAATCTGGCAATTAGTGTGAAGACTTCCCAAGCTGGCAAATGCCTTCATAAACAGGCCGTCTGGTCTAACAGAACCTGTAGAGTGTGCTTCATGCAAAGCATATGTCACCTAATTGCAGCTCAATCCCACAACACAAGCTATATCGCCACTGCAAATCGACCACTTACCATGACCGCACCTATCCACCACGCCTATCCCTTAGTTGCCAACTTTTCAAATCGAACTTCAGGGACACTATGCCACACTCAAACTACATCCATTTATTACAGAAATTAATAATTAATCGCCCAATGATAAATAATTTTAATAACAAAGCATATTTCCCCAAGTGAGTACTGGTTTCTTGCATGTCTTTAACAGTTCAGGTTCAAACTGCACTTCATGGCAACTGACTAGGACGGGGCTTGGTTGCCACAATGAAGGAGAACACGGAAGGAAAACAATACTCGGAAAATCTACAGGTCGAATAGACGGAGAGTCTGTGGTCTAGCTCGTTGGTACGCACAGACTGTCACTGGTTCGCTACTGATGAAATTCAACAATAACCATAATTCACAATATTATTTGTTACTTTACTTTTTCATAATAATGGTTGGGAAGGAAAGGCAAAAACATAAAAAGCCTAGCAGGCACGATACACGCCTTCACGAAAATAAATGATTGTGTGTGCAAATGACATGCGTGATAAATAGTGTTACTGTTTAGTCCTCCGGTGCTATGGCCCGAACATCCTCCGGGGAATAGGAAGACACATCTTGGTCTTGACTCCCATTCTTTGGCAAAAGTAATACCAATCTCTGCACTGCTCTCTTCACATAGCGATGACCATCATAAAGCTCTACTACACGCACTAATCCATCTGGTCCTGGAAATGTGTTAGTTACCACAGCATATGGAAGTCTCTGATTTCCAAGGAGAACACTTCGAACACCCACTATGTCGCCAATTTGTAAGTTAGGAGACCTTTTCTTCCACTTCTTTGATTGCTGTTGGTGTATCTTTAAATACTCGTGATACCAACGCTGTTGCAGTTCTATTTGTAACCTCTTTACATGATTCCAGTGTTTAAGTACAGATCGAGTTAGGACTGAATTTGGCAAAGTTGTCGGTAATGCAAGGAGAGGACGACCGTTGAGAAAATGAGCAGGAGTCAAGACAGGAATTCCATCATCTGGGAGTGAATCAAGTGTAGTAATAGGTCGGCAATTTAAAAGAGCCTCAACATGTGTTAGTGCTGTAGCTAATTCTTCGAATGTAAGTTTCTGACTCCCAATAATCTTTGCAAGAGCTCGCTTCATCTGTTTTACACCAGCTTCCCATAATCCTCCATGATGGGGAGATTGTACTGGAGAGAACTTCCATGAGATATTTTTAGTCCGAGTGAATGTTCGTACTACATCTTGTTTTGTGATAGAATTGATGGCAAACCGAATCTCTTTTTCAGCAGCCACAAAATTTGTGCCATTATCCGAATAGATAGTGGAGGGACAACCTCTTCTGTTAACAAAGCGCTCCAATGCAGCTATGAAAGAGTCCGCATGAAGACTTGTTACAGGCTCCAAATGAACTGCTCTTGTGACCATACAAGTAAAGACAGCAACATAACCTTTCTCTAATGCCGGTTTCCGTTTATTTGAGCCACTCTTGACCAGAATAGGACCAGCATAATCCACGCCAACCTCTTGAAATGCTGATTTGAAATTTACTCGTTGAGAAGGTAATTGTCCGAGTTTCTGTGTACAAGGAATAGAATTCACTTGTCTGCAATGAACACAGTCTCTTGCAATCTTTCTAGCTAATGATCGTACTCCTGAAATAAAGTATTCATTGGACAGAATTGCCATCATAGTTCTTGCAGGTGGATGTTTGTAGATTCGATGTAAATCAATTAATAGAAGGTGAGCAATTCTGGATTTCTTTGCAAGCAAGATAGGTTGCTTGGCATTAGTAGATATGTTGGCATTGTGGAGACGACCTTGAAGACGAATTAAACCATTTTCATCCAGAAAAGGGTTCAGATGACTGATTTTAGAGTTTGCAAAAATCGGTTTATTCTTCTTGAGAGCTTCTCTTTCTGCTTGAAAGTGATATTCCTGAGCAAGGCAGAGTAACTGAATTCTTGCTGACTTCAAGTCTTGACAATCTGGCCTGATAGAAGTTTTAATCTTGGATTGTGCTCTTTGTTTCCATTTTTTTCCAATGGCAAGGACTCTTTCAATTTTCATCATGGAATTAAAATGGTACAGCTCTTCTGATTCATGACTTTGAATCCTTACAACTTGAACTGATCTTTGGATTTGGTTCTCTGACTGCTGTTCTTTGATAGGAAGATCGCCAATATCAAGTTTTATAGGCCATTCGGTAGGTGAAAATTTCAACCAAGATGGACCCTCCCACCACAGAGAATTCAGAAGCAACTCCTGAGGAAATGCTCCTCTTGAGACAATATCTGCTGGGTTTGTAGAAGTCGAAACATATCTCCAATGGAGTGCTGGAATATTCTGTTGAATTTTCAGAGCTCTGTTTTTGACGTAAACAGATCCTTTTTCTGGAGGCTTACGAATCCAGCCCAGGACTGCAGTAGAATCACACCATGCAAAAATTTGAGGAAGAGGAATATCTAGGTCCTTTGCTACAGCTTTCAAGAGCCTTGACAGCAACTCTGCTCCATTTAGCTCCAACCTTGGAATAGACAAATCCTTAATCGGAGCAATCTTCACTTTTGCAGATATTAATGCTGTTGTGATAGTAGTGTCTTTATGTCGGAAACGTCCATAAACAACTGCACCGTATGCAAGCTTGCTGGCATCACTAAAGCCATGTAATTGCATCTCAATGACTGTAGCTTGAGTCTTCACGAAGTTCCTGTCAATTGGGTGAGTTGTGATAGAAGGTAACTCAGAACTCCATTTCTCCCAAGCTTGGAGCAAGTCATCTGGAATCTTTTCGTCCCATCCAATTTTTCTCTTCCAAAGTTCTTGCATGATTTTTCGTGGTTGAACATTTATTGGAGAAAACCAACCCAGAACATCAAAAACTTTTGAATGGTGTGAAGAAACTTGTCGTTTAGTGGGGTGATCAGTTTTGAGTGGAGATGGAGTGACGACAAAAAGTTGATCACTAGAAGTTTGCCAATGTATACCAAGTGCTTTCGGACATCCATCAATGCTATCACCGACTTGTAATGGGTCACTTTCACGTAATTCCACTGGAATAGCATCTCTAAGAGCTTGGCTGTTTGTCCTCCACTTTCGTAGGCTCATTTTTCCCTTGGCTAGCAAACCAGTCAAATCTCGATGCACTGCTATTGCATCTTCTACAGAATTCGAACCGTGCAGGAAATCATCTACATAAAAGTTTTTTTCAACAAGAGGGGCTGTAAAATTTTCTTTGACATGGTCTTGGGCTATTCGTCGAAGTGAAGCAGTAGCTAGAAATGGCGATGATGACACACCAAATGTTAGACGCTTCATCCTCCAATCTTCTATTTTACCAACTGAATTTCGAACAAGATATCTATGGAAATCTCTCTCATCAGGATGGAGAAGAATCTCTCGAAACATTTTGGAGATGTCTGCAGAATAGGCAATATCCCAGAGGCGAAATTTGTTTAATACTGTTGTAAGTTCTGGATAAAGAGATGGTCCTGTGATAAGTGTGTCGTTAAGTGAAACGCCGGTTGAGGTCTTGGCTGAGGCATCACTGACAACTCTCAATTTAGTGGTAGTGGATGTTGCTTTTTCTACGCCATGCATTGGAAGATAGAACTGATCAGAATTAGGTTTAACCAAGTCTTCAAATGGGACCTTCTCTGCATGATTCCTCTCGGCATAGTCCTGAACCTGTGCCTCATACTCTTCAAGTTTTCCTTTTCGCCGTAGACTTCTCTCATTTTGCAGAAATCTTTGCTCAGCAATTGACCGCGATTCTCCTAATTGTGGAACAGGAGATTTTCTAGGAAGCTTAACCATCACTCTACCATCTTCTTCTCGTGTAGTTGTGGTATTGAAATAATCCAAAGCTTTCTGATCCTCACTGGAAAGTTGTTCTTCCTCTCCAGGAATTTGATCAATTTTCCAGAGACGTTCACAGATTTCATCTGCAGTGTCTTCATGCTTTTCCACTCGACGGCAAACTGCCTCCTCATGAAGAGAACTAGGAGTTCCACCTCCAACTATCCAACCAAAGATGGTCTCGAATGCTTTGAGTTCACCATTAGCTGAACTGGCCATGTTAGTAAGGTAGCAGCGATAACTGTCTGCAATATCCAGCAGGAGATCCACCTGTACAGGTTCACCCATAAGTGGATCAGCCAACTGCTTCCCTTGGATAAAGTCCATTTGTCGAATTCGGCTTGTATCCTGTCCTTGTATATCCTTACAAACTTTATCCACAACATAGGCTTGGATGGCAATTTCTCTGGTTGAATATTGTCTTGGACAAGACAACGTCAAGTCAACTACCATATCAGACTCAAGAGGGAACTCTCCCCCCACAGAAAGCTTCGTATGGTGCTTGTGCATCGTTGTCTTGAGGGTATTAGCAAATCTCCTGCTAATCAATGTTGCTTCTGATCCACTGTCAATCAAAATTCTCCTAGTGTATGACATTTTGTCACTGGCTATAGATGCCAAAGCAGTGTGCACTAGACGATTGTTCCTGTTTTCTTTGTGCATCACTCTCGAACTTCGTTCGTCATTTCCGGATGCAGAAGTCGTGGGAGCTGTAGCAGTGATGTGACTAGTAGTATGTCTGTGTAGTAATGAATTGTGGCGACGATTACATTCACGGCAACTCTTTTTGCTAGGACATGTATATACAGTATGGTCTGTTCCCAAGCAATTAAAGCACAACCGTTTCTGCTTCACAGTTTCACTTCTCTGTTCCACAGTTTGGGATAAGAGAGTAGGACATTTGTATGTGTAATGTTGCCTATGACATATATTACATGAAAGACTGGAATTGCCAGAGTTGGATTGTGTTATACGTAGCATGTGCTTGTCCTTAGATTTCTTGGAGTAATTAAATCCTTTACAGGAGGAATCAGAATTGTACTTTGCTAGTGACTCGCTCTCTTTACTAGCAATTCGAGCTTCAAGGAACTCAATGAAATCATCTTCGGTAGGTGGTTTGGTCATGGTTGAGATTTTGTCGTTCCATTTCTCCCTAGTCAATCCCTTTAGACCTCGTACTTTCAAGCCAGTTGCTAGCTGACCTGCAGACCAACCACTATTGGCTTTCAAACCCTGAATACTCGTCCTAAATTCATCTCAAAAATGCTTCAATCCTTCAAAAGAATCTGGAATATCTGATAATTCATCAAATCGCTGGATGTGATGCTCATACACAAGTCTTGGTCGGTCATATACTAATTTGAGCTCCTGTACAACATCTTCATAACATCCACCAACAGCAGCTCTGGCCACTTCTTGTTTAGACTTGTCAGTAACCATTGCAGATTGTAGAGCACTAATCTTTTCAGAGTCAGCAAGATGTTTCTCTCTTTCTATCCGTGGCTCAAATAAAGCCCAAAAGTTTTTCCAATTTACAGGGTTGCCATCAAATTTAGGAAGGTCCACTTTTAGTGATGAATGATATTTCACCTCAGAAGTTGCAGGAGATGCTATTGTAGAACTAGGTCGACTCTTCTCCTGGGCTTCATCCATCCTCAATCGAATACTTGTAACAATTTCTTCAATTTTAAATCTCCAATCTCGAATTAGCTCGATTGTACGAAAACCAGCGGTCTCCTTCTTGAATTTTTCTATGTCGTCGGACAGACTATCAAAAGACTTAATCGTTGCGTTGCCTGTGACGATTCGTTGTGAGTAAATGGATTCTAGGCGTTCCATGAGGTTAACATAACTCAAATGAGCCTGGTAAACACTTTGTTGCTTCTCAAATGCTGTTAGAACGGCAGTATTTTCGGCGACCTGAGAGTCGTAATCAGCGTCGAAGTCCAACTCATCGATAATTGCAATTCGTTCAGCAATAATTGTATAATGTTTGCAAGCTATGTTAAGGCCATCAAACTTCTTCACTAAGTCAGTATAATTCCAAAACTCTGGGTTCGGATCAAGTTTTTCTAAATAATTTTGGGCCTTGGTAATTATAGTCTTCTTGGTTCCACGCTTTCGATTAAGCTCTGAAACGTCGTCTACATGGGAAATTTCTTCTCGGAAAATTTCTATCTTAGCGGCTGAGTCACTCATCTCGAATGTCAATGGATTTGTAGAGTCTTAGGATACTTTAATCAGGAACAAGGATTCTAACTTGACTAGGTTGCTTACTGGAACTGGCTGTCGAAAAGCCTTAGCGTTCGGCAGCAGCGATACGTCGGAGTTAGAATATGCTGTAGCACAACCGTGGAAACAAACTTTCACCAGTAGTCCGTCAGTTCGGCTTTATCCGGCTCGAAGGACCAAAACTTGACTAGGACGGGGCTTGGTTGCCACAATGAAGGAGAACACGGAAGGAAAACAATACTCGGAAAATCTACAGGTCGAATAGACGGAGAGTCTGTGGTCTAGCTCGTTGGTACGCACAGACTGTCACTGGTTCGCTACTGATGAAATTCAACAATAACCATAATTCACAATATTATTTGTTACTTTACTTTTTCATAATAATGGTTGGGAAGGAAAGGCAAAAACATAAAAAGCCTAGCAGGCACGATACACGCCTTCACGAAAATAAATGATTGTGTGTGCAAATGACATGCGTGATAAATAGTGTTACTGTTTAGTCCTCCGGTGCTATGGCCCGAACAGCAACAGTCATCACAATTAGACTTCAGTGACATCAATGCTACTACTGTGCTTTGATCCAGGTTTGATCTTTGATATGTATTTTTCTTAGGATTGAAAACCCACGCTCAGAGTCAGCATTGGACGATGGTATATATTACTAACAGTCCAGCCATAAGCTTTGCCAGATTGGCAAACCTTAACTCTCCTAGGAGGGTTTTAATTTTACCAACTTTCAACCAAAAAAATCCAGGACGTGGTTTCTCAACTCTATCACAATCCTTATAATACTTTAGAGCAGGAAGGTCTTCTGGACAAAGAAGAAAATCCGTAAATTCCTGAACAAGAAGATGAAGGGAATCTGGAGAATTTAACTCAATTTGAGGAAACATCTTGGCAAGTATCTTAATGGTATCTTCAGTGTAAGACTTTGTCTTGATTGGTTGGACAATACCCAAATCTTGTAGAACTGTGTCACCAAATGGAAATTTCTTGAATATTTTCTGAAGAGTAGCTGAATAGAAAGCTTTGACATGCTGAAAAAATGGTTTTATGTCCATCTCTTCTTCAAGAGCACTAATACACAGCCATGTCTCATCTCCAATACTTAAGTTTTCATCCAATTTAACTTTGTCCATGTCAACCAAATGAATATTATCTCCAGCTTTACAAACAGCTTCTTCGGTTAGGAAACTGACAGCATAAATTTTTGTAAGCCTGGCAATATCTGTATACAACTCACACGTTGTGTTCTCATTTGACTTTTGGAAAGACCTATTGAATCTATCTATGGATGGTAGAACATGATTGAGAAAGAGAAGAATGGGCTTTGTTAGTGGATTTTCAAGTCTTTCAGTAATGCTAACTACTTTGGAAGTTTGGTCGATAAAAGACCATCAAACAAATCTAAATACCTTTGTATACATCGCAGTAGACTCAACCACCTAGTTTGACAATGCTTCAAGAGAACTTTGGGTTCATTAATATAGAAGGAATGCCACATATATGATTTCTTTTGCTGCTGTGTTGAAAGTAATAATAGATGTCAATAAATAATTGATCTATATCAACTGGCAGAGCAGCCATTCCAGCCTTGACACACAAGTCAGCAAGGTGACAAATGCAACCAGCATCATAAAGATGGGTTTTTTCTCTTTTTATCAGTTTCTGCAAACACCTGACCTAGCCCCTTTCATTACATTTGTAGTGTCTGACATAAAGGCTATTGCTTTACTAAAATCTAAATTGTATTTGCCCAAAGACTCCCTTAAGGCACTGTATAGATTTTCTGCCGTTCCTATGTTCACCACTGGCATGTCTAAAAACTTTGTCTTTAAATTACCTAATTCAGCATCCAAGACTCTAACCAAAATAATACATGATTTGTCTTGTTTATCATTCGATTCATCCATTAAAATAGAGAAAGGATTAGACATACTATTTATAGCCTTAGCGTGATTAATGGTGATAATGCCTCCTTTACTATGGCTGTGGTCTTGGTTCTTCCACACGCAAACTTTCTAGCTATTTCAGAATCAGGAAACATCTGAGCAAAAAGCTTTGAAGCGTGTTCACTGTTCAGAACGGCCAGGTTATGCTTAGCAACAAACATTGACCACCGAAGAAGGATGTTACACTTTTGGAAGTAGAAGCAGCAGATGCTGATTCCTTGTGACGATTGCCACCAAAATGGGTTGTTACATCATTTCTGCCTCCATGTGCAACACTGAAGTCTGAAAGACAGATTGTGCATCTGGCAAAAGTATCACCTGTATTAAATTAAAATTAGAAACTTATAATTCTGTGTAGTTAATCATGATACCTTTTTGGCTTCTCCCTATCCCTTTAAATTATTCAATCCACTTTGGATCAAAGTGGGAAACTCTCTTCCTCTTAGTGGGTGGTGGAAAAGCCATACAACAACAACGTGCGGAGGACAATAGGTAAAGATCGCCAATAACTAATTGTGGCGAAAATTCACTTATACATGAATTAATTTATTAAATAAAAATGCATGCATACTCGAGCCGTTCAGTAAGTTTATAGGATGTGGACGATTCGTGATAAGTAAAGAGATCCTCTGCTTTGCCTAAATTCATGGATGTAAAAGTAAGTGTAGTGGGAGCAAATTCCTCTGAAGCTTCAGGGACACATAATAGACAGTTCACACTTCCATTACGGGACGGGACAGAGCGGATAATTCCAGGACTGTCCCAGGCGTTTCGGGACGGTTGGTAACTATGCTATCCGCCACTTACCGCGAGTGACGATGTTTACCTATGCTAACTTACTCTCCTTAGTCGCTTCCGAAGTCGACAGTCCATAAGTTAAATGTGAGGTGTGGTTAAATAATTTACTTCCGGTCACTCAAAAGGACCTAACCCTCCCTCGCTACGGTTATGTAACTCCTACTTCTGTGGGGCTGGTTTCTCGGCTAGTACACTGCTAGAGGTATGTTAAGAAATGGTCATAATTAAACGTAAGAATCATTTATTTGAAAAAGGGTTCTGGTTGTTTCCGGACTAATTGGACTGGTGACTATGCCCCTGTACCCCTATCCGCGAACTAGCCGAAATAATGAATTATTGATAGCTAAGTAAAGAAATTGCTTATTATATCTTATCATGTTTATTTTTAATTCATATTATATTACTATACTAGTGGTGCGCTCGAATAGCGCAAATGCATGGCGAGCGAGTAAATTATATGAGTATAGGTAAAGATGATTTGTGAAGGAAATCGCTAAATAATAGCAATGATTAGGCATGAAGAGTTAACAATAACAGAATTACCTGAATAAACTTCGAACGCAGTGGCAAAGAAGCGCATCTTGACAATTTGCCATTCAGTCTTTCGCCAAGAAGAGAGTAGCTATAAACTTTTAGGTTGAAACAAAGTTGATTCTCCGTGCTCGTTAATTGAAAAATACCGGAACTGTAAACGCTTTACCTAACTTACGTAATTAGAAGCGCGGGCGAAATTTTTTGACATCTCAATTGAACACGACTGATAGTCAGCTTCGCTCGCTTCGCTCGCTCGCTGAAATTATTATTTCTTGTATCTTATGATAAATTAATTAAAAGCAGTGTGTATACAGTCTGTATTGATTGGCATCTTAAACTTGTCCGAAATAGATTTGTAGCAAGAAAAAGAAATTCTCTCTGACATTGACACATTACCCTATACAACACCAGCTAACTATTTGGCTATACCTGGATGTCAGGGTGTGACACCGCCCAATGACAGCTATGCCTCTGTGAATAGACAGATAAAACCCCTATCATGAATACTGTTGCATCAGACTCTGAACAATAGCCTGCATGACACACTAATTAACCTCGTTTGTTATGTTCACCACATTACACACATGCTGTTCATTCATAAAATTGTCATTACTTTGTCATTCATTTAGTTAATTACAACTAGTTCTCTTCTCTGCTCACAGTACTAACTTTTTCTCAGTGATAGTTGTCACTACTACAGTAGCTATTGCAGTGCTCTGTTAATCACGGTCTCGTAGCTCGTGGCACATCCCTTTGACTGTGTCACTTCTAGGACCTGATTGCTGACAGTTGAACCGTTGCCTGACTAGAGAATCTGTTGGTATTCAAGATGAGGCTGAAATATTTGATTAGGTGTTTGATTTCAGGAACTTAATAAATAATTGTGGGTGAATAATGATACCTGTTCAGGCCTGGGAGGATGCCTCAAGAACTTCGTTTATATTATGAACTGTCACATATTTGTGTTTGTTTTTGCTCGCATGCATGTTGTGATCCCCTCCCACTGATTTTTTTTCTAACATTGTTTTTTTGTTGCTCACCCGTTAAAATTCTAATTGTTCTAACTCACCAGTGTTATGGTGTATAGTGAACTCTCTTTGCTCTGTGGGAATCATTCAGGTTGTATGCCTCCATACTTTTTTGTGAGTTTTTGTGAGTGTGGTTTGTGAGATTAGTTGGTTGTAAGTATTGAGCAATTGACTCTACAGTTTATTAAATGTAACATAACCACTTCACCCACATTATCACCATTTCACACATTGATTGTAACCCTACACTTCCACATTACCTTCTAGAACTTTCTCTTCATGTATGTGCTCATGTGTTGTTTGTGTTTTATTGGTCAGTTTCTTGTCATGGGTTTATCTGGTGATCTCAGAGGCCTGGCCTATATAAGGCTAGTCCTCTGAGTTCTCTAGGTCTCTTCTTCCTCTTATCTTTCTGTGCTTCCTCCTATTGCTATCATTATTATCCAATATAACTGGAGCAGGGGTAGTATAGCGTGGGGAGTACTGTAACTGAGAGGGAAGAGAACTGGTGGCAGTCATTTGGATTCACTGAGACCTAACATTGGTCTATCTCAGTTATCTTTCATTGAGTTGTTCATTTTCATTTCATATCAGCTCCTAAATCTTCAATACAAATTAACTCTATTTTGTATCTGTTATTAGGGATAAGAGTGTGTGTAGCCTTAGTTTGACTGTCCCTTATGAAGTCTAGGATGCCTGTGGGCCTTACAACCCCACACAGCTCTCTATTCAACTAAAGACAGCTCTTGCAGGACGTGACTGCTCCAATGCCATTTTATTATGAAACATTTTCTTCTTTCGCTATGTATTATCATTTTTGCTCAATTATGTTCTCTATATTCAAGAAGGTAGCAAACAAAGGCTTAATCTTGCCACATGAACTAGTACCTACAAATATTTAGTGGTACAAACCTGACAGTCAGTAATTGAATTCACGAACCGAAAGTACTGAGCTAAAGTCTTCAATAATGCAAGAAGATTTTAATGAGAATTGTTTGGACGATTTGAGAACATTGTTATATGTAAGTTATCTATATAATTCACTTCTTGCTCGTTTTAAAGCACTTTATTTTATATATTTGAATACCATCAAGATAGAGTTTGTTGTATGTATAGTATTTATGTTTTGCTATACTTTACCATTATTATTTGCACCATGTTATTTCTAAAATAATTGTGATACAACATTTATTCATAGTACGTTTCTTCAATTTGATTCAATATGCCACAATTTAATTTGACCAGCAGTTGATGACATAATGCATGTATGTGTAAATTTTCTGTTAAGCAACATTTTTTTGATATACAAATGACATTTTTTTTCATACTGAGCAAAGCTGAAACTCAAAATTGTTGTTGCTATTTTGTACAAACTTATGGTCAATTTCAGACGGTCACAAAGCTATACAGAGTTAAAATAACTGGGTGTTTATGCTTTTACTAAATAGCTTTAAAAATGTAGTTTACTCAAATTTATATTCAAACCTAATATATTATTTTGTATAGATGAATTTTAGTTTCAATGAATTTCCGGATAGTACAGGTGGTAACTAGCCAAAATATGAAACTATTCATTAAGAAAATGAACAATTTTTTTTTTTGTTAATTAGTATATAATTAAATTGACTTAAATTGTGTATGCATATCTACCTGTACACATATTATATGCATATACGTATGAATTTAATGGGCGTCTGAACGGTTGTGGCTTTGCGGTTGGCTGCACCAATCATAATACCACAGGGCACGTCTATTAATGTTCCTACTCCTGATGGATCTCGGGGTTGTTGTCCAACTTGGGCAGTCGAAATTGAGCGGTCAAAATGACTTCAGCTGGGACTCTAATGTCGAAACTTTTGGAAGATTTGTAAGCTTTAAGTGTGGTGGAGTCAGGTTTTTGTTCTTAAAAATCATTTGCTTTATTTTTAAATAAGAAATTGCTTGCATCGAATTGTTTGATGTGATTACAGTAACATTTGAATTTATTTCTCAGAGCATAAACTAAAAATCTTTGGTTCATTTGATATAAAATATTCTAATTATAGCTATATAAAAAAAAATGAGAAGGTACACCTTGTAATCTTTATAATTTATACAATGTATAGATTAGGTACAGTGAAATTCATATAATTCATCTTGATAGACTATAACTATAATCTTATGAGATGTTTTATTATACTTTCTCAAATAAAGTACAATTGTTAAGTCTAATAATATAAATATATTATATATTATATAATTGTCAAGTTAAGCCTTTAAGGATTAAATGGAAAACTACACAAAGCAATATTATAATACAAATGAAACCATGTTTATTTCTCCACTAACGTCAGCATTACTCTGGGGTCCGTAATTAAGCTAATGTGGCCAAGTAACTTATTCTAAAAGAATTCTATGATTAGTACACACAAATTTAAAGTATATTAAGCTTGTAACTTCAGAAGCTTATCATTGAGCTCTTGGTACTTGGTCATACTGTAACTTGTCAAGCCCAGGTTGTAAGGCGGAGCTCTATCCTGCAGTTAACTAAGGTTAGGCTGTCCAATACAAAAAACTATTAGCTACCAAAGACCAAACAGAACTTTCGCCATGTTTCTTCTCAATAATAATACTCTGAAGAAGGCACACCACACTTATACACAGGAATGCGGGTGATTGTGGAATGCACAACAATTTTCAAGATAAATGGGGACTGTCAAACATACAACAACATGCACAGCAGAGTCAGCAGAGGGAGAGCTCAAGTCTCATGAGGTGAACTTGAACATCTGGCGGGGCAGGGCTGGGACTGTGTCCTGTGGTAGGAGAAGCACCAGGACGGTTGCTTGCATGGCGATAAGTGAAGCCATTGCTATAAATCTCTGCAGTTAGAACGAAACCATAACTTAACAAAAGAACACACACAAGCAAACACATACACGTTGAGTATACATCTAATGAGGAAACATGTATATGATGTGTATAATCTAACTATAATGAACATACACATGATACCTATAATGTTCACCTAATTCTCAAGTTTTCGATATCTTGACCATTTTCACAGATCTGGGCGGAGCAGTGCTCTTTTACTTTTTACCAATGTCTACTAGTTTGGTGGTTGAACAGAATTTGGAGATTAGTCCTTGCAATAGAAAACACACACATTGTTTTTTGCATTTTATTGTGCACCTATAGACATCCCCGATAAAGAAACTGAATAATGCTACATAGGCATCTGTGAAAAGTTTTTTTTTTGGAATGTAAAATTAAAAATATTCACATGAGATACACTTTGTTGATCTAAGCAGCTAGAATTTTGCCAAAAAAAAAAAAGCACTATTTCTTAACAATCAATGAGGATTACAATTCTGCCTTCAGTTTGGTGATATTGCTCTGCTGTGTATCCCAACATTTATTATGGTTATTAACCCTCAGCGCGCATGCGCCCAGAGGGTTACAGTAGTCCTAGTGTCATTCATTCGTTCGTTCTGTCACTCTGTCTGTCAACAGGCACTTCTGGAAGGTAGGAACCAGCCAGGCTCTGAAAGCGGCATCAAACAGCAGTATTTCACGAAGTAAGTTCCTTTAATGTGCCAGAATTTTGATTTAGGACTTCATTTTCCAGAAAAAAGCGAGTCTTTCCAGAGCCGTGCGATCGTAGGTTTACAGCGGGAACCGCCCCTTAAAAACGTGCTTGTCACGTGAGCCAGCTTGCAGGTTGCAAATCACTTTTAAATAGCTAACAATTACATGCATTCAGCGTGAGGTGTTGCGTTGCGTAGTCGTTGAGTGAGCAAGTACCTAACCTAATAGTTTCTGGTTCGAATCCGAGTGGACAATATTTTTTTTTTTCATCTTTTTTTTTTCTTTTTTCTTTTGTCTTCTTGCCTTATTTTCCTCTTTCTTCCTACTGTTATTATTTCTTTTCTACCTTTTCCTTTCTTTTTTTCTAACTAGAGCTGAGGGTTTGCACTTCAGTGCTCTAGTTTAAAGTTTTGCAACAGGTCATGGTTATTTGAGTTCTAAATCTATTTGCTAATCTTTAGATTGTTGCCCAATAATGAAGTCACAGAATGTGTAGTACAATCTATATAGATTGTGCAAATGCATAATAAGAACATAATATATATATATATATATATTATATATATATATATTACTACAACACTATTTCTAGCAGGCTAGCTGTCCAAATAATTTGATGCTTTAAAAATGTCTCCCTGAATTTAACTGACCATTATTGTGCATTGACTGTTACAGTGATAGGTAAATATACTTCAAAATATCTCTTATGACTCAGTTTTGCTCGTCTTCCTATTTAAAAAATGATTACACATGATATTACATACAGTCATGAAGTTATAAAAACTAAAGTGATAGTTTACTTTCAATATCTTATCGTTGAACATTACATGCTTCATGTCAATTATAGCATACGCACAGTCTACTGGTTTACCCTGGAATTTAAAATTTCCCTCTATGATTAGATAAAGTGATTGAGCTAGTATTATGGTGACCCAAGTTAAGCATTGTCAACATTACAACAAACATGTTGTTCACATCAAGCAATTATTGGCCAGAGCAATATGAATTAAATACTGCATAGCAAAATTATAGATTCACAATTATAAGATAAAATAATCCATGTTTTATGATGCATCCCACTAATTAATCGATTTATTGATTACTTTGTGTGCACATGACCTCACAATGTTTTGAGATAGTCAGAATTATAATTATAAATTGGGAAAAAAAGGTTTGCATACACTGGGTGCTTAACCTTAAATAACACTCGCTAGGTATTTGCCAGGAGATGCTGTTGTCTGAGCCCTTATAACTTCTACACCAATGCATACTTTACCAAGTGAGCTTATATAATAATAGCTTATATCCATTAGTTTCTTCCTTTCAAATATCATTTAGTTGCGACTAACTATGGAGACAATATTAGGCTTTAAACTGGGGTGTCCAGGCAGCGCCTCCTATTTAACACCAAAACTAAGTTGTCCAAACACCCCATTTTTAACAGTGTAAAATTACTTTCTGCATAATAATGTTTAAAATAACTTTCATTTTCATTCATTACCAACGTGTTAGTAATTTCTTTTGTTTTATAGTTTGTGTTGCATGATTATGCTAGAAAATGATGTAAAGATACACTGCCACTTATTTGTGTAAGTAAATCATTCATCCTTGCTCATAATATTTAAAACAATTTTTGGTTTCAAGAAGAATAATATAATTTTTAGATGAAGTTATTTTATCTTGTAGTTACTACAAGGAAACTAGATTTAAAAGGAAGTTATTCTAATTCTCAAAATAATTTTGGAACAAGATGACAGCCTTGAAGACAGAACTGCAATAACACCAGGTGAACTGTGCAATCTGATTGAATTATGTGTTGAATCCACATATTTTTGTTTTGAAGATACATTTTACGAACAAAAAGAAGGAGCATCAATGGGGTCTCCTTTATCACCAATTCTAGCTAACATCTACATGGAGAGACAGGAAGAAGAAGCCATCAAAAACTTTCCTCTCAAACCATCTCTTTGGTGCAGATATTTAGACGATCTTATTGCCTATGGCCACATGGCAATGAATCAATCCAAGACTTCAAACCCCTTCTAAACAAACAAGATAAACACATCCAATTTACAACAGAAGAAGAAAATGAAAACAAAATAGCATTTCTAGATGTACAGATTGAAAGAAAACATAACAAATTCATCACCTCAATCTTCAGAAAGAAGACTCATACAGACAAATACTTAAACTATAAATCAAACCACCATCCAATAATTTTGTCTGGAGTTGTCAAGTGCTTAACAGATCGAGCAAAGAAATTATGCCATCCATCTGAAATTGCACAGGAGCTGAAACATTTAAAAGAAGTCTTCCTAGCAAATGGTTACCCAGAACAAATAATAAATAGCAACATCAAATCCAAAAGGAATTCAACCAGAAATAATTCAACCAATGCACAAGATGAAACCATCAAATATTTGGAAATACCATATATCAAAGGGATTAGTGAAAAAAATTGAACATGTATGCCGTTCCTTGAACATAAAAACAGTTTTTACATCAACACCAACCCTCAAGAAACATCTAATGAAGGTAAAAACACCCAGAGAAAAATAAAAAATCAAAGGAGTAGTTTATGAAATCCCGTGTATGGACTGCAGTATGGTATATGTAGGGGAAACAGGACGTACACTAGACAAACGTTTAAAAGAACACCAAAATGCAGTAAAAAGGCATGATGAGGAAGAATGGTATAGCTGTACATGCATAGAACAGTAAACACAAAGTAAATTGGTTGGAGGCCAAAGTGAAAGAGAGAGTTTAGAACTACACCAGAAGAAGGATTACTGAGGCAGTAGTGATCCAAAGCCTGCCATCAACATCTAACTTGGACAATGGCCTGGAGTTAAATCCAACATGGCAACCAATTATAGCATCACTATAACTAGTGCATCCTCAGGGTTTTTGCATTTTATTGAACTGGTTTTTTGTCATTTTTAGTATTGTGTTTTTTGTCAACTGATGAAGACCTACGAAACGTTTTGACTATTTATAGTTATAATCTACTACGAAAGCTAATAAATAAACTACCAGAAATTGTATTACGTAGTAATGAACCTATACAGCATCATAGATTTAAAATATTGAAGCTGTCATCAACACTTTTTAACTGCATACATATTTAATATTGTCTACTTCAGACTTTTTCAGGGCAAACTATTAGTCAAAATCAAGGGTTTCTTTGTCTTTGTACTTTGTATAATGGTAAGACTCTAATTCTGGTTTTAGGTGTCATAAACTTTTGAGTTACTAATACACAATAAATTGACTCATTGACTATGAAGGATGAGAGTATTAATTATTCAATAAGCTCAATGGTAGGTCTGAATTTATAAGCCTAATTTTGTGAAATAATACTTACACATTATATTGTAAGTTCAATGTTGATGTGTTGTTCATAGAAAAGTAGGAACAATGTTTACCCAACAGCATTGGCTTAATGATTAAATTGGAGAATATAATAAGGTCAGCTACGTTAATTGTGTTTGTATATCCAGGAACTATCAATGCTAACTCTAATGTGATTATTTTAATTGAATATAAGAATTATACATCTGAGGAATTCTGAATTGTCTCAAAGGTATATGAAACAGTGTTGTGTTAACTATTCATAATTATAGAAAATTCAATTGAGTTAAATACATAAATTTAGTATGTGCTTATCGAAGAATACCTTTAGATCAATATTTATTCTAGTTTGTACCATTATAATCCAGAAACTGAAGTCTGTCTGAAAATCGATTCAATATCCTGTGTAAACATACTTTTCCCAAGAATTAATGATAACATTACCTTAAATACTATTTAAGGTAACTTTCAACGCAGTAAACTACCAGTAAAAATTTGATCTTTCAGTCTCAAAGCATACTTCTTTTTTTGTAATTATGCTTGCAATACTACTTTACTTATCAACTCTGTCTTCTTTTGCTTTGGGTAAGAATGTTATTGCCAAACATTTTGTTTTAAATCTGTATTGCTATTCAAAGCCTATGAAAGAGAGTGGATGCACGTTAAGGCTGAGAAAGAAAATAGGAAGGACATGTTTTTGTGTGACTTAACATCCATATTTTAATCTTTAGGTACATTACTGTATCAGATGAATGATACCAACTTTTTCTGCCCTTCTGAGGATGTGGCATTTTGGTGCTCCAGCCCTGATTTTTTAGATTGGAGAGTTGACACCACCAATGGAAATTTTTTTAGCACTACCTTTGATAGTCAGTTCAGCATGTTAGGTCAAGTGAGGCGAATATCACTTGATATAACAACAGCTATAGCATCAGTTGAGTTTATTAATTCATCTCACATTGGATCGATTGTCCTTTTCAACAATGCAGCCTTATTAAATGGGACTGTAATAAGGTGTAATCAGGAAATTATCACTTTTACACCTATTGTTGGCAGTAAGTAAATTGACACTGCAGGTATCTAATAATATATTGATTATATGTAATTTGAAAAAAAACATGGACAATATTTGGCAGAGTATAATGTTTCATTAAACTATACTCATGTAAATGAGCCAAAAGGGCACAAGTAAGTAAATTGAAAACTAACCTATCACCTAATAGCATACCTTAGTTAATATTACATCAGCATTCTATACGCTATTGTTATAGGCAGTGGTCTTCAGAGTATACATTTTTCTTCTTGCGTAGTTAAAGATTGAAATAAAGCACCAAGGGTGCCAACCACCCTCAGCATTACTATACTCTAGCTAGCTATTACAAAGACCAAAAGAATAATTTATTTAGAGAAATACCAATATGAATACCCAATATATAGCGCATGCAAGTCGATATGTGAAGCTTGAGCAAGTTTATATATGTGGAATTAACAATGCATTATCGTAAAGCCATGTACTGAACATTATCGTATTATGTTTGCTACTTGAGGCTTATTTTTATTGCACATGCATTATCACCCCTAGACGATGATTAAAGAAAATATATGTTTTGTTTTTCTCTGTGTGTTGAGTTCTATTATCTATTACCAAATAACTATTATTGGCGAGCGAGCGAAGCGAGCGAGCAACTCTAAGATGTAGTCTATGGAAATCCTGAATACGTGGTCCTTTAAACGCGAGCTCGTCGTTTAAACGCGTTTAAACGCGATACGTCGTTTCCATTTGCGCATCCTGAATACGTGGTCGTTTAAACGCGAGCGCATTTTTTTTTTTTTTTTTTTTTTTTTATGGACTGATGATATTAATTCTTGTAACATATAATATACAACTGGTTAAAAGAAAAAGACAATAAATATACAAAAAGTTCAGGCTACACCGTCCAGGGAGGGGGGTATGGTAGGGAGACGGTGGAGCCACAGCGATGCATTGCCCCGCCATAAAGCAATTGCCACGCGGCCAAACAGGTGACTGGTAGTTGGGGTGGAGTCAGAAGTGCCGCAGCGATTCTCGATGGCCCTGCTGATGATGGTGATGGTGCGGATGGTGTCCTCAGCCAACCCACCTAGTGTCTCAGCCACAAGAGGGACGAAGTCCGTCCCGGAAGAGCGGCAAGCTGAGAGGTTGGCTGCAAGCTTCCTCTGCACACCAACTTGGAGGGCATGGCCAGGTGTTTGGGCAGCCTGAGCGATGGTGAGCTCCTGAAGCGGGCTGATGACAAGCACATCAAAGGCTGTCGGACGTCCAAGGCTCCAGCATGGAATGAAAATGTCGCCCGGGCGAGCCTGCGAGCCAGGCAGTAAGCCAGGGGTCTCCTTGGAAGGAGCAAGAGCAGCGGACTGGGCAGCAGCGTGGATGGCGTCACGGACAGCATTGTGACGGGCAATGCGATCCCTATTCCCCCCGCAGCCGACCTGGTGATCACCGTACGCATCAGCAGTAAGGTGGCATTCCGAGCAGGGGTATGACGAGCTGTGGAGGGGAACCCCAAGCCAGTAGCGCAGGCAACACCGGAACTCTCGGTCGTGGAGATGGAGGCCGAGGGTGGTGGAGGGGATGATGTTCAGCCAGTCTCCGGCATGGGGGAGGCTGAAGGACAAGGCAAGGGCCCGCGAGCGGCAGGTGGGAGCCGAGTCAAGGAGCTGCTGGAAGGAGGCCTCGTCAACGACATGACTAAGGCATTTCTGCCGGAGAGGGACGTCAATGTCATCTAGGCACTTCCAATCTGGGCGGGCGGCTTCTGTGGCCAGGCGCGAAACAGTCGGGGTGATGTGTGGAGAGGGGGCTGGTGGGCTGGCGAGGATCTGTAACACCAGAGACTTTGTAACTGAGGTGGAGGCGAGAAAGGCGGCTGGTGAATGGCGTAGCGCACTGCGAAGATTGAGGCCCCCGTGACTACACCGGAGAGACGCCTTCAACCAGGACCAGTGGGAAACTGGGCCACCTACAATGGTCTCCAAGGTGCAGCGGATGGCTCTATCAAACTCGGCAGCGGTGCGTTGGATGTGACTGGGAGGGCAGGCGCGAAGGATGAAGGAGACCTTGAGGAGGGCAAGGCAAGAGCGCAAAAGGGTGCACTCCACCTGACAGTCGCCAACGCTGTGAAGCGCTCCAAGGGATTCCTTCAGCTTCGATAGCCGGGTGCCAAAAACCTCCTCGCAGTAGTCGGGTGGACCGATGGGGCATCCCAGGACAGAGAAACCTCTGCGGGTGGTGGGAATGTCTGTTGGGAGGACAGACCGAGCCTGTACAGCGTCCTCTGGGATGTAGAGGAGAGACTTGGAGCGGTTGAGATGGAGGCCCAGGGGGGGACCTTCACGCTCCACGATGTGCAGGGCAGCAGCAAGGTCCTCTGGGGAGCCCATCAGGGTGCCGTCGTCCAGGTACCACACGTTGAGGCGGAGACCTGAGACGTCAGCCTGCAGGCGCTCGAGCAGGGGCTGGAGGGTTAGAGCAAAACCCAATGGGCCGAGAGGGTCCCCCTGCTGCACACCACTGCAGCTATGGATGGTATCTTCCCCCAGATGGAGCAGGGGCTGACAGGAGTAGCAGGATTCCATCCAGGCCGCTAGGTGTGGGATGCGTTGCCTGATCTCAGCAAACATGGACTCCCTGCTAATGCAGTTGAAGGCGTTGGAGAAGTCCAGGAAGAGGCACCAGCACTGATCCGGGTCATTAGAGGAGGAGAGCAGATGTGAAGTGGAATGGATGATGGCCTCGCAGCCGCCTTTGACTCAACACCCAGTTGAAGGGGGGTGAGTGAAGAGATAGCAGAACTGCGGGAGGTGGAGGCCAGACACTTGGAAGTGAGCCGGCGCAGGACTTCTCCTACGGCAATGGGGCGATGACCGCCGCTCTTCTTGGGCGAGGCAAGGAGGGTGGCCCCACAGAGGTGGGGGAGGACCGAAGGAGGGGCTCTGCCAGCAGCTAAAAGGTTGACGAGGCTAGTGAGGGTGGTGAGGGCCTGGGCAGCACAATCTGGGGAGGGGCATCGAATGGCCTCCTGAAGGTGACTATGGCGCAGACCGGAGGGCCCAGGGGCAGAGGCGTTGGGGAAAGAGCGCACTCCCTTGAGGACTGCAGGCTCTGAAAGGATGGCAGGTGACGGAACTGGGTCAAGAGGCACAGAGGGAGGAGGTGCCTGGGGGTGTTTCTTCAGCATCTCCTGAAGGATTTCCGGAGACGGGGAGGCTAGGCCGTCAGATGTCAGGGCTTGGATGGCCTTGCTGTACCGGCCGTCCTGCGCAGCACGCCTGGCTCTCCTGGAGTTGCTGGTAGAGGTGGGGGCAGAAGAGCGTGATTGCCTCCTGGCGAGGGACCGGGCATCCTCGAGGGCCTCGGACCAAAGGGAAACCAAATCACCATCAGCCCAACGCTGAAGGCGAGACTTCACTCGCTTCATGATCTCACGCCAACGAAGCCGTTGGCCTGCAGCAGGGCTGGCAAGCACACACTTGGCTAGAATAAAGAGGCGGGACCACTCGGATGGCTCGTCCGGATTGCGTACAACAGACCTCAGACAGGAGCTGAGAGCGAGGGCCCAGCTGTCACGGGCGCCCTTTGGGACATGCTGCAGGGTGGGCACATGGGATTTGAGGATGGTTGGTAAGGCTGGTAGGGCTGACAATGGAGGGGAGGCAGGCTGGGAGGAGGGGGGAGGAGAAGGGGCAGGTGATGAGCTGGCAGAAGGGTTGGCAGCAGCTGGGTGAGGAGGGGCAGTCGTTGTCAGGGATGAGGAGGGGCCTGATGGGGGAGAGCGGCCACGTGGCCGGGTGTTGTGGCAAAGTCCCAAATCGCCAGGCAAACAGCGGGAGCATGGAGCACCACTACGGACACAGGCACATCTCAGGCACTTGGCTGTTCCATTACAGCGGCAGCAGCGAGTGCTCGAGGCGTTCACAATAGGCATCCACCTTACCAAACTCCAAATAGTGCGCAGCAACCCTTGAGAATGAGTTTATCTCGTTAGTCTCGTTGGTCTCTCTACGAACCCCGACTTGCCTCACTGGCGTAGCCACTTACACCCGTGTAAAACAAAGACAAACGACAAAGAGAAACGAAACAAAGCAAAACAAAGCAACACGCGCAAGATACCTGGTGTACTAAGTTAGCGAGTCTGAAGCATTCCATTTGCGCATATGGCTCATGCGTGCGCATGCCCACCAAGCAACTAAGCAACAACAAGTTTGGTTCTCTCAGCTCAGCTCACCATGGCACTTACGGAAGAACAGAGACTGAGAATTACATATTCTACTACTAATAATGAGATGTGAATTCAGATTATGCAACCTGCAGGAAGAAAACCAATGCAAATTCAAATCAAACAACCCCAATGCAATTGAAAGTGTCAACATTTCCCCAGAACCTCGCTCGCCCAACCAATGCTACACGAGCATTTTCTAGTTACAATAAAGTGCTCTCGTACTGTCCTTCATTACATACTACTCCTGCAATGAAACGGTAGACGTTAATGGCATGAATTGATCAATTGTCTTATGGTTGCACGGAAATTTAAAACTTTAATTAATCATGTGATATGCTTACAGCGATTTCGATTTCATTAGCAAAGAGGAATGTTGTCGTCTGGTACAAGTCGGAATATAAAGGATTAGTTCTTGTTTACAAGCTCATTGAAACTTAACACGTGATCAATTGCGCCAAATCGCGTGACAAATTTCGGGAGCGTGTAGATCGGGAAAGATCCCGCAGTTCTTATCAAAGAATTCTTCTGATTGGTCACCCTAGCCCTAGCCCTAGCCCTCGCGCTGCGCTATAATTGGTCACATGATTTGATTAGCCAATGAAATGAGTTCTTAGATAAAAACTGTGGGACTGTAGCGGGAAAGCTGTGTTTTTACCCCCTATTCTCATAGACTTTTGTACTGAGTTTTGGAATAGCGTTTTCCCTCCGGTGTTAGAGTTTACTGAGTAAATATTTTTAACCGCTTCCACACAGCTTTACAATGGCGCAAGCCCCAGATGTGTAGCTGCTTCCGTTTTAAAGTTATGCAAGTATTTCTTGCCTTGACATACTATAGCTTTTTCTAAAAAATTAAGTCCAAACAAAAAATTCTGGTACTTTAGAGGGACTTATAATGTCCAGTGCAACATTTTTAACTAGACAGACTTCTATACTAATATACTAATATATGTAATACATAATATTGCATTATTAATGCCTACAGAATAGATCAATTATGAGCTCATATTATTCTTTACTCTTTTAGATTCGTTTATTGACCCACCAGTGCTTTCTTTTGTTCAATTTAGAATGCATCATTTGTTCTTAGTCTCCTGGAAGTCACCAATACCAAACAGTTTTCTCAATCACTACAATATTACGATTGTACCTGCACAAGTGAATGCAATAAATAACATTGTTACCAGTGATGCTTCAGCTATTCTTAAATTAAGCAATCAAACCTTATACAATATAACAGTTGGTGCTACTATCTGCTCAGATTTGGCAGTCCATAGAATGTTTACTGCAGGTATCTCTCCTATTTTGTTTGCAATAGAATTGTGTATAATTATACATAGCCCTATATTATTTCAGGAAATTGTCCTTTCTTGATGATGCAGTCTGCTGAAGTTATCTACAATATTTATATTGATGGAATTGTGGTTGCAAACATTACATGTAGTAATGGTACAACAATTATGTCACAGTGTACCAATAACATATGGAACAATTACACTCCAAATATGTGTGAAAAAATACTTACAAATAATGGTAATTAAAAAAAATTAAGAATACTTAGTAATTTGAAATTATGATCGTTAATTAGGTGTGACAGAAATGAAGCACGTCTCCCACAATTCTTTAGATTTTGAGGTATTTTACTCACCTGCACTTCACATATTGAGGTTTAATTACTTTATACCATTATATCCATATATCCAGATTGTTGGGAAATATTCAATGAATTTTATATCACATTTTGTATTCTTTTTTGGGAATATTGACATGTTCAATACACTGTTTTGAAAACATTTATTTGCCCATGTGACATGTTCAATATGCTGTTGTTTTTAAAACCATTATTTGCTTGTGCTAAAAATTTACTCTGGTTTAACTAAATCTATAATATTGAAACACTTTGTTACTCTCTAGTGTAACATATTAATAATTTCAAACTGTTTCAAGTCAAGCCTAATAGTGAATGATACTTCAATAAAGCAAATAAAAACCTCTGTAAATTTTATAATTTAAGATATCAATAGATAATATGTATATACTCCAATGTTTAGATGCACTCATTGAGCAATCATTCACTACAAATAGCACAATTGAGTAGAATATAGTTGTTTTTTTATTTAAAGTATGATATTGTCAGCCTAAATAAGTAAACAATAATTACTAATAAAAGTGCTAGAAGTATGCTACCAATTTTCTGGTATTACATGCATTTATTATGATTAATCCTGTACAGAAACATTTAATCTGTAGTTACGTAAAAAAAATTTCAGCTCATAGTCATATCATAGGTGAATTATCAGGTGGATTTATTAAACAAATAAAGTATTATGACATTCTTGTGTTTATGAACATCATATTATACTGAAAGTTTGAATTATGTACTAAAATATTTATCATAATTTTGAACAATAGCAAGTGTTTTTCATTATAAATGGCCAATTAAAAAGTATTTAAGCTCTTATGCATTACAGTGTTAATATTTTAATACAAGCTGAAAAATTATAATTTGATCAGGTATATGATGATATAGTAGCATAAAAAACTGTGGCGTTTGAAATTAAATGCGCAAAGTAGAGCAAACATTTTTCATGAGGTGAAGCCTAGTAAAATTCTTTGTTACACGAATATAATCCAATAACTCAATTATTCCATGCAATGTATGGATACTATAGCTGGAAGTAGTAATTATTTCTTCAGCTTAAATCGTTTCACTCTGATTCTCCCATTATTCAAACTTATTCTTTCCATTCCTAATACATAATATATATAACATATCATATATCATAATGTTATTATATAATGATATATATTCCACCCTAAATATCTGCTCAGTGCTGAGGTACCTGACCGTTAAATATAACTCATAATATTTCACAGTGTTATTTCATGCTGTATTGCAGCAAGCTCATAACTCTAGTAGTTGTAGGAACTGGCCAAGCTCACCAATTTTCCTGGTTTTTACTGCTACCTTACTCTGGTCTAGCCTACTCAACTGAGACAGAGCAGCTACTAAAATATCTGCTGTGGGTGTGGGGAGCCCCTATGGCCAACTTTACAGAGTAGTACAAACTACCTACAGCAGTGCAGATATTTAGTGTGGAATAAACCACTTACTTCATTAAGCAGAGTGATATGGCTAGACAATTCACTCTCGGGCTTTATTTTCACTCACCTCTGACTCATGAAAATAAACTAGCTGCTCATGAAATATTTCGCCATGTCATACTCTGACTCATGTTATAAATATATACTATAATAAATCTATAATACATGGATATAGTAATGTATATTTCATGTAGAAGTCAACAAGGAATCTCAACACACCAATCATTGCTGGCTTGTGTGTTGCTGCTATAGTTATCATAGTGCTCACCAGTTTAATATCATTCATATTTGGGTACCTCTTTCATCTCAAGTGCAAGACTAAAGAATTGATCAGTCAGAAATTAAATACAAATCAGCTATATGAGGAGATACATCCAGCAAAAAGGAAAAATGATTTTGATCTTACAGAAAATTCAGCATATGGAGGAGTACCAAAATAATTTAACTATTGGTGACTCTTTTAAACAACGCAAAGACTTACATGAAACAATATTCCTTAGACCTGCATGATTTTCAGTTTGATTTACTTACCTACTTCGTGAGATCTTTAAAAAAAATGTCTGTATTGCAATTTATGTTAGTTTTACCTCTAGATTACTTTATAAATATAATTATGTAAAATTCATTGAGTAGTTAAAATGTAGTATGAAGGGAGAAAATAGTTTCATAAAGTAAAGTGGTGTACAAATAAAAAAAATATGACTTCTCAGCTTCCCCCAGTAGTGGTAGCTTTTTTAGAAGCCATTCTGACTACCAGTGACTCTTGATTACTAACAAGCTGCACTTAGACGTTCCAAAAAACAGCGATTTTTTTTTTAAATCACGCAATGGTGAAGGGGATTCAATGCCAAAGTAACCACTCCTAGTAACTGTTTGATTTGAATAAAAAAACAACAACAAAAAAAACAAGTCACTTAATTGAAATGTTTTCTTTGTGATATTCTTCAGCTAAGTAGTAGTTGTAACGCCGCACAATACTTTCACAAAACTGAACATACGTACACAAGACTTACCTTCGTGGTTACGTGATTTGTAACTGTGACAAAAAGCTAAAAAACAAACAAATAGAAATGGAAGTCGGGTTAGATTTTGAGTTCTAACTGCAGCAGCAAAGGAATTCAAAGCAATAAACAATTTCATTTCTAGGATGATACAGGTAATGTTCGGGACTGCCTAGCAAGTGGAAGGATTTTTTCCGTGCGAAGTGTTTCCGACCTCAGACACACGAGCTCGTAGCCAACCTTAAAGAGGTAAGACCCACTAGCAGGTGTTATGATGACAAAGATCTAAGTATAAAGCGAGTCAGTCTAGACTGTTTCTCACTCTTCCTAGACTGCTAGGTAAGAAGGAGATAGTAAATATCCATTATTACTAACAGTTCTCCTTTGACCCTTTGTACATATACCGTATTGCGTTCAAGACAGTATCACGGACTCGGCCACCCAGGTAGAGACAGTAATAACAAAGTTAATAACAATAACTTAAGAAATACCATAAATAAGGATGAAAGGAGTTCAAAATAGTTAGATAAGTTAGAATAAAACAGAAAAGCAAAATAACGAACAACGATATAGCTAGCATTGCTGCGCTGGCACATCAATATCCAGTATCTTCTGAAGGCCTCCCTTGAAAGGTTTCTTCCATCTGAACAGGTAATGATCGCTAAACTAGTGGTGTGCTTGAGCACAAATGGCGAGCGAGCCTTAAAATACACTATTGACGATTGATTATAACAACTAACACTCAAGCTACTAAAATAAAGTAGAGTTTTTAAATTACGTATATGCAGTAAAAGGGATTCAATGCCATAGAACCGCTCCCACAACTATTTGAATTGAAAAAGAAGCAACAAAATCAAATCAGTTATTTGACATCAAATGCAAAAACTTGGTAACATCCAGATGAACAAAAACTAATATTATATTCTCTCATCTCCAAGTACTATAAATTATAGAGTGTTCATAATCAACTTCATCACAATCGCTATTATTGCACAGTAACAAGCAAAGAAATGAACATTTTTTATTAGTGACATGATCAGAGTAGTTAAGTTCTACTCTCAGTTTTACAGGCTGTACTCTTTCTACAGAAACACTTTTAATAGCAATAAAAACTTGTAAATAATTTGTCTAACATTTGTAGCTAAAATCAAATCATAATTGCCATTGGCCACTAAAATAAAGTTATAATTCTGCAGTTATCACTTCAGCACTGGCATTACATAAGGTTGTGTCCAGTAGTTTGCAATCACTCTTATAAAACAATAACAGTTTTGTTTCATTAACTCACCATAATAATAACAACATTAAATTTATCATATCATATTTTGTGGCCATTATGATCATTACTTTCAACCTCAGTCAGTTAGTTCATCCCTTTTGAGATCAAGGTCTGGAGTCCAGTTATAAATGTCTTCAAATGCTAATGTATTTAAGTAAAAACTGTATACCTAAATTCATGCGATAACCAGCACAAAGTCCAAATGACAGTTGCAGAGCATGCAATTAAAAGAGGGCACAACTACATTTAGGAAGAATATTGAGGTTGTCTATTTACATAAGTGTGGTGAAGGAGATGAGAATTGAAATCCTGTTTCATTAACGTGCTGGATTTTAGAATGAACATGTACAAGTTTCCTAGCAAATGACTACCATTTCTCCATCAGAATTCAGAAAAAAAAAGCATAACCATTAAAAGCTAACATAACAACCCCCAAGACATTTTCTTTTGAAATAACCTCCTGGCACAAACATATACCAACATCAGTAAGACATTAGTTTGAAACTATCTGGAGTACTAAAAAAATTTCAAGGTATATGTGAGACCGGGATGTGAAGATACAAAGAGAGTGAAGAAGGAAGAACAGAACGAAAGAGATAAAGATACAAGCAAAGTGAAGAAGGAAGATCAGAAGGAGAAGAGCAAAGAGAAGATAAAGAGACAGAATAATTAATAGGTGTATGCATGGTCATTTAGAACAGTGTTTTGTTTGTAAGCAGTAGTCGGACTTCATTGTGTGAGTGTATGTAGTTATGTTGAGTTTTATCCCGGACTTCCGGTGAACATAAATCATTTCGTGTGTGCGGCCGACAACTTATAAAGCAAGGTTGCACATGCGCCAGTCAGTTCTCGTATCGTATAATAAAATCCTTGGTAGCTTAGAGAGTAAGATCCTAAGTGCGTCGGGGTACTACGCAGCAAAGGCCTAGACACCTTTGTACTGCGTGGTTTCGGGAATTCTGGTGGCGGCGACTTTAGAAGGCCAACCCCGATCGGTCCATAAGAAGACAGAAGCCGGGAGCGACCTTCCATCCAGCATAATACCCCCACAGTATATTCTTTATTGCCATAATGACAAGGAATATCAACACAAGATTTGAAATGATTAACAATAGTGTAGACAGCTGGAAGCTGCTACTGCAAATCCATGTATACACTTCACTAATAAATAATATGCTGATAGTCCAGGTATGAGAAGTAGACTTTTTGGTCCTGTCAAAAAGCTTAGTCATGTGTATAAATGAGAGCAGAATATTGTCACCACATGACTTCTTACTATACGCTACAATAAAAAATTAAAAAATCAGGTAATCTGGTAGCTCTGAATGCCTCAGTGTGCTTCAAACCTGCATTGTGGAAGAAGAGTAAATGTGGATTTTGAAGACGTTTGCTATTGTAACAGGAATGTCTGATTCTTTCAAAAATTAGCTAGTTTACATTATTAATTGCACCCCAGATTGTTTCAGTTAAGTTGTAATAATTTGATATAAGAATGTTAAATACTGCAGTCAGTAACTTATTTACAAGTGCATCAAGTGATCAATTTACAGGTTATTAATAAAATATTGGTGACTTACCAGCAACAATAGGTTTAAACAAAATATTTTCCTGATTACACCTTATTAAAGTCCCGTTTAACAATGCAGCATTATTGAAACGGGCAATAGATCCGATGTGAGATGAATTAATAAACTCAACTGATACAAATACTTTTGTGATTTCAAGATGTTCTTGTCGTATTTGCCCTAGCCTGTTGAATCGATGGTCAAAATAAGTGCTAAAAGAAAATCCATTGGGAATGTCAATCATCCAATCTAAATTGTCAGGGCCCGAGCACCAAAATGCTACATCCTCAGAGGGACAGAAAAAGTTAGTCTCATTCATCTGATACAGTAATGTACCAAAAGACATAAAGAAACAGATATATATTCACAATCAGCTTTAAATTTTACCTTACCTGAGACGGAAGAAGACAGTACTATTAAGCACAATATTACTGTAAGCATTATAACAAAAAAGGTGTGCTTTAGTAACTGAAACAATCTCAGAAAGTACTTAATGTCACCTGCACTTTACTACATAGACATAGTCTAATATAGAAAGTGAGTGATGTGTTTGTATAAAATGTTTGGAAAAAAACTTGTTTACATGAATTATTGAATTCATTTTCAGCCTGACCATGTTTCCGGCTACCATTTCCCAACTTGGGAATACAAATAAATTATGCAAGTTTATTACAGTTAGCTCAAACAAGGTATGCACTGTCATAGTTTAATATAGATATGCCATGTTATTTAAACAAACAATAATAACACAGATTAAAGTATAGTAAACAAATACAATTAATACATGTAAATGAGAACTTTTTCTGGTGTGTAATTTTAATGTGACATTTGAGTGCTCACAATGTATGTTTAAAATATAAATTAAAGCTTATTATTTCTTTCACCACTGCTGTTTACTCGGAGTCAGTCATGGAAACTTTCATGGATACATAACTGTCTCTAAAAAGATCCCCATCCTCACTTACAAATGTTACTTACTAGACTTTTTTGAATCAGTTGTTTCTTATTTAATCAAATGGATATAGTATAAGTTTTATAAAGCAACTTTTGATGTCAAACAAGGTCCACCATTGAAAGCATTATATCAGATGTTTGTTGTCATTATGTTATAACTAGTAAACATCTGTGTGATATTGGCATGATAATACTGTAAGATAATAAATTAAAAACAAAAGCATAATTATGAACTCAAGACTTTCAATATAGAGGTAATATCATATTAATTATAATTCCATAGAGACATAGCTTGGAGTTTCCTAGATGCTGGCTGCTTATTTTACTTGTGCACCATTCCTGCAGGTATATGTGACAGTGATTGACTTGAAGAGTCTTAACCAGCATCTTAGATGCTGGATAACACTCTTCAAGCTGAGGACATTGCTGTTCGTGAGGAGACTATCAGACCTCAAGTCAATTGGAACTTAAAGTTCGTTCTAAACATTCTGGAATGTCTATTTCAGATGGATATGCCTCCATGCTATAATTTATACTCTCCCAAGAGTGTTAACCAGCATCTTAGATGCTGGCTAACACGCTTCAAGCTAAGGACATTGCTGTTAACTCCTGTCACTCACTGGTGAGGAGACTATCAGACATCAAGTCAATTGGAACTTAAAGTTCGTTCTAAACATTCTGGAGTGTCTATTTCAGATGGATATGCCTCCATGTTATAATTTAAACTCTCCCACAATATAATATGAAAAATTGAAGTGCAGGCCTTTCTTTCTGAGTCTGTGATCCCAAGTTCTGTTATTATAGAGACATTGACCTTCATGAAGCCAATATCTGTGTTTGAATGAATGGTAAATAATACCACTAGTCTAGCTACTGATGGTGTAATTGATAACTATTCCAACTTTTTTTGGCTAAACTAAATTTGAATCAGCAGGTAAAGTAATGTTGTGAATCCAAAGAGTGCCTGAAGATTCTTTTCCTAACATCAAAGAAAAACAATATGCTTTATCTATTACAGCATAAACAGTCTACTGAAAAGCTACATTGATTTTCCAAGACCAGAGCCTTCAGTTGTCTGACATTTTGAAGCCAACAAAAAATGGCTGTTTTGTCTAATTCAAAGCAAGGCTATAGGAATGCAAGCATGCTGAATTGGTGCCCATGGAGGAAATAGTGAGACCTATTATTGATTTTAATATTTTTCTGACCTATGGTATAGTAAAGAAGTCAGCTAATTTATTATGATGATCTGCTTCTTGGCTGCAAATATTTTTGTTTCTTAAACTGGGGACACATTCAAGAAACTCTATTGCATCATGAAGAGAGAGGCCTACATAGTATTTTCTTTCAAAACCACAATTTAGTGGTGCTGAAAATTAAAACACTATAGTTTATAGCAGCTATAGTTTAAAAAGGAAGGCAGAAGAGCTAGAGAAAGGAAAGGAGGAGATAGGAAATGTTTAGATAATTCAGAAAAAAGAGAGCAGGAGAGGGAAACTTAATTAATCTTAACCAATGGTAGAGAATAATGATTAACTTGTGCAACTACATTCTTACTTTGCAATATGTCAGGTGCCACACTGTGTGGCGGGGTACTTGATAGTAATAAATAATTGTAGAGATATACCTTACTGTGCTTAATAAAATAGACAGTGATATAACCTATTACATCTTTAAAAAAAATGTGAAAAAATCATAGTAGTCACGGGGATTCGAACCCAGGAGCCACTGGCTTTAGCCACCAGTGCTCTAACCACTGGAAAAATGTTAGAATCTTGGAAGTCGAGGGTTGTCATAGCTCAGTGGTTCAAGGGCGGATTTAGGGGGGCTTGACTGGTGTCGTTCGAGCCCCCTTATTTCAGAAAGAGCCCTCATTTTTAAGCTAGCTGTTCATTATTTCAGTTCTAGACAGTTAGATCATAATGCTAGTTATTGTGTGAATGAATATTACATATTCTTGTATGAAATATATAACATTTTAAAATTTACAAAATAGCTAATGTTGAATAAAACAGTTCTTTTATTTTCAGTTACAATAATAATTTTTTTTCTCATGAATATAAGTGTTAACATATAGGTGGGACAATTGTAGTATAATAGTTTAAATAAATTTATCCCTATAATTTGACGTGTGGTGTAGATGTTAAGTTGTTATTTAAGTGTGTGGAGATGACCGAATGATCCGTACTTCACAACACTTTTATGTTACCTTCTAATTTAATTGTCAATTATTGTGTGACTTGTACTTAATATTTTGTGAGCCTATAGCTATAGTAATTTAATGTAAGAGTTGATGATCATATTAGCTATAAGAATGGGTATATTAGGGACACTATTATTCACTTGACCATACATAGAAATTTCTGATACTAAATTTTCTACATGATATATTATGTACTAATTGATTTGTGTTTAATGAATAGTTAGTTCATGTTTGTACTGTCAGAATAATATAGCTATTGTAACTCCAAAGATTGTGTAAAATTGAAAAGTGTCAAGGAAAATTTCAAACTTTTATTTCCTTCACAATTTCTTTCTCAGCCATCTTTCACTCATTAGTTGTATTCTCTCTCTTTTACAGACTTTAAAAAATAACACCAGGATTAAATAATTCTAGGCTATCACTGGGAGATCAAACCCAGGACCACTAGTTTAATGCACAATGGTTGTCTTATCACAGTGGCAGAGCGCTTGTGCATTAAACAAGCAGTCCAGGATTCAACTCCTGGTGACAGTGAAACAATTTTTTATCCTGATACTGTTAAGAAAATGCCTGTAAAAAAGAGAGAATACATTAATTTTTTTTATTTTTCTTCCCATTGGGATTAATAAATGTTACTTATTACACCGTTAATAGTTACTCTGCACCACAATTTATACTCACCTAAGAAAACTCTGAAGTTAAGAAGTTTTTACTATCGTGAAACAAATTTTATTACAATATAACTATTTGTGGCTATATTATTGCATTAAATTTATTTCAAACAAAAAAAAATGCAGATACAAAAGTACAATTCACTGTAATTACATCTGGTGAAAAAATGCATTATTAAAAGTCTCTATGTTTTAATTTAGTTAATTTACGAGCAATGTTTATAATTCAGTGTTTTCTTCTTTGTCTGAAAATAATGAATAATAATAAAGGATGATGTTTTAGACGAATATAATACTACTCAGATATAACTTTGCGTACTACTGGCAATATCGTATACTATTTTATACATATAATAGCAACAGTTTTACATAATTGTATGACTAGAGCAACATAATTTAGCAGTTGTCGCTGCCTTCGCTTCGACCATTGAATTTTGACTTAAAATTAAATGTATGCTTCACGAATAACTATTGTAGATTGTAAGTACTGACTGACATGGAAAATTATTAGATTTCATCTATCCTTTAAGCAAGTCATAAAAAAGTAGTATTTGAATAAAAAAATTCAAACAATGCGAAATCAGTCCAAGTTTTAAAAAAAATTCATCCAGCAAGAGAAGCACACTATGCCAGTCTCTAAGACTTCATTAATAAAACATTATTTAATGTGCAAAGAATTTCTCACTTTTTTCACTAAGCCACTATCCCACAACAGAATTGTACACTTTCTATTATTTGTCCAGGAAATCTAAAGCTCATTGATGAAATTCATAACTGTATATTATTCATGACTAGCACAGGCATTCGTTAGGTGATCCAATAGCTAGTTGTTATAAGTACCGTGTAACTCAATAATTCTTATTTTCTCATAACCATGGTTATAAAGACACAAATACAATTGATCATTTAGAAATTTTCATTAAATAGCTATACAGATTCAATTGGAAGTTAAGTTACCACACATTTTATAATCAATCGATGGCGACCACTACTAATTACCAGAACTTGCAGTAAATAGATAATATCATGTTTTTTTACACAAATTATTGGTGATAACTTACCTTTTTTAAGTTTTCCATCTGCATGCTCTAAAAAATAAATATATTATAAGCTAAAGACAAGTATGTATCATCTGCTTAAAGTGATATTGATTACTGGAAGTTGATGTAGCAGCTGCTAATTTTCATATACAAACTACATATTGTATTATCTATGTGATATATGAAGTTGAATAAGTCATCATTTACAACTTCTTAGATCTCAATCTCAGCCCCTTAGGTACTTTTATAAAATATGTAATCCATAAGGTACCTTTTTTAGCTTTACTATGCTTAAAATTAGTGTACTCGAAATGTATAGGAAATGTGAAATAATTGCTGCTTGAAACTCTTACATTACCCACAAAGTATCATAATGTCGAGTTTGATCACTGTAAAACATTTGTGACCGGTTTTGGGAAAATCGGCCTAAACGCGGCAAACAATTTTTTTCAGTATCCCCGGGTAAAGCCTTATGGGTCGATTTTTTTCGAAAAATTTTTTATGGCAGAAATGGATAGACACCAGTTAGCTCTAGCTTATGACGCAGTTGTAAGCTCTGGCGTGCTCTAGAACTCACACTAGGAGGCTAGAAACACTAGCCGTTTGGACTCGTGTACGGAGAGTTGCTAAGAAATTATTGGCGGGCTTTTCACTAACAGCCGGGAAAAAACTGTAGCTAACTAATTCACGTACTATTCTACATAATTCACGTACTCACGCAATTCTCGCCATCATAGTTTCTTAAGGAGCCCTGCATTAAGCCTTTTAGGCTTCTTTCAATCCGCCTGAAACCGGTTTATTCCATAGTGTCCCGGAGACACGCAGTAATAGTATACGGACACAAGGCACGCCCCCTGACCTTAGCAACACCTTTACCCGGCGTTTTTTCGAAATAAGCAATAATAAGTTTAGCAAAAATACTGAAGTGTTGTAGTGCGTAGGGCGAAGACGGCTTGTGCTACAGCTTCCAAATTAGGAGGACGGCATCCCAAGGCCCCGTGCAGCCTACAGGTAGAATAAAATAGAAAACTTTAGATGCCGCGTTTAGGCCGATTTTCCCAAAACCGGTCACATTTAAATATGCCAGGGGCATTTTAAAGGCTCAGCTCTCTTCTCCTGACATTAATGCTCAACTATTTTCTCTTGATAAATTATACACCATTTCTATCTTTATTTCAGTTTCAGTGTGTTGAAAATGCAAGATCAATTACTAATTATAGCTAAGCTTAATGAAGTTACACTATTGTGTGATTATGTCAACACTATTACTGTTATATAACTAACAATACAGTATAAAGTTTTTGTTATGCTTACTTTGTCTAAATGTTATGTTTGAGCAATGCTCAGCAGTTAAATGATATAGTGACAGTTCCATAACATTTGCAATTAACAGTCTAGCATATGTCACTTTTCTTATTTATTTTTTTTTATTTCAATGCCTTGAATATTAATTGCCTCACAAGGAAACATTTTCTACAGTAACAATACTGGTTTTTATGGGCCTGATTACAGCCATTGAGTGAAATTAATGTCGTACTGACTTATTAATAACAAGCAGATTGTGCATATAATATCATATTTTTGAACACAAATAATTGGTGATAACTTACCATTTTCAGGATTTACATCTGCATTCTCTAAAAAATACATAATATATAAGTTAATGTAGCAGCTGCTAATTTTCATATACAACTTATAATTATATTATCATGAACAACCTAATTTGTATAGCTATGTGGTATATGAAGTTGAATAAGTTATCATTTACAATTTCCTGTAGCTAGTTCTCAATCTCTCAGCCCCCTTTAATATTTCTAGTAAAAATATGTAATCCATGAATAAAATGTTTTATTTCGGTATAAATACATGTAAAGTGGACCACACAATTACTGCTACTGTATTATGATGTTCATTTTCAAGAATTGTATCTTCAGGCTTAGATTAAGTATTAAAGGCAAAATGATGTTAATGAAATGACTTGAGTGAAAATCTGGTGTTGTATTCATATGTGTCATGAGACTCTTACCTGGAGCAACATCTAGAGGTGCAAGTTGTACTACTTCTTGCGCTATCAAACAATACACACATTATTTATATTAGTCAATTAGTTACGTTTTATTACCGCTGTAAGTTTTATTTTTAACAACAAAAGTTGCTTTACTCCTCATAAAACTCCCATACATGCATACATATGCCCATATATAGATATACATTTATATATTTTTAGTAGAGTTGACTTCTAATAAGTTAAACTAAACATTATTTTGTAAATAATATAATCCATTTTTATGTATGTTATTCGATATAAAATGTCGTGTCGTATGACTTTCCTATCGTGTATGATGTCATTTTGTTCTTTGAGCTCGTATTTTTCTGTCCACTTTGAGGTCAATCACGTTACCACACTTCACTAAAGAATTCTTTGTTTTATCAATGTTTACCCATATTGATAATATATTATATTATCAATTGTTTACCCCTACAAATTAAGTTGTGTTTAACACAATATTTGTTTTCTTGGTATGCTGTAATTTGTCACAAATTTATGAGCTTGGTAATATTTCCAATAATGTGCTAATTAATACAATCATTATGGTGATTAAAAGCAATACATTTTTTATACAAGTATTTTATGCTGAAGAACCCTCACAAAACTTTTACATGTTGCACAATATCCACCATAATTAGTTGATTTTTCACACTCTAATCATAATATTGTATAATTTGGTATCTTATATAATTGTACTGGCACCATTGCCCTAGTGATGAACTATAAATAGAATTTTATTCCACCCTAGATATCTTCACAATGATATTTTTTAGGCAAGTGACCAGTGGGATAAGTCAGGTTATCACATAGTGTTATCTCATGGCTGTATTGATCAAGTCGATTACCAGAGTAGTTATAGCAACCACTTGCCTGGCCTAACTACCAATTTCAGGGTTTTTATAGCTACCTATAATATTCTAGTTGAGCCTACCTCAGCAAGGTTAGAGCAGCTGCTAAATATCAGCTGGGAGTGTGGGAGACCCTAGTGAGTTTTATGGCCAAGTTTACACCCAAGAGTTACCCACAAACTACTTCAGTGAAGATATCTAGTGTGGAATAAACCACTTATTATACTTATCAGAGTGATATGACTAGATATTTCATTCTCAGGCTTTAGCTAGAGTCAAGAGCATGCCAAGAATCCTCTTTATATCGGGACCCTCAAATAAAATTTCAAAATGAAGTAATGAGGCCACAGATTATGTGTAGGAAAGTCAGCATTGAATGCAACCTTTATGTTTAAAATAATAGGAAATAATGAAAATGAGTGTACATTATTATAATGTCATAAAGATGAATTAAAAATATATATATAATGGTGAAAAAAAATCCTCTGTAATAAGGTGTTTCATTAGAACAAAATCAACCAGTTATGACACATAGCATTAACAGGATACATCTGAGGCTGAAAGTAGTACATGAGTAATTAAGGACATACAAACAGGTAAATTAATCTCACCATGATATGGGGAAGGAATTTATGTAAACTTAGAAAAATTGATAATGCTGACAAACGAATGACTAACCTTTGCTATTTATATTATGTTGTAATTACAATTTTGTACGATAAACTCAAAATGTTATCACAGTCAATCTAAATGAGCAAGTAAAATGTATTTTTTAACTTAAAAAAGCTTATTGTACTGCTGTTTATATGCATATAAATGAACATAATCACTGGACCATGCTGCAATTACATATGTATCTGAAATCAGTAATTTTATATAAAATTGATTATTTGCTTGTTGTACATTAGAAAATGTTGATACCTTTAGGAGCTACATCCTTGTGAACATCACCTCCTGCAATCCGTGAAACGTAATGGTTTAATATATAACAATAATATCCTACATTAAAAATCTAACACATTGATAACAATGTTGAATAGTACATAACTAAATGCTGGCTGGTTAAACTTCAGATTGTATGATAGTAGCAATTTTGCTACTTTAAAATACTGAATAATGATTTAAGAGTAAACAAATCATACTAAACATGACAATAATAACAAAATACAGATACTGCCCACATTAACATTAAATTTACGGAGCTAAACTGCAATATTGAACCTTTCGCTCCAATTTTACCACAAGCTACTACCTAATTATCCACAGATCAAAAAAATAGCTAATGTAGTGTGCATTCTTTGTTGTGGAGACAATGAGTCTGCCGGTCTGTTAAACCTCTATATAATGTGTTTGATTATATTAATTTTATTGGTTTCATTCTTAGTCCCATTTTGTGTGATTGTCTCCACAAATTTTTTTTCAAAGAAGACCAGAGAGCAAGCACAGAGAGGTCACCTAACTAGGAACCCTGGTAGCAATACCATCAAGATGCCTGGGATATTATTTTTGTAATTAAGTACTAAGTGGGCTCACCATTAGATCCTTTGGTCCTCTGTCTTATACAGATAGCTATAACTATAGAACACAATGAATAAAACATTAATAAGTAAAAGTAAAGCTAGTATGTGCAAGATTTATTATTCCATGAGTTGCAGTTAATATTATGCAATTGTACATTGTAATTATAATAAAGTTTCAATTGCAATTGTGATTTAATTAAAAATTATTTACAATGTTTTTGTATTATTATACTCACAACATACTTAACTAATATACCAATTAACTATTCTAGCAGGGCTCCAATGAAGGAGGGCAAATTGGGGCATTTTCCTACCTTTGAAAAACCTTCGGCCCTCTTTTAAATTCTTCATTACATGTACTATTTTTTTAAATATGCAACATGTAATCAGCAAGTTTCTTGTGCACAAAAGAATGTGTCTCTCACTGCCCTCCTAATACCTATGAATTTATTTTGCACTTCCCTAAATTGTTTTCTGTGTGTAACCTGGCATAGTATAATGAAACAAAAACTGTGGAGAATAGTATAATATTCATATAGCAACAAACTTGTTTGTTAAGCAAACACTTACAATATAATTATTGTCAAACATTTAAAGATTAACCATTATTAATTTTTTTTAAATCATTTACCTGGTACAACACAGCAAATAGTGACCAAAATTGCTCCACCAAGAACTGCACCAATTATTTTCTCAATATGTGATTTATCTATTTTAATAATGTGTCAATATAATTTCATTCGATATACAGAGAATGAAACATGATAGTTTATTTATTGTAGCTAGTAATTTGATATGTGATGATTATAGTATTATGTATGAGCAAGCCTTGTAAGTGTAAATAGAAACTTTTTTTGATGAAAATCCAGCTCCCCAGCACCACTCTCCTCAGTTAAGCTACTGAGTGGTGCAAAACAAAGTAAAGAGCTTTTAAAAGTCTTATTGATTAATGATGGTGTTGCACTATATATGTACTATTTATTGTAGCATGTGAGCAAACAATATTAACCTGGATGTATTCTCTACCTAATTTATGTTACAAAACGTATTATTGTATAGGTTTATATTTTCTGAAATCTAGATTCCTAAGGTCGATAATACTTAAACATGTGTAGCAGTATACAATTATAAAGATCATACAGAGTATATTATAGCTGATTGTTTCACAACTTACTCTGACCACTAGACAAGAACTGCAAAATTACTTGCATACGCACAATTGTAGCTGGCAATATTGGAGTGTACAATAATATATTGAAGGCATACTCTAATGTTTTCATGCCATCCCAATAAAGTGGTTAACAGCTATATTAATGGCTACACTTATAATACAATATGCACATTAGAAATTTCACACAAAACATACTGCGTCAAATTCATGCACTGCTGCTATTTAATCGTAAGTGCTAGACATTGCCAAATAAACATGGTAAGGTTTTCCAAAGAATGTTAAGCTAGACTACAAACTAAAACTGGTAAAAACACGATCTCTTTATGTTATAATGAATTGTTATAGATTTCTAAAAATATTAATTACATTGTTTCGACATCAACTTCATTAAAGTAAAGACAAACCTGGAACTATAGAAGTAGTAGTGACATTCTCCTCACAATAAACTGTAGAAAAAGTACAATTTGATGTATTAATTGAAATAATTTTAAGGAAAAAAATTTACACACTAAATTGGGTGTACAAATTCAATACATTGAGGATAATACTAGTCAAGACTCAATATCTAAATATATTTCACTATGAACTTTAGTAATTAATGTTTAACTACTGTGCATGCATAACAAGTACATCCAAAATAACAGTTATATAGAATAGTTTATTCAACATTTTTGTGTACATGACAAAAAAATATGTCTACATTTTCGAATATATAGTGTGGGGCAGTTAGAGAAAGGAAGGATGCCATCCAAGTAGATGGCCTAGAGGGGTGGGCTAGTCTAAAGCATCACGCAGTGGTCCTCAGAGGGAGTGGCTGAACAAACTACATACACGCATGCACTTTTGTTTGTTTTGTATCATACATGTGCAGTGTTGTATATATATGTGTGTCACATTACCTTGTGAGTACTTAGTTCTGACCGTTCATGTCACCTTTGAAACCTGAAAGTTTGGTGAAGGGTTTGGAGAAACTAGCTAAAGCTGGTTGTGAGACAGAACTCTGGTGGTGGCACTATCTTGGGATTGGACAGCTGACATCAACCCCTACTCAACTCAACAAGGCAGAGGGAGGCCAAATCCCCACCTATAGTATAGCTTATCATGTATATATATATATATATATATATATATATATATCATTCTTTAACTTCTACACCTATGTACGTTGGTATTTGCTAAATTATAGTGATTACAATGTAGAATTAAATCAATCATCTGCCAATAATATTCAATACTATCTATACTCTCTCTAATCTATCTCAGATACTTACCGGTTATATCAATTGTAATGTTTCCAATATAGAGTCTCAACATCATCGTTTGTCTTCAATAAATATGCTATTGCATCATACACACCAAAATCTCTGACAGTGACTGTTGGCTGTAAATCACACTGGCTTGTGTTAGCAAAAATTTCTCCACTAGAATTTGTACGTGATTTTAATATGACTTGAATTTCATTATTTGAACAAATACAGTTAAAAGAGACAGTGTAATTACAACTTGTAACAAAGCAATTATCCTCAATTTTATCTGAAACAAAAATTTAAAACACAGAGTATATTATTATGAAGTCATCCATCACTTCACAGAATTTAAGATTCAAATATCAACCAACTTAAACTTTGGATATTGTTCATAAAAATGAACTTTAATACCATAAACGAGTTATTACTAACACAATGGCACCAAAGCTGTGGTATTGAGATAAATAGTACTGGTACAGCGAGAAATTTCATGAGCCAAAGCTGAGTTAAATTCTCCCACTGCACTCTTGCTATTAATCACAGTTTTGGGGTCACTATATCTCTAAATTAAAGTATAAATACGAACTAATTACATATACAGTATATTTAATACAGAACTAATGTACAATGTATGCAATCTTATGCTAGATATATTCATTCACAATAGTGATAGGGTCACAAACCTAAAGTCATGATATCACATAGTGTATAGGGCAAGCTCATTACAGGCTAGTCCAGCATTTATAGATATCTGACTTAAACAAAACTATCCAATCTGGTCAAGTTTGCTTTTTGCTAAATATAAGCTGAGGATGAGGTTAAAGTTTATGATAAGAGATAAATTAGAGCTAGACAGTTTTTGGTTAAGACAGTTATCTATAAATAATGCTGGACCAGCCTGCAGTTATAGCTCAATAGCTTCAGTACACATGTTTTGTTCAAACTAGTCAAGTTTTGACCCTACATAAAAACTTAAAAGAGCACTTCTCAACCAAATGGATTCTAAGAGAGCATGAAAAAAATTTTAGAAGTCACAAGCAGCCTCAGACCTAATATTGTAGAGTGGGACTCATTCTTCTGAGCTACATAACCCAATGCTTCTAAGATTCCCATACATCATTTTATACGGTTGAGTTATATATACTGTTTGCTGTAGTCTCATACCTGGCGGGCCACAAATTATGTATGATTTGAACAGCTTTTGGAGTCTGATCAAAACCATTTCCCTCATGTGAGGGCTTAACTATTGAACTAGGATGGCTTCAATAATTTAGTGTCAAAAATCAGAGGTAATGGATTTGATTCCCAGGTGACAATGCAGCATTTCAGAATATGTTATTCCTTTTCTTCAAAACATTAGAAATAAGAAAAATTCATTGTTACAATAGTCATTATAATTAACATTTACTTGTTGCATGTTTAGACTAAGTTGTCTTTCCAGATTAAATTCTAGCAAAATAATTTTGTTGTATAACTTACCAGCTACTATGAGATCTGGAGTACTCAATAGTTTTGCAGCTGGATGATTGATGCCATTGTGCAAGGATCCATTACTAGAAATATCATATATGTATGATATACCATCCATAAACCTTGACTTTAACATGTACTTCATAGGGCTGGCATGCTTAATTACAACAAACTGTAGGTTGGAAGAAGTGGTTTGAAATATTATCAATGCCCTAAATTCAGTAATGTTTCCCAAGTAATATATTTCTAGACATGTTAAATTTTGATTTGGTACTTCTCTGAAGTGATATTTTTGGACATTAAAAGTACCTGATATAATACAAAGTGAAATACAATAGTTACTAAAATATCTGTGAATATACTTAGTGCATGTGTTATATACTTAGATGTGTTTATTATATTAACAAAACAAAAACAAACTATGAGCATACACAATTAGTTTTAAAGTACACAATTTTGTATGTGATGATTCAGTCATTTTCAGCTGAAATCATCATAATAGTAGAACCCTGAAGAGGACTTTGGCCAGAAATGGAGATGTCTGGTTAAGTTTTAATTAGTATAATATTGGCCGTTACATGACAAAATTTGCCATTATTATATTTTTGTAAGTGTGGTATAGGTTCCACCACAGACCAATGCCACAACCATACTCCCACATGTAACTGTTTATTAACTAATTGTTCATTTTACATTGTGTTTACATGATGTTCGTTTGTGCAACTGTCATACACTAGCAGCAGTGAATGGCTTAAATAACAAACCTGGAAAGTTTAGTGCTGCATAACATGAAAAGATATACAATGAAACAGAATTTTTTTTAAGTAAAGGCTAAAAAAAAATCGAAATTTTTATACTAAAGGGACTGTACTTTAGATACTATTGCTTGTAAGTTGAGCTCTCATATGAGTGGATCCAGAAGACAACCCTACAGTAGTCTGGAAAAAAGAGGAGGATTAGTATAAGCCTAGCACAATAGCAAGTAGAAAGCAATTAATATTAGCCTTGTACTAAACAAGTTCAACTTGTACAACAAATGTGACTATAGTGATAAATTACAAAGTGCTCTCTGCTAAGTACTCCTAAAATAAATATAAGTTAGACAGAGGCACCAGGAAACTACCGGATATAGGAATCCAAGGCCCTGAGCTGTAGCATCCCGCTACAGTCCCGCAGTTCTTATCAAAAAACTCATTTCATTGGTTAATCAAATCATGTGACCAATTATAGCGCCGCGCGTGACCAATTATAGCGCCGCGCGAGGGCTAGGGCTAGGGCTAGGGCTAGGGGACCAATCAGAAGAATTCTTTGATAAGAACTGCGGGATGGCTTGCATCCCGAGCAAAGCGAGGGTGCTACTGGGCCTGAGGGTTTTCTTAATCGGGTAGTTTCCTTGGTGCCTATGTCTAACTGATTTAGTCACTAAAAAAAAGCTAGCTAGGTGATACAGCCTGTTCCACCACTTCTCAGGCTAACTTGATTAATGGAAGACAATATTGACTCATTCCTGGACTTTATATCGCCAGAAATTATGGACCTTTTAAACTAGAAAACGTCTGACAGCGAACTAACCTTAGTTACTGGTCAAGTAGACCCAGCTATTCATCAAGAGCAACTCACGGAACATTCTGTTAACGACTATAACTTGGAGCCTCCAACAAAGCGACAAAAGAGAACATTTGCTCCCAAAAACGAGGAAGAGGTTATGAAGGCCAATTAGTACCCTCTAAGATCATGGCTGACACAAAATACTGTGTCAATGTGTGGCAACAATGGTGTGCACACATTTCTACCGAGTACGGAGAAGAAGTTACACCCCTGAAAGAAATATCTACCCAAGAATTGTCCACCAAATTGTGCCTTTTCGTCTTCGAAGTAAGAAAACAAAACGGAGAGGAATTTCCTCCAAATTCACTTCTTTATCTTGTGGCTGGCATACAACGATACATCATGATTGAAGGGAGACCGTTCATTGACTTTTTTAAGGACAGTCGTCTGTTTATCTCAAATAAATAGGAATATCATCATTAGCTGTTGTAACTTATTTAATTAGTTTTAGCTACTCATCACTTTATTTTAATATCAGTATTAAAAAAATAAAAATATTTCTTTGTTTTATCCCTAAAATTTTGAATACAAATGTGTCATAAATGCCAAGTAGCTATTCCAAACAATAGAGAATGTGGAGTGGGCTAGGGTACTAAATGTCACAAGCTAGGGTTCTAAATGCCACAGTGGAGGATAATAAATGCCAACAGGAAGGACCCCGCCAATAATTTCGGAGAGTTTAAGTGTCTGTGAAAAATCAAGAACCTACCGTGTAATTGAAATTTTTTGGAGCTAGTGACTAAGTAATAGTTAGAGTATAAGCGCTTGGGTACTGGTTCATTTAGTGCACTGAAGCCCAAGGGCTTTGTGCACTAAATCCACCAGTACCTAAGGCGCATGCTCTAACTATTTTAGATCCCGTTTACCCAGGCCTGCCCAGTTTCCACTAGCAACTTTGTTTATCAGCATTTTCGGTGTTAAGTGAATTCTTCCCCGCGTTTCAGGCCCAAAATTAAAATTCAATTAAAATTCAATTGAAGCACGCCAGAAAGTTTACTTTAGCAAGTTTACTTTAGCGTTGTAGCTGCCAGCTGTTATCTCCAGATCTAACTCTACCTGGGCTGCTCTGCAGTAAGCAGTAAAGCAGCTAGCTATGGTAAATTCCTGTGGTATGAAAGCGGCAAGAGAGTTATATGGTAGGGCTGGTCCCATATAGGTGGATATGAGAGAGTAGTAGACCCTCCCATATCCGGCCTCACAAAACCTGCTCCCTGCTTTATCTGGCATATTCTATTAAACTAAAACTCAAAAATAGCAATACCCCAAGGGTGGTTAGTATGCACAGTACATATACCTAAAGGCAAAAAATAGTGTACACTTACCAAGTTAGTACACCTAGTAACAATATAGCAACGGGTTCTAAATGAATTTATAGACTCAAGACTCTGATATGCTTGGGAGAGCAAGACTTTCTAAAGGGAAATCTCGAGAGAGGAATGTATACGAATTTTCCAGAAGATATTTGTTGGGCCCACGTACTTAATATTGCAGAACTTATTCAAAGTGAGAGTAATTCTTATCTATAACAGGTGTGAAGGAGCCATGTTCAAATAGAGTATGTGGATTACTTAGTTATTGCAGCAAAATGAGGATAATTAGAAATAATGTAATTGCAGAACACATGTAGTCTAGATTGTTCTGTCTGTCTACAGTCAAAATTGTTTTTGCTAAGTCTCTAACTCCAATTAATACATGCAGTAGATTTATAAAAATTGGCATAGAAAATCATAAGAAAATTGACCAGTAATGTATCTGTCAGTTGTTGAAAGGCTTGTGTATTTCTTTTTATTTTTAACTAAATCATATTTATGACAGGAATAATAATATTGCCAATTATTCATCACCACCAAATACTCTGATTGGACTTTAGTGAAAACAATCATGATTAGCTATATCTTCAAGTTAAGCTTTTGGTCTGCTTTATAAAGGAAGATCAAACAAAAGGGTTCTGTACTCTGACTCAGATTAGAGAGATGATTTCGAGATAAATAATAAAATTACTTCGCTATGTTTTACAATTGATCAGTTTTCCAACTGTAGAAACAAAAAAAAATTGATGTCATCAAAGAGCAATTGCTATCCAACTGAAAATGTAATAGCAGAACTGCTAACAAAAAATTTTAGTCAGGATCAGTTTTAGAGTGTCTGATCTAAACACTTTCAATTATTATGATATGAAGCTATAAAACTAGATGCTTTATGAGTGCATATTTCCTGGGTTCGTGTTATAGTTGTTTTATTTTTTTATTATTTTTGTGCTAAACAATAATTTTAACAGTAGAACAATTATAATTAATTAATTATGTAAGAAATAAACTTTACACCTTAGTATGCAGCTCTTCAATGTACTATTGAAAAGTTAAGTGAAATTATATATTTATTATTTTAATGATAAAACTTACTAATAATATCATTTAAGGTAAAGTTGACACTTTCAAAATTAAGAATCATATTATACATTTGCTTCTTTTTTAAGTTTATTAATATTGTCATCATACTTTCATTACTGCAGTGAGTCACAATGTTCGATATGGTTGCAGGTATTCTTTCAATTTCATTGTTATATGTATTACTACTGTTAGACAAAGCAATATCCATTGAATGTTCACACATGCCTGGATTCTAATAAAATTTAAGAATTAAAAAAAATTATGACAAAATTCCATACCTAATATATATATATATATATATATATATATATATTTATTGCAGCTTTGATATTTTTACTTGAATATTTCCGCATCACGCGAGCGTTCTGTATTCTCCCATATTGTACGGTTTATATTGTACGGTACACTACGCATGCGCGGAGCGAGTAAAATCAATGAAAATTGAATTGTAACCGGTTGAGAAAAAATATCAAGGCAGCAATAAATCACTTATCACACTCGTCGTACAATATGGGAATGATATTTTACTCTCACGCCACATTTTCAGCCTTTGGCTCGTGAAAATATTTTGCGTGCTCGTAAAATATTTTCCCATATTGTACTCTGACTCGTGCTATAAGTATTATATATATATTATATATTATATTATATTAATATTTAACAAAATTCAGCACAATTCGAATTAATATTATGAAGTTCAATACTTTTTACACATATACAAGAATTACCTGTTATTACATCATGCCTAAATGCCTCTATTCTAATACCAAATAATTATTAGGATGTGTCTTCATAGATTCTTAAACCTTAAACACTAAATAACTGTAAGCAATACAAACATTTTGGCAACTATTGATTGTGATCATTGTTGTGACAATTTTTAACAGTCCAGGAATCATGCAGATAGGGCCACAATATTAACCAATAATGCGTTCCTTGAATTTTTGTTTCATATAATCACATGAAGTTTAAGAGCTAAATAATTCAGATTGGTTACTTGAGTGGCAACTTGGGATAAATCTATGCCATCTTCGTAGCTGTAAAAATGCTAAATTGTTAACTATCTTTAAGATAAATTAATTTAAATGATATAATATGGGATTTTTTTTTCATGCAATATTGTTATCTGCATTCATATTTTAGGATTTAGGATGGTCCAATGTTATGTCATAGAGTAATTTATATTAGACAGACACATAATTATATAATATGACTGGCACAACTTAACTGCAGCTTCCAGGAAATATTCCTGCTGGTTGTGCATCAGTCAATGGTTTTTCAAGAATTGTGGACAATATTTTGAAGGTTACCAAAATAGACAATGACAATAAGTACAGTCAACACTATGCCTAGTATCACAAAGTTTGAAAATTCAGAAAATCACCAGTACAGTATGTAATTCATAACCTATGCACATTCAATCAAATGACAGGATTCACTTTATTGAATTTCAAATGTATCCCACTAGACATATGGGAATCTGTACACTTGCACTTGGTAAAATTGTTATTCCTCATCAATCTCACATCAAACCAAGCTACAATTATAGGTAAGATATGGCTGTCCTTCTTGTGCACTATACACTAGACATAGGAAGTAAAACCTACTGCAATAACTCTGAAATCAGCTACTACAAAGTAGCACATGCTCAGCAGAGGTGTCTTGAAATAGCACAGTAGAAAGGTTTTTAGAGGCTAATAGTCTCAATAGAATATGCTATGGAAGTGGAATGGCTACAATACCTATGTTGCATGTATCCAGTGCACACTATAACACACAAACAGTTACACGTTTGGTTCTTTACTTGATGTGCCAATGTCTACTCTGGACACAATACTGACAATACTTCTCTGTATGCAGAACTTACTGACTTACAGCATCCTTCAATGATGAATAGTGTAAGAATCTGCTATGGAAAATCATTGGTAAAAGCCATATGAGCTATTATCAGCATCATTCCTAAGAAATTTTTGTAACTGGCCCAAAAACAATTGAAGAAATCGGCAAGTACATGAATATTTGTTGTATCCATCCTATTGGGTAAACCATTTACTGTTCTGGCCTTCCTAATACACCAATAAAACATGCAGAGTGAAGTTGATGTAAGCTATGGCTTTGAAATGCATGATAAATTGTTATTTATTGCTAGTCATTTGCACGTTTCTTGTTACACCTACTATAAAGAAAACCTTGCCTGTCAATAGTCTGTGGATTACTTGAATGCAGCATTTGTTAAACAGATTTAGCGAACAGAGAGCAATTAGATTTGGTAAGTTAGGTTAAATAGGTATTACTTTGTCCCCTGACTTTGTTAGTGAGTGGATAGATTACTGCTGATGATTTATCTTAACATCCTTACTTGCATAATCCTGTCAGTAATAAAGTAGTTGTTACCGTAATAATGTAGTAGATATAATATTTCTCTCTTTTTATAACATATTTTTATTGAGAGGCAAAATAAACCTAGAAGAGACTTCTCATGTATTGTCTAGCTTCAATATAGCCAATAATGTGATAATACAAGCAAAGGATGAAACAGATATTACAATGATCTCTTATGTTTTTTGCTTGCAACTATCTAGAGGTAAATAATTCCTGTGTATAATGATGACACAGATGAGTTTGTACTACTAACTAGTGTATTGGGTATATGAGCCAAATTAGTTAATAGCAGTGTTAACGTGATGCTTAATAAAGCTGTAACCCTGAAACCACAAAATTGTGAGGTAGTTGGCAGGCCTTATATACCCACATTACAGACAAGAAGTGCTAGCCAAACCTGCTAATCAAACATTTATACAGTTAAGTTACGAATTTTACCAATTAAGTGACCATGACCGCAAAACTTCTGGGAGTAGTCACAGATTTCCATTTGGGCAACATAGCTCAATCAATTACTAAACACCAATGATCAAATTTGTAAAAAAAACAGGATTCATTAGAAAGGACATTTGTTGGTTTACAACTTTTTTCCTGGACAATTAATTCAGTACCATTTTTTGTCTTACTTTTTAATACGGTATTGCCATAATAAAATAATGAACTCATACTTACTGTCTTTATTGTAACTTCAAATATATCCTTGTTAATAAATTGAGCATCAATAACTTCTGCTTCAATACTCATTTCTACACAAACACAGTTTATATTGCTACAAAATACTGAAAAATCATTTAATATAGAGTGAGTGCTCTAATTTAGATATTAAACTATAACTAGTATAGATTTAGCAAATTTTAAAAGTGTTATTTATTCATACCTACAAGATATATTTTTGTATTATACAGAACATAGCTGTAGTAATATTAATAGAAGTAATTTCCAATCTAGACAAAATCATTTGGACTCAAGCCAAAACAATATCAGAGTTACTTTTATTACATTATAGTGTGTAAATATTGTATCATACTCAATGTAATAGTGTCAGAACTGCAATGTAATATTTTTATACTGGGTTTAACAGATAATATAAAAATATAAGATTTAACACAATGTATATTGGCTGTATATAAAGAGAAACTATTACTGTTATTATTATTATTTCAGCACTGAAACTTTAAATGTTTATGTAATAAAAAAATGATAAAGGAATAGGACAGATTACAAATTATCAAGTCTACACAATGTATTCTGGAGTAAATAGCTGAGAGATGTTACGATGGTAGAGGACTAGGAGTTGAAAGAAATTGAAGAATTGTTCAGTAAAAAAGTAGATTTGAATGGGAAAATAAGTTTTAAAAGGGAGATGTTTAGATTGTAGTTCTACTGACATGCTTTTGATTGTATCTCGTCTGGCTTTCAAGATAGAGCAAGAATCATTTTTTCACTTAATTAAATATAGTTGTATTATTATATATAATATATAACATACGATGTACATTTGCGTTTAATTTAGGAGTTAAATAGTTCAGTAGGATGCTGTATAATCAGCTAACTTGACTAATTACAAATCTCTCACCTTGACTTATCCTATTTATTACATGCGGAGTGTAATTTCCAGCTCCAACCTCATTATAAGGAATTACTATAATCTCAAAATTTACACAATTAACTTGATTTGGATTGAAACCTTGTATAATGGAGCAATGTTCAGATAAGGTGGTTTTATTAATTCTCTCTGAAATGTCATTGTAATTGATGAGCACATCAAAAGTTATGTTTTGTGCTTCTGGTACCTTTAATGTAAAAGGTACACTCCAGTTGATGTATAGGGATCCTGATGAACAACTATATAAAATCTAATATTGTTGTCAAATTCGATACAGAAGATAGAGTACCTAATACCACCGTAAATAAAGACTTACTATAAAACATTTGAAATCTGTATTTTATCAAGCATGGACCTCACATAATAGAATATTAGCCATTGTCTATGTTGCTTTATGGTTTACGAAGAAAAATAATATGGTAATTATATATAGCTACAAAAGAGTACACAAATATTAAAACCAGAATTTTGAATCGTAAAAATATATTATTTTTCTGTTTAGAGCATTGTTAACTTGTATTGTTCCTGCAGATTAGGCGAATAATTGAATCACAAGTGAGATAAGTTGAATAAAATACATTGTAAGATAACTACTAGCAGGATGGAAACAATTATATATATATAATATAAAATAAGACTTATTAAGTGAGTCTGAGTGTGATATGTATGTCAAAAATATTTCATGAGCAGGCTAATTTATGTTCATGAGTCAGAGGTAAGTGAAAATAAAGCCTGAGAGTAAAATACATTGTGCATCACTCTTACGAGTGTAATAAGTGGTTTATTACTAGATATCTTCACTGCAGTAATTGTTACAAGGACTGGTAACTCATAGCTTAAATTTAATTTGTAGGGTGTACCCACACCCTAGCTGATATTGTAGTAGATGCTCTAATCTAGTACATTACCTGTGGAAGGTTGCTGTAAAAATCTGGAATAGTGTTAAGCTTAGTTTGATAGAACTACAAGAATAGTGATCTTGCACATTACAGTGTGAAATAACTACCACGAAGTATCATGAGTTATTTCATGGGTCACATACATAAAAATAACATTGTGAAGATATCTAGGGTGGAATATATTATAATATATATATATATATACATAGATAATGTCCACACATTTAAATTAAATTGCTTATTCATTGACAACACATTGAACATCCAAAAAGTATATCCTTAATAATTTACGTCTTAGAAAACGTTTTACCTTGAACAAGAAGTGATAATTCTGTTGAATTTGCAGCACATGTATCATCATATTAGTAAATGTAGTTATCCTACACCTCTACTATTAGGATAGAGCCAAATTTCATAACTGTATGAATTTTAGTTCTATCATAATATGTAGTATAGGTATAGGATACATCCGTTTCCTACAGTTTGCGACATGCATGAAATTTAAGATTTCGCCTAGTGTTTTTTTTTCTTGTATCCCTCCAAAAATTGTACTAGCTCAGCAAACATTTGGAAAGAAAACAAATTATGCCCCAACTCCCTCCCCCTCCACATGAATGGAGCTACTTCCAGCATGCTGTATGTACATATAAAATGTGGAATATATTGTTGCACACTCATATTCAAGAGTTTGTGATAATTATAGGGTGTGATAAAATTATGTAAGCCTCAAATGTTACATGTATAAATTCAAAGGTTTTTTTGGTATTTAATTCATTCTCAATGAAAATTACATTTGCATAATGTCATATACTAGTCATCCTGCACCACTACATTTTGTCCTTCTAAATGAAAGAAAATACACAATAGCTGAGTAGCTGTTGTAGTCAGTCAGGGCTGGCCCCAACAGCCAATATATCCAAGAACTCCAACAAACTGACAATTGGACCCATACTCTATCAATTCAAACTCAATTAGCCATGTCAGTTTTCGTTGCTGAACTTTAACTGATCAATTTTTGCTGATTTGTAGGTCTATATGCTTGTGCTTTGGACTAATTTCTATAAAAAAAAAGGCCTACCAAGTCTCCTTGTAGTTTAGTTTATATAGTTGGAATTGCTGAACTCACGACTTAGTTGAATAATATCAGGAGAATTGAATTTGAGTTTTAATTAGGAAACTTGACCCTCCCTGACTGTAAAAAAACCCACATGATGGCCAAGAATTGACACATAGGCTCATGAGTTTCTGAGTAAAAATACACTCAAACACCCCTTATCAGGCCTCTACTGGATACCCAATACTGCATTATAGGTGTGGTAAGGATCAGCTGGTCTTCAAGTATACAGTGTAGTATGTATGTACTGAGAGTTGCAGAATCAACTTACAGCTGCTGGTTTGAGTAAAGGGTACCCTTAATTTACAGCAGCTGGATTATCTTCCCAGCTAGCTGGGCTCCCACCCTGTTCACCCCAATTATAATGTCTAGGGCTACTAAGCAGCCTACTAAGCAAAGCAATAGCAAATCATTTCCATCTAATAGGGAAAAGGTATGTGTTGTCCTTAGATACAAGTAGCTATTCCTCAAAGTATGTATAATTGTAATTATAAATATGTTATTATAATTCCTATAATACAAGTACAAATAATTGTTCTCAGATAAGGTTATTTCTGAGCTGGGCAGTGCCCTAGGGGAGTCTGAGCGTATTTATAATTAAATCCATATTTGTAGCCCACATATTATTTTACTCTTCTGAATAATCTTCCGTGATTAGGTATACTATAATATAAAATACTATTAGATATTATTAATTTTATTTAACTAAAATTCAGCCTTCAGCTATAGCTAGTTGTATGTTGTAACTTTTGTCATGGAAATATGTATGTTAGTTATAGCTCGTTCATGGAAACCTTATTTGTGGACATAGTTTTACCCTACACCCTGATAATAGCCATTTTAAAATGGTTATAATGTTTGCTTAAAAAAATATGACTAGTGAAAAGTACAATATATTTGAAAGCATACATGTTGTAATATGTTGTTAAACAAAGATGAATTCAGATTAACAATGAGTGCAATAGTATCAGGTAAATATTATAAAATTATTGGACAATTTTATATAAACTAAATATATCTTCACTTTAATTCACAAGCCTTACTACTCGTCTTTTATTCCTTCTTTTATGCCTGAAAAAAATAATTATATAGGATAATAGTATTACATTAAAAACTAATTGAGCTGTAGTCGTGCATAGTATATATATACAAATCATAGAACTAATATTGCATGCAGTTGCATGACATTTAATTTCATATAATATTATAGCAGTTAATACTGCTTTTACATTCCCTAGTGCATTGAAACATGAAATAGTACATAATATTTATCTACATTTTTACTATACTTAAAACAGACATGAAGTACACATGGCTTTGCAACAATTCGTTATGATCTATGTTATAGTGTAACTTCTAGAAAGTGCTATAACAGACTGCTATAGAACTATACAGCATTGTGACTGAGGTGCATAAATTTTATGATTATGGCAGAATTATATAAACATTATAATAGTTTATTATGGCATTAAAGCGAAAGATTTCATTAGTAATAGTTAAAAGCTATTTACATTTTCTTTGAACAAAAGAAACCAAGTTCAGGATACATAATAATGAGGCATGGAATAAACCACCTATTACACTTATCAGAGCGATATGGATAGATATTTCACTCTCAGGCTTTATTTTCACTTGCCTCTGGCTCATGAAAATAAATTAGCTTGTTCATGAAATATTTTGCCTTATTACACTCTGATACATGTAATACATACTATTTATTCCACCCTAGATATCTTCATGATGATATGTTTTAAGGTACATGACCCTTGAAATAACTCATGATATTTGAAGCTGTTATTTCACTGTTATTTCATGCTGTATTGCTGCAAGCTCATTACCCTAGTTATAGCAACCAGCCAAGCTCTATATAGTATGTCCAAGTTTAGTTGGCACGAGACCACAAGCGTGGTAGTTGAGGAATGCTTTTAGTACTTTTCTAGAAGCAATTCAGTGAATAATCAACGTTGTATGAGAAAAAGGGGCAATAGCACAGGTGCACATTAATACCGTAACTAGTGAAAGAAAGAAATTTAGTGAAGTTTATAGAGTTTTTCGGGTGCTGCACAGCTCATCTCGTCTGTTTTCAATCACAATTATGTTTCTTATGTGCAGATAATGTACAACAAATGGAAAACGCAAACTGGTGGGGCGTTCTTCTAAAGAGACAGGATTCACTGTAAACCAAAAGGCGTGTAGTATACCAAATTAAGAGTGAATCACTTATAACAATAGTCACACCAAAATATTATGGTGTGATGTGCACACGTCATCATTTGGGTATGAAGTACACGACAAATTCAGTGTCAGTTCACACCAAATTCAGTGTAAATTCACACCATAATCAGTATGAACTCATACTTATATTAATGCTGAAAATTATTTTAAGTTACATTGATTCTAATATTACATATCAACATTATTATCCAAAAAGAGATAGGTGTAATCCCTGATCTCATAAATCAGATGACTAAAATCTTAGTCAACTCTGTTATCTAGCACAGAAGTGTACAACAAATTGATAAGGTAGATTACAATAATAATAGCATTGGTTTTTCTATTCCCAAAGACTTTTGTATTGAGTTTTGGAATAGCACTTTCTCTCTGGTTGGTTTTGGAGTATACTGAGGGAATATTTTAAACCCCTTCAGGCTGCTGTTTTTAAAGTTTTTGTTGTGCCAACTCAACTTGGACATACCTCCAAGATTTTTACAGCTACCTTCCTTGGCTAGCCTACTCCAACTGGGTTAGAGCAGCTGCTAAAAATATCTGCTGGGGGGGGGGGGGGGGCGGAGAGGGTAGCCACTACAACCAATTTTAGGCTGAGAGTTTTCTGTCCTAGTCCTAAACTATAGTAGTGAAAATATTTAGTGTGGAAAAAATCACTTATTACACTTGTCAGAGTGATATGGCTAGATATTTCACTCTCAGGCTTTTTTTCACTTTGAGTCTTGAAAATTAATTAGCCTGCTCATGAAATATTTCACCACATCGCACTCTGAATCATGTAGTAAGAACTATAAACACACACACATTATTAAAAGTCAATTTATTCCATGCTAGATATCTTCGCAATATTATTGGCGAGCGAGCGTAGCGAGCGAGACATTTACAGGGGCTAACACCATTGAAAATCGGGGATGTTTGTTTATTTATTTATTTGTATATATGTTTGGACGTACGTATGTCATTTTGTACTTTGACACTCGCATTTTTGTGTTAGTTATGTGGTCGACCCTGTCCCAAATTGCACTAAACAGAATCCTCTGGTTTATCGATCAGTACCCGTATTACCCTAGAAATTGAATTGTTTACCGTTTTGAATTCTTTTGCGGGTGCAGTTTAAACTTGAAAAATTAAGGGACTTCCATTTCTATTCGAGTTAGTGGCGGTGGTAAGTCAATGCGCTCTTTGTCATGGTTATAAGCCGTGCGCAACAGTATTTACTTGAAAATACATTGTCCACTAGACTACCGCGAAGGTAAGTCTGTGTAGGTGCATGTCCAGTTGTGTCAAAGCATTGTGTGCTACAACCACTACTTAGCTAAACAATATCACTTAGATCCCGTTGCTATATTGTTACTAGGTGTACTAACTTGGTAAGTGTGCATTATTTTTTTCCTTTAGCCATTTCTGCGAAAATGCTGATAAACAAAGTTGCTAGTGGAAACTGGGCATGCGTAAACGGGATCTAAAATAGTTAGAGCATGCGCGCTTCAGTACCTATGCGCTTATGCTCTAACTATTACAAAGAAAACTTTTAAATAATGTGTATTGTTTTGTTGTTGTTTTTTCCCTTCAATTCAAGCAGTTGCAGAGGATTGTTACTATGGCACTGAAATCCCTTTACAGAGTATGCGAAATTAAAAAAACTGGACCTTATTTTCAGTAGCTTCAGTGTTAGAAGTTTAAATCATTCATATAAAAATAGTA
>WLWD01001112.1_pt1 | contig 157632 bp, 90 predicted proteins | sample 6712731 | NCBI WGS metagenome assembly WLWD01 (sample SAMN12718690, study PRJNA576275) | sponge metagenome | isolation source: marine sponge | host: Mycale hentscheli | place: New Zealand: South Island, Marlborough, Capsize Point | collected 2014-11-01
GTCCAGCAACACAGGACTGCACATGACATGACTGCACAAGATACACATCACACAGATTTGAATGCCCAGCATGACTGCCTTGTAAACACCTACACACTCTACACCAACTTATGGTCAGTAGTGACAAGTTTTACCAACCACAAACCTATATGTTGTACTTGTGGTGGTCAGACCCAGCCATGCCTCAACCACAACATTCCAAACTTAGTCCATTCTCACTGGCTGGCCTCCATCAACTACTACAAGCTAGAGCATCAGTGTATAAACACAGCTACAGTCAATCATCTCATTCCCCAATAATCAAAATCTAGTCAAATTCATAGAAATAAAATGAAATAAACACCATGGTGACCTAGTGAAGTGGACACATGGTGACCTAATGAAGTGGACACCATGGTGACCTAATGAAGTGGACACATGGTGACCTAATGAAATGGACACATGGTGACCTAATGAAGTGGACACCATGGTGACCTAATGAAGTGGACACATGGTGACCTAATGAAATGGACACATGGTGACCCAATGAAGTGGACACATGGTGACCCAATGAAGTGGACACATGGTGACCTAATGAAGTGGACACATGGTGACCTAATGAAGTGGACACATGGTGACCTAATGAAGTGGACACATGGTGACCTAATGAAATGGACACATGGTGACCTAATGAAGTGGACACATGGTGACCTAATGAAATGGACACATGGTGACCTAATGAAATGGACACATGGTGACCTAATAAGTGGACACATGGTGACCCAATGAAGTGGACACATGGTGACCTAATGAAGTGGACACATGGTGACCTAATGAAGTGGACACATGGTGACCTAATGAAGTGGACACATGGTGACCTAATGAAGTGGACACATGGTGACCTAATAAAATGGACACATGGTGACCTAATGAAATGGACACATGGTGACCTAATGAAGTGGACACATGGTGACCTAATGAAGTGGACACATGGTGACCTAATGAAGTGGACACATGGTGACCTAATGAAGTGGACACATGGTGACCCAATGAAGTGGACACATGGTGAACTAATGAAGTGGACACATGGTGACCTAATGAAGTGGACACATGGTGACCTAATGAAATGGACACATGGTGACCTAATGAAGTGGACACATGGTGACCCAATGAAGTGGACACATGGTGACCCAATGAAGTGGACACATGGTGACCCAATGAAGTGGACACATGGTGACCTAATGAAATGGACACATGGTGACCTAATGAAATGGACACATGGTGACCTAATGAAGTGGACACATGGTGACCTAATGAAATGGACACATGGTGACCTAATAAAGTGGACACATGGTGACCTAATGAAGTGGACACATGGTGACCTAATGAAGTGGACACATGGTGACCTAATGAAGTGGACACATGGTGACCTAATGAAGTGGACACATGGTGACCTAATGAAGTGGACACATGGTGACCCAATGAAGTGGACACATGGTGACCCAATGAAGTGGACACATGGTGACCCAATGAAGTGGACACATGGTGACCTATTAATGGACACATGGTGACCTAATGAAATGGCACATGTGGCCACCTAATGAGTGTACACATGGTTGACCTATGAAGTGGACACATGTGACCTAATGAAGTGGATCACATGGGACCTATGAAAGGACACATGGTGACCTAATAACTGGTGTGCTCTTCGTCACTGGTACACCACTGAAGTCAATGAAATGGGGGACACGGTTGACCTAATAAAGTGGGACCACAGTGGGGGTTACCTTGGGCCAATGAGAGGGGGGGTTTGTTTGTACAGCATGTGGGGTTACCCAATTCAGTGAACAACATGGTGACCCTAATTAAGTGGACACCTGGGTGACCTAATGAATGGTGGGACACATGGTGACCTAATGAAGTGGACACATGTTGACCTAATGAAATGGACACATGTGACTACTAAATTGGACACATGGTGACTCCCAATGAAGGGACACATGGTGACCTAATGAAGTGGACACATGGTGACCTAATAAAGTGGACACATGGTGACCTAATGAAGTGGACACATGGTGACCTAATGAAATGGACACATGGTGACCTAATGAAGTGGACACATGGTGACCTAATGAAGTGGACACATGGCGACTTAATGAAGTGGACACATGGTGACCTAATGAAGTGGACACATGGTGACCTAGTGAAGTGGACACATGGTGACCTAATGACCTAATGAAGTGGACACATGGTGACCTAATGAAGTGGACACATGGTGACGTAATGAAGTGGACACATGGTGATCTAATGAAGTGGACACATGGTTAATTACACAGTGTCTCCCACCCCCAGTGAAAATCACGCATGAAACCCTGCATGACGGTCCTTTATATTAGGCCATCAAATGGACAATACGATGTCCATTTCATTAATAAAGTAAGGAAAAAACAACAACAACAAAACAAAACATAAATCAACAACTAAATGTAGGTACAATTCAATTATCATTATTGAGTTTAGGTCACTCACTAGATGGAAAGGACTCTGTGGAGTAAGCAGACAACCCGCCCACAGTCAAGCAATGGAGACTTTAAAGAGAGCTGATCTGCATGTTAGGCCCTGTAGACATTGTATGGCTCCCTGGACTACAGCTCCATCCCTGTAAGACATATATGCATGTATATGTTGGTAGCAGAGCCAATCACAGGGAAAATGTCACAGCACATCACACAATTAAATAAGGCAATTAATAGGGCATGTGCAGTCCTAATTAATGCCCATCTATATGTGGTACATAGTGGGTTGAGTGTAGCTAGCTATGTATATGCTAAGAAAGGTCACTTTCAATGTAATGGCCAACATCAAATCATTGCATTTCTGCTAGCCCTGTATGTGATGGTTACTTATATTTAATGTGGAAAAGACATCAGAGTTGGGGTCAAAATACTTTAGAAGTATTGCAAATATAGCTCCTTAGCAAATACAGATACTTCATAGTAAGTTATACTTGTACAACTGAAGAAGACACTATGTATGTACGTGTAGTGTGAAATCAAGTTCATGTTAACACAATGATAGAAGAGACTATTAGTTCATCCCAGGTGAGACTTGTAAATTATATTACCTATGTGTGTGCACAGTAATAGTACTACGTGCATGCAAAGTGTTAGCACTATATGCGTGCACAGTGCTAGCACTATGTGCGTGCACAGTGTTAGTACTATGTGCGTGCACAGTAATAGTACTACGTGCGTGCATAGTGCTAGCACTATGTGCGTGCACAGTAATAGTACTACATGCATGCACAGTGTTAGTACTATGTGCGTGCACAGTGCTAGCACTATATGTGCACAGTGTTAGCACTATGTGTGTGCACAGTAATAGTACTACGTGCATGTAAAGTGTTAGCACTATGTGTGTGCACAGTGTTAGCACTATGTGTGTGCACAGTAATAGTACTACGTGCATGCAAAGTGCTAGCACTATGTGCGTGCACAGTAATAGTACTACGTGCATGCAAAGTGCTAGCACTATGTGCGTGCACAGTAATAGTACTACGTGCATGCAAAGTGTTAGCACTATGTGCGTGCACAGTAATAGTACTACGTGCATGCAAAGTGCTAGCACTATGTGCATGCACAGTAATAGTACTACGTGCATGCAAAGTGTTAGCACTATGTGCGTGCACAGTAATAGTACTACGTGCATGCACAGTGCTAGCACTATGTGCGTGCACAGTAATAGTACTACGTGCATGCACAGTGCTAGCACTATGTGTGTGCACAGTAATAGTACTACGTGCATGCAAAGTGTTAGCACTATGTGCGTGCACAGTAATAGTACTACGTGCATGCATAGTGCTAGCACTATGTGCGTGCACAGTAATAGTACTACGTGCATGCACAATGCTCGCACTATGTGCGTGCACAGTAATAGTACTATGTGCGTGCATAGTGCTAGCACTGTGCGTGCAGTGTTAGTACTACGTGCGTGCATAGTGCTAGCACTATGTGCGTGCACAGTAATAGTACTACGTGCGTGCACAGTGATAGTACTACGTGCGTGCACAGTGCTAGCACTATGTGCGTGCACAGTGATAGTACTACGTGCATGCAAAGTGTTAGCACTATGTGCATGCACAGTGCTCGCACTATGTGCGTGCACAGTGATAGTACTACGTGCATGCAAAGTGTTAGCACTATGTGCATGCAAAGTGTTAGGACTATGTGCGTGCACAGTGATAGTACTACGTGCATGCAAAGTGCTAGCACTATGTGCGTGCACAGTAATAGTACTACGTGCATGCAAAGTGTTAGCACTATGTGCATGCACAGTGCTAGCACTATGTGCGTGCACAGTAATAGTACTACGTGCGTGCATAGTGCTAGCACTATGTGCGTGCACAGTGTTAGTACTATGTGCGTGCACAGTAATAGTACTACGTGCATGCAAAGTGTTAGCACTATGTGCGTGCACAGTAATAGTACTACGTGCATGCAAAGTGTTAGCACTATGTGCGTGCACAGTGCTAGCACTATGTGCGTGCACAGAAATAGTACTACGTGCGTGGAGTGTTAGCACTATGTGCGTGCACAGTGCTAGCACTATGTGCTAGCACAGTAATAGTACTACGTGCATGTACAGTGCTAGCACTATGTGCGTGCACAGTGTTAGCACTATATGCGTGCACAGTAATAGTACTACATGCATGCACAGTGTTAGTACTATGTGCGTGCACAGTGCTAGCACTATGTGCGTGCACAGTGTTAGCACTATATGCGTGCACAGTAATAGTACTACGTGCATGCACAGTGTTAGTACTACGTGCGTGGAGTGTTAGCACTATATGCGTGCACAGTAATAGTACTACGTGCATGCACAGTGTTAGTACTACGTGCGTGGAGTGTTAGCACTATGTGCGTGCACAGTAATAGTACTACATGCATGCACAGTGTTAGTACTATGTGCGTGCACAGTGCTAGCACTATATGCATGCACAGTAATAGTACTACGTGCATGCACAGTGCTAGCACTATGTGTGTGCAGTGCTAGCACTATGTGCGTGCACAGTAATAGTACTACATGCATGCACAGTGTTAGTACTATGTGCGTGCACAGTGCTAGCACTATATGCATGCACAGTGTTAGCACTATATGCGTGCACAGTAATAGTACTACGTGCGTGCACAGTGTTAGCACTATGTGCGTGCACAGTAATAGTACTACGTGCATGCACAGTAATAGTACTACGTGCATGCACAGTGTTAGCACTATGTGCGTGCACAGTAATAGTACTACGTGCGTGGAGTGTTAGCACTATGTGCGTGCACAGTGCTAGCACTATGCGTGTGCACAGTGTTAGCACTATGTGTGTGCACAGTAATAGTACTACGTGTGTGCACAGTGCTAGCACTATGTGTGTGCAAAGTGTTAGCACTATGTGCGTGCACAGTAATAGTACTACGTGCATGCACAGTGTTAGCACTTCGTGTGCAGTACTACTTCGTGAATGCAGTGTTAGTATTAGTACGTGTATGTACAATGATAACAGTAGTGCATGCCTAGAGACTTACCATTATTCTCTTCTTCAATCAAGAACACCAGAACCTCAGTACAGATAGCAGCAGCCCAAGCACCATGAAATCTAGGAAATGAAAAAAAAAAAGGTTATGACAATATTAATTCTAATGGAAAAGAAAATTAGTTATCAAGCCAAGCTAATGAAGCACCAAAGGTGTGAACCCTCAGCGCCAATGGCACCAATATCATTGCATACTACAGAACCACTAGCCTCAGCAACTATGATACTTGATACTTTATAATATCTCTGTTCTATATGCAACAGCACAGGCCAACCAACACTTTCCTACTTGTTTCAACTCTAGTGTTATTAGGGCCCAAAGAGTGGGAGCTGGAGGACAACCTGAGGATGCTAGGGAAGGTCTAGTACAAAAGAATAGCCAAGTGAAGGGTGCATGGTAAGGTCGTAAGGTAAGGGATAGCATCAGCAGATAAGCAGTGCAATGAGACTGTCAATAATAAAGCATGTATAGACTTGCCAGCAAAGTGTGAGCATCAACCAAGAATGGGTCAAAGCCATAGGCTAAAGAGACAGCCAAAGCAGCCAGGGAACGCACAACTACAAGTTTACCCTAATACTGCCCACCCTGTAACAAGTAATAGGAGAATATCAGTAAGTCTTCAACTTTTTGGTTGGACATAAATCCAGTGTGGTAGACTCAATGCAGGTGAACCTAAGTCGTGCCCCAAAACAAAAACAAACAAACAAACAAAAAAAAACCCTGGAAAGATTAGTACCTAGACAATAAAAGAGGCAGGGCCACCAACATTATCACTATTAGGGATGAGGCCTGGTTATGTTCACACCCGTTATCAACTTACTTCATGACACTTGTTTCGCCAACATCTTGTATTGACTGGCATTGATACATCAGCAGCATGTTGCTACCTGCAAAATAAGCCAATGGGAAATGCCATCACTACTGGACAAGATAATACAGTTGTGGTCCTGCTGTATAAAAATTACATGGATATAATAGCTATATGATTCCATTTAATTTTTATAGTTGTACCGCCATTCCATTTAGCTAGTCTAGCTATTAGGTGAGCGAATTTTTAATTTCACTGATATTATTACGAGTAAGTGACAAGTAGTACCCTTTAGACACTTGCTAACTAATGATAGGATTAGATGGAGGGGGGACAAATATACAAGCCTAATGCAGCTGTCTTGTGAAACCACTGAAGATGACTAATGTCAAGTTTACATAGCAAACAACCAGTTTTCATTTTTGTCAGACTTACATACTAGCAAACTCAAACAGGCACCTTGTACACACTATTTGTCTCAAACTACTTAAGAAACTAATGTACAGAATTATTAGACAGTCCTCCTCTCCCACATCACGAGAGTATTACTAGATTGGCATTACTTTTTTTAAGGGGTGCAAAGCTTTTAACTTACTCTTGAAAGCTGAGAGAGATACTTTCATTTAACCGAACCGCCATAATGAAAAGTTAGTCTCATGTACCCAATCCCTTTACCAACCGCTAATCGAGTGTAGAGGTTCTAGGTTGGTAAAGGGTCTCGCCGTCCCCTCGCTTTATTATGTAGCTTTTTTTGCGTTGAGCTACGGGGCTACTATTAGCTACTTTATAGCTAAATCACCATCCCTTCCAAACGTGCCTGCAAGGAATACCACCACTCCTTAATGATTATCTCCTCTCTTTGCACTCACATCCTATCACAGGACGATGAATATGGACTTGATATTATCGCTCAGCAACTCAAATCCAAGAATAGGGTGAGGACACATATCTTGGAAGAAAACTCAAAGGATGCCTAAGACCTCATGAAATTGCTATCTGCCAGCCAGAAGAGAGCAGTGAACCTAGCAAAGGAAAAAGGATCATAAACCTGGCTGACAGTGCTCCCACTAATGGAACACGGCTCCACTCTACACAGGGGTGCATTTCACGACGCCCTCGCACTGCGCTATGGCTGGACACCCCTGGGAGACTACCAGCTAAATGTGCATGTGGGGCCGTCTTCTCAGTTGAGCATGCCCTTTCATGCCCCAAAGGGGGGTTTCCATCCATAAGACACAACGAAATACGGAATTTGACAGCAACTCTTAACTGAGGTGTGCAAGGATGTATGTATTGAGCCTGGCCTTCAGCCCGTGTTTGAAGAACTGAATGGTGCGACTGCTAACTCACAGCCAGGAGCAAGACTCGACATTGCAGCAAACGGTGTTTGGGGCGGCAATCACGAAAGAACACATTTTGATGTAAGGGTATTCAACCCCTATGCCCCTTCCAACAAACATTCAGACATGCAAATGGTGTATAGGAAGCACGAACAAGCCAAGAAACAGGCATATGAGGAGAGAATTAGAGAAGTGGAACACGCCACATTCACACCAGTTGCACTCTCTACTACCGGTGGCATAGCAGAGGAAGCCAGTATATCTATAAAAAAATTAGCGTCCATGCTCGCCAATAAGTGGGAACACAGTTATAGCAGTACTCTTCAATGGTTACGATGCCGCCTATCCTTCTACGGTCTATCCAAGCCATTCGAGGAGCCAGATCATCCATTGGACATGCTGTAAGAATACCAGCTGCAGTAGACCTGGTGACCTCAGAAGCACATCTAAACTGATCTAATTTCATTTGCTTTTTGACTGTAACTGAGTTTATATTATTTTGTATTGTATTGTATTGTAGTGTATATATATAATTAAAAAAAGAAAAAAGAAAAAAAAAAGCTAGATTACTGGAACTCAGTTTTGGTAGCAACACCAGTGACAGAACAGTGAGTAAAGCCTACACAAACCAAAAGCGGTTGATTTAAATTCTAAGCTTACAGCTTCGTACCCCAATGCACGGATGACCCTAGCGTCTTACAACTAATTATTATTGGCGAGCGAGCGTAGCGAGCGAGACACTTACAGGGGTAACACAATTGAAAATCGGGGATGTTTATTTATTTATTTATTTATTTGTATATATGTTTGGACGTACGTATGTAATTAAACGCGCGCGCGTGGAACTTTTTTCTCCAAAAACACGGCTTTTTAGGCTTGACCCCAGTTTATTCTGAAAATACAGCATTAAGCAAGCCTTACTTAAGCTCCAAAGTGTGAGAAAATTTCTGCGAAAACGCTTGCTTTTCAAGAAACAAAAAGTTGATTTGACCGGTTACTATGGCATTGAAGACCCTTTTCCAGACTTAATTTCAAAACTTCGCCGTTTTAGGGGAAATACGGAGCTAAAATTACAAATAATAACATTGGTTTATTTTTTTATCATTGCTGAGAGCTTGTTCAAGAGTTACTGGTAATTGAGATTATCAGAATGGCAGATGTTTGATACTACAAAAGTTACCATTAATCAGGTAAGAGAGTGATTTTGTATTTGTTTGCTGAAATCAAAGGTCATAACGGCTATTATAGTTTTTGCATGAACTAAGCTAAAACATAGTAACAATACTTAGTTTTATGTTACCTAACTATCAAACTCGCTCGCCATTTGTGCTCAAGCACACCACTAGTATAGTTTGTTTCGAGTTCATATTCAAGGGTTTTTGTACGCACCTGTGCTAATCAATTAATTGGGTAAAGGGGTTTACAACTACTTCATCTTAAAAGGCTTCTCAAAGTGGTTCGGTAAAGCGTCACCTTTTCAATTACTATGGTAAGTTGATTTGTGCAAAGACAAATGCTGTTTTTACTTTCTGGAATTGCGTTGACACTTTTACCATATCATTAAGATGTAAGCTGCATAGCAGAAATACAATCTCAGGTTTTATTTAATTGTCTCCTATTTTTTTAAAGCCAAGACTATCTCTGGCAGATGAAACCAATGAGACTCATTACTTAAAGGTTAATGTCATCATAACAATATAAATTTAATAACTATTAGAAATAACCACATATACATATTTAGCTGTGTTGTTCTCAAACTTAGCTACCAAGCATGCCTTGAAATTCTTCATTAGAACTTTAAGCTCTTCAGCTTCCTCGTTAGTGCTGTGAATAAAAACAATAAATTGAAATTAGTAAAGCTAGCTACTATTAATATAGCTTGCACAATGACACATAAAGTGTGTTTTATAGAATCTTGCCCACTAAATTGTGTGAACCACATAAGACCAGCACAATGATATGCACATTAACTGTAAATATTCAATAATTATTTCCATCAACAAACTGGCCAAAGTTGTAGTCAGCCCACTAGCTAGTTCCTACCACTGTGTCAGTAGTTGAACACCTCTTAAAGTAGCAAGTCTGCATGGGCGTACTGATACACTCCACAGAAGTGTAGTAAAGTCACTATGCTTATAAGGGTGTCATGGTACACTCCACAGTGTTACCAAACACTTCAGAGTGTAGCACAACACCCCACAATACCGAAGTGTTCCACTACACCCCATTAAAGGTGTAGTGGAACACCCCATTTTTTACAGTGTACTTATAGATATCTCACTACTAGTGGGGGGTAACCACATTACAAGGATCACCTACAGGTGATCCTTGTATACAAAGTATGATGGGAGAAATGGTAAAAAAGAGACAAGAATACTAGGATGCAAGCAGAAGAGAGGCGTGATATGCTAGATCACCTAGATAGGTTGGACAGGGAGAGAACTAGAAGAGAGAAGGAGAAGAGCATTAAAATAAATGACTTTAGAGCATCAGAGAATTGTGAATGAGAAAAATGGAAGAGTTGGAATTGACAAGGATAAAAAAGCAGCACAATTGAGAGAGGAAAGTTTTAAAAAGATAAAAAAAGAAAAATTAGGAAAGAAGCTCAAAGAAGAGCTCTGGAGAGAAAAGAGAAAACAATAGACAAGATCCCCATGATGAAGGAAGGAGCTGAAATTGAATGTTTTATCTAAACCCTTGGAAGTTGAGCTATCTCAGAACAAGATACCAATGTTAGAGAGGGAAGACATATTTGTCCAGAAGTAGTCTCCAAAAGGAAGAGCTGTAATTGCTGATATGCTTGAGTAAGGTGAAAATGCGTATAATGTTTTTGAAAGATAATTTATATAGGAGAATGGGTATGTCAGTAACTGAGGCAGGAATGAAATTGTTCCTTGCAGTGTGTGAGACTATAGAAGGAAAATAATATTAGGGATTCTGTCAGTGTTATTATATAACCTTCTTGAGAGATTGTTAACCTACACCCAGACAGAAGTCAGAGATATGTAACACTATTGCTTGTGTATTTCTGAGAAGCTTACTTAAGATAATAGCAGGGAGAAAACTAAAGGGGAATTACTTAGCTGACTCGTTGGTAGCCCAGAAATTGGAGAATGACAGGAGCAGCTACATGAGTAGCTACATGTACAGAGATAATGGAATAAGTTGCTTTAAGTGCAAGAAGTATGGACACATAGCTACCAAGTGTAGGAGCAATGTAGCATTTAGCAGAGAGAGCAACAACCCAAGCAAGCAGTTATAGTAGTGGTTTCAGGGTAATATGCTTTGAGGCAAACCTGGCCACAAGGCCTTTGACCATAGAGCCAAGAAAAGCAGTAAGGAGGGAAAGGAAGTGAAAATACTAATGACAAGTATGGTAAGCAGAATTAGCAAAACAGATAAAGAGAAGGCCTCATACATTGTCGTAAATGGCCACAGAGCTCAAACCCTTTTCAAGGAATCTCTTATGCTCTAAAATAGAGAGATACCTGGGTACTATAATATCCAGTTTAGAGAAACACAATTATACCAAATTATAAAATTCCATTTCTGGGCGCGTAAGTTTCCCACTAAAAAGTGTATGGGAAAAATCGCTGTTCAATTGAAATTGCACGGGGAAAGTGAAATAGCGCGTAACTAATTGAAATACCTCAGTAACTAAGTGGAAACTATAAAGTGAAATACCTCTGGTCCAAATTAGCAACAAAAACGCTTTTTAAATATTGTTACTATCAATTGTTTTCTTTCTTGATATGAATATTACATTGTTTGAATATGAGTCAAATAGACTGAGTAATTAAATCCACAATAACTTTTTAATATAATTTCTCATGTAATTGAGTGGGTTTATAAGTGTGAAAGTAGGTGAAAGTCTCTGTCACAATAGACTCAGATCAATGACAGTTAAGATGTAAATGTGATGTCTATTATAACTAACATGAAGAGTAGGTATGCTCTAAATGCTAGCTGAACACCCGGTAGGAAGACGGGTCAGCTTGGAAACTACATGGAACACACTTAGGGAGTTATATGTTTTATAAACTGGATGTAACTTGAGTAAAACAGTAAAATATTAACAAGTGATCAATGACAAATGACATTAGTGATAACGACATTGAAGATTAATCATAGAAGAGCTGGGTAATCGAAATAAAATGATGAGGGCATATAAAATGAATTCCCTGATGGCCTTAGGTCAGAACAGCGTTGTTGTAGATAAATCAATCTATATGTATATATGTGACATATAGAAGTCGTATACTATTGGGATTATTTACCATAATTTGGTGACTGTTTTTTTCCACAGATATGGTTCCACTTCATCACTTCAATACATTTCATCTGTATACTGCTCTTTTACCGATTACAACGGCCTTCGATCTTGCTCATTGTATACATCCAACTATGGATCATGCTCTGATTCTGATCAAGTTGCATTGCGATGTACTTATAGTCGTGGTGATGGTAAGTTGAAATTTAAATAAAAGTAAGAAGGAAAAGTTTTGCAATACAGTTAGCTAGCAACACTTCCTTTTATATAAATGTAATGCACTTATGTTTATTACAAATAGAAACTTCTAGCTAAGTCTAGTTTCTAAAAAAAATGTGTTCAGACAATACAACCAATATTATGCAGATCTCTTAACGTCTTTATTCATCAAAATAATTATGAAAGTATTTATTTTTTTAACTTCAGGTGTTCTCCATACACGTTATGCAGACTGGGATAGTAATCGATGAGATTTTAGCATGAAAATTACGCATTGCTGTGTGAACTTGAGGAAGACTGCTGGACTGGCTGCTGGTTTAGCACTGGGTTCTTTATTTTTGGTCTCATCTCTGTTCTTTGGAGTACTGATGTGTGTGGTGGTCGCTGTTGTTGTGCATCACAAGAAAATATTATCTCGAGTGATGACTAGAAATGTGGCTGAAAATCTTCCTGACTATCAAATGTCAGACCTTGCAGCTAGACAAGATGCCACCATACCACCTGGTGCAGCTGGATATACTCCCAATCAGTACACCCCGTACCCATAGCAGCAGCAACAACAACAACCACAATACCAAAATCCTGGAAAGTGAGTAAGTGCGACCAAGATCCTCCTGCATATGGAGAGGAGACAAAGGATAACTTTGACACTAACTTCGAACATATGTATGATCCAGCTGATTACAAAGATCTCATTAATTAACAGTGGTATACAATTTAAGTCATCTTTAACTGTTACCACAAAAATGTCATTCTATATGTAATAAAAACATTCACATTAATTAAATTTAAAACTTTATTTTATTGCTTTTGTTTTTAATCAATTTCATCCTTGATTATAAATTGGTATTATAATTAATTAATATTTCTGATTATTTAATTTGTCTTACTAATGGCTAATTACAATTTTTGATTATTAAAAGGCTTAATAAAATAAAATATTTTTAAGAATAAAACTGGCTAATTGAAGTGACAAAAAATTTGAAGAATTATAAACTAATACAAAATTACCTATAGCGTACTATCATATTTTTTCTCTTGGCATATCTAGGTAGGTTTTATAGAACAAAACTTTATAGTTTTCTTTGAACTCTATAGATATATCTTATTGAAATGATGGCTGAGCCTTTTAGAGACTTTTCAGTATAATTAGTTGGCATTTAAGTAATATTACTTCTGAAACAATTTCTGAAGTGATGGTAACTATTATCTTATAGCAATTTAGTAGACCAGTTATAACTAGTACTAGAAATTTGTAGATCTTCCAACAAGCAAAAGCAGAAATTAATCGAGAAAGCAGTTTTCTCTGTTAGGATATTCAATTGACTAAAGTAGCAAACTTGCCAGCATCATGCTACAATAAAGTTATGAATATTTACATATAAAATATCTGAATAGCCAAATAAATACAATACCTAATTGCAGTGACCATTGTAAATTAATATTATATATACCAGTCTGACTTTAGTCTGATATTATCATGGGGTAGCCATATCTAAATCAGGTGAAGGAGAAAATTTGGTAGGGGTCTTGAAAACTTAATAATCTTCAAATGTTACCACAAACATATAGCTAGGATGGGAATAATTGCTTCATCTATGACATAATACTCCTACAATTTTCCTGTACTTCAAATAAATATCAAATTGTGATGTTTAGCCAATGCTAGCTACATAGCTATGTCAGCAATGAATTTTTACTAATTATTTCCCTGTCATAAAAACTCTTCTTGTATGCTCTTTCTTCTTGCCTAAGTTAAGTCAATAGGTATAGATATTGTAGTACTAAAGCAGATTATTTTGTAATAAATAATTCCACACAACCTAGCAGTAGCCTAGCTTAGACAGACCCGTAAAAATTAGTCTGGCGGGCCAGACCCTTTACCTTCTTTTTTATGGGCGGGGGGGAAGGGAAAGGGTCTGGAGTCACTAGCAACAACGACTTGTTCCAGAGGAATTTAATTAAAAAGTGTCAAAATTGAGTCACATATTCCCCCGCGAATTTTAATATTTCCAGGGAAAGCAGCTGTAACTTGCAGCTCGACCAGCATACCAGGTTGCGATCAGGCTTAGCTATGGAGTTCTGCTTAGGTTGTGGCTCTGATCTTCCATCAGAGTCTAGACATGTCCGTAGGCTAGTTGCAGAGAGATCAGATCTATCAAGACTCCGTTCTGGAGTAGTGTTAGCCTGGCGTAATCTAATGAAGTAAGCATTGGAAGAGAATTCTGGGCCCTCTCTATGTTCACTTTTTCCTGACATAGAAAAACCTGGAAAGATGTGCAAAAGTTGCTACAAGATGTATGACACGCTTTCCAGAAAATGCACCAAGCTCAGGTCCAAGCTATCTGTTGTAGCATCTAGGATTACACCAGTGCCTACTCCACCTGCAGCAACCCCTCGCACTCCTTCAAGAAAAAGACTGACTAGTGCTGCCAATGTTATAGCTCAACACAAGAAGCAACTATGCCAATCTTACATTACAAACCTCATCAGGTAAGAGTCTCCCATGCTTGAAGAAGAAAAAAAAAAGAATCGTATAATGACGCATTATAATGACGTCCCATGACGAATGTACCAGGGAATGTGCTAAAACCGCCACCCCAAAATCGGGGTGGCTCGAAACAAGTCGTTGATGCTAGTGACGCCAGACCCTTTCCCTTCCCCCGCCCATATAAAAAAGAAGGTAAAGGGTCTGGCCCGCCAGACTACCCGTAAATGGACTGGCTACGCGAGACAAGTGAGGAAAAAAAATTGATAGTGCTACTGATCAAGAACAATCTTACTAATGTGAAACGAGTAAAAACTTAGCTACCTGGTGTACCGTCACGAACACTGCGCCAAAATTTTATATTAAACCTATTAGCTACTTTAGGTACCGTGCCAAGAAACCGGATGTTGTAAAGCGGAAGTTAATACATGCTGTGAATATAATAATAGTTGTTTAATTACGATTACGTCAAGTGTTTTTTCTATAATAAAATAATCCTGAGATGCCACTGGAAGGTGTTCGGCTTGTGTAGTAACTCGAGGTCCTCCAAGATGTCTTCCGCTTTTGTGGCCGTCTTCTTCGCTATAACAGTAATAGGGGGTAAGCTAATGACTAAAAAAAAAATGCAGGGTAATAAAAAGAGATTCACCCGTAGCTAGCTATCCCACACTCTATTCAAAGGTTTGGTTATTGCAATGAGCTGTAATTGGATGGATTACAGCTGGGCTAGTAATGGCCTAGTGTGGGGAATAGAATAGAGGAAATATATACTCAGGGAGCGAAATATATACTCAGGGAGCCTGGTAATTTCTCTTTCTGTTTCAAACAAAGCTGTATTATATTAGCAAAGGTAGCTAATTGGCAGGCTACTCTGGTTAGTTCAGTCACTAGTTAATACTTTGTTTAAAGGAGTACCCATCAAAGTCATGTTACTCTATTATATCTGACTCTAGGAGTATTTCCATTTTGTGAATGATGATGAGTCTATAGTCCCTTTCATTTTCTAAAGCAACCCTTATAATACAGAAATATGTAACTTCATTCCAGCTATGTAATAATTGGCAGTCATCCAGGTTATATATGATACAATTTCTATGACTGAGTGGACAATGTTTATATTGCATTGATCTCCAATCATGTTTTCAGTGGTATGAGTTAAAATCTGTGGTTATTTTATTCGCATTATACAGGAACTACTGGAGGATATATGTATATGTGGGGATTATTAGTTGAATATACTCGGGGCGGGGGGGGGGGGGGGGGGGGGGGTTGGGGGGGGGGGGGGGGGGGGGGGGGGGGGGGAGAAGAGTTTGTTATATTTATAGGGGAATAGTCCCACTGATGTAATGGCTTAGAAATGTACTTCCCAAATGCACACATCTAAGGTTTCAAAGTGCAGGGTTTAAAATTCCCAAGTATTTCCTGTCAGACAACAAAACAGTGTTTAGTCATGCCGAATATTGATGACTTGTTTATTTTTTGAATATATTTGGGATGAAGTAAGTAACCATTATATTTATTATCTTGGTAGCTACATAATATTTAGAATTGAAATAGGCTGAATATGTTGGTTTTTGCCAAGCCTCAGCTATTATGAATATTATTATTATAAACCATGAATATCTTTTAGCTGTAAAGGTCATGTAATAAAGTGCAGCAGAAAGTATACTAGCTACATGTGCTGACAGTTGTATTTTAAGTTTTTATTTATATTGTGTTTATAACCTGAGCTGGATTACATCAAGCCAACAATTTGTTCACCTCATCATTCCAATCATTCCACTGAAACCAGGAAGCCATACTAATAGAAATGTTTACAGTGCTTAAGAATACTAATTTAAGGCAATAACTATTAAAATCTTGTAGTGTATTTGGTTATTTTTAAAGCCTAATTCAGTTTATCTGCAGTTATTGGTGGATAAATGAAACGCTTGAAATTTCATGCATGTGAATTGACACTAAACCATAAAACACCACACGAATTTATAAGTAGTTTATTTATATGTAGTTTACTGTTATGCATTGTAAAATTAGCGTGAAAACCCACCTCATTCACACCAAACTGGTGGTAATGAATGCCGACCATCTTGTGTCCTTCATATTTTCTGCCTAGTGTGAATGCACACTTAGTGTGAAATTCACACTCAAGAGAATAGCATGGAACCTTTACTGAACATTAATTATAATTCATATGCAGGCAAAAACCAATGCTATTATCATTGGAATCTACCTTGTAAATGTGTTGTACACTTGTGTGCTATGTAACAGAGTTGACTAAGCTTTTGGTCTTCTGATTAATGATATTGGGGATTACACTAATTGCAAAATAACTTTGATATGTAATATTAGAATCAATGTAACTAAAAAAAAATAATGTAAGCATGAGTTCCACCATATTTTGGTGTGACTATTGTTACAAGTGATTCACGCTTAATTTGGTATGAACTCCCTTTTGGTTTACAGTATGTTTTGTAATAGTCTGATAATCAGGAACAATGATGCGCATAGCTAGAGTCAGTTAAGAGTTAAAGTTTATTTTAGTAATCTGTGCATGTTACTGGATTTGATGAACTTGCTCAGGATTTATGCATAACATATGGAAGGATAACTAAATAGCCTAAATGATAAAGGTTGGTGAGTATATAAAGATATTATATTTCTATAACTAGCCGAGTTTATTCGTGGTTGCTATGAGTGTTGGTTTAGGTTATCTTAGATTTGCTTTCAATATTGGGAGCTACAATATAAACTCTAACATTTGCTGCAGTTTAGGTAACCGGTGGTACCAGGTGTTTCAGAGTTTCTGGTGGAAAACTATGGGATTATTATAATAATAATATAATATATCATATATATGTATATTTATTGCAGCTTTGATATTTTTACTTGAATATTTCCGCATCACGCGAGCGTTCTGTATTCTCCCATATTGTACGGTTTATATTGTACGCTCCTTGTAGCGCGCGTAGCGAGTAAAATCAATGAAAATTGTATTGTAACCGGTTGAGAAAAATTTCAAAGAAGCAATAAATCACTTATCACACTCGTCGTACAATATGGGAATGATATTTTACTCTCATGCCACATTTTCACTCGCCTTTGGCTCGTGAAAATATTTTGCGTGCTCGTAAAATATTTTCCCATATTGTACTCTGACTCGTGCTATAAGTATTATATATTATTGTGTTTGTATGTATATTATATATTATATGTATGTATGTATGTATATCTATTATATATTTATATATATATATATAATATGTGCTGTACTATAAAATAACCAGTTGTGATTGTCAACTTCTTTTAACTTCATTAGGAGTTCAAAGCCAAAATCTGAGGCTGAATATTTATTCCGGTACCAGTAGTTATTCCTTTGGTCGTAATAGTTTTTACTTTGGTCGTCTAGAAGTTAGTTACTCCAATCAATGGATTCCATTCACCATTGATGGTTTTGACATGCATGAGGCTGACCTGGCATGCAGGTGGCTGGGATATGGATTTGCTTCAAGATATGCATTAGTTGGAACTTTGGGGTAAATGTAATGTAATGTTTTTTTATAAGACTTTCTTTTCATTATAAGGATGCAGTTATATTATTTCAATCAATTATTAGTATCACGCCTTACTTCTTCAAATTAAGGTTAAATTAACCCTGATTCTGCCATAGACTAAGTTTTCATACAAAATGAAGACTGTATGAGCTCTTTCATATTATGTTGACATATTACTGTATACATTACATTTGTATATTTTTTTTATATGTCAGAAACAGTTTTTAAGTAATAAATTAGCATTAACAAACGTATTTAAAACAAAATGGTAGATATATTTTCTTACATTGCAGATATAGTCGTGCCAGCACATCCTACTCTGCCAATAATTTAGTATGCTCAACTACAGCTACTTCATTCAGTTCATGCACGTACTCAAGAACAACAGATAATAATGATCATTATTCTGATGTTGGTCTACAGTGTACTAATTCCAGTAAGTTATTCTTTATAGTGGAATGTGGCAAGTATTCTAATTGTAAACTTCTGTTATATAATATATATATATAATATAAATTCAATCATATTTGTTAAATATTATGCATTCAAAGAGCAAATGCATGTTTCAAAGTACACAAAGTTAAGTGGACATTACTTTCCTTTCCCCTGTCTAAAATCTCCCAAAACACTAGCTAAAGCTATGGATCATGTCAAAATTTGCTCTTTATAGAGAACATTTCCCTGTTGCCAAATATTATTTAAGAAAAAACATTACGAGACATCATTGCATCAAAAGAAAGTTCCTAGCACACATCTCTAATAATAATTTTCGTGAGTATTTGAAGATGATTAAAGGATTTGATGGTTATATCTGACCACAACAATTTATTTCCCAAAATCAAATATGATATAAACAACAAACATACAGTTTTAGTGACTATAATTGATACAAAAGTTGGCACAGAAGAACGTAATATTTTTACAGTTAGATTTAACACAGCTATTACAGAATCATGCAGTTCATATAATGATATTTAATTAGTTGTGCTTTTGCATGTACTGGCTACTTGATGCTTATAATACTCTTATATACATACTCTGGTTTAAATGTCTCTGAGATTCTAATTTGCTTGAATCATAAATGACAATAGTACTGAATAAATTTCATAAACGTGATACAGATTTCTCAAAATTTGTTATATCTAAATATTTTATATTATTGTTATCACCTTTGTTTTATTACAGGGAGTTCTCTTCGTCTTGTGTCGAGCTCTGGCTACACCACTAGTCTTTCAGGTCGTCTTCAGATATATATCAATAATACTTGGGGAACAGTCTGTGACGATGACTTTGGATCTACTGAGGCCAATATTGCTTGTCGTCAGTTGGGTTACTCTGATTATTCTTCGTACGGGACAGCAAGTGGATCGTCTCAGTAAGAAATTATTCTGCAATAAAAATGATATTTCTCCACAGTGCACTGTAATGGGTGATAACGTTTCTTTTTTATGCAATATAGCACTACTTTATTCGGACCTATTTGGCTAGACAATCTGGACTATTGCTACTCCTCTACCACAGATCTTAGAAACTGCACCAGAGCTGTGGGGGTACACAACTGTAACCATAGAAAAGATGTTACTTTGACATGTTCTAGTAAGATTAAGTTTCATGCTAGTTACCATAAGTGTGTATTTTCTGTGTTAGTTCACAGAGAGCTATTTATGTATACTAGAAAATGTGACCGGTTTTGGGAAAATCGGCCTAAACGCGGCAAACAAATTTTTTCAGTATCCCCGGGTAAAGCCTTATGGGTCGATTTTTTTCGAAAATTTTTTTATGGCAGAAATGGATAGACACCAGTTAGCTCTAGCTTATGACGCAGTTGTAAGCTCTGGCGTGCTGTAGAACTCACACTAGGAGGCTAAAAACACTAGCCGGTTGGACTCGTGTACGGAGAGTTGCTAAGAAATTATTGGCGGGCTTTTCACTAACAGCCGGGAAAAAACTGTAGCTAACTAATTCACTTACTAATCTACATAATTCATGTACTCACGCAATTCTCGCCATCATAGTTTCTTAAAGAGCCCTGCATTAAGCCTTTTAGACTTCTTTCAATCCGCCTGTAACCGGTTTATTCCATAGTGTCCCGGAGACACGCAGTAATAGTATACGGACACAAGGCACGCCCCCTGACCTTAGCAACGCCTTACCCGGCGTTTTTTCGAAATCAGCAATAATAATTTTAGCAAAAATACTGAAGTGTTGTAGTGCGTAGGGCGAAGACGGCTTGTGCTACAGCTTCCAAATTAGGAGGACGGCATCCCAAGACCCTGTGCAGCCCACTGGTAGAATAAATTAGAAAACTTTAGATGCCGCGTTTAGGCCGATTTTCCCAAAACCGGTCACAAATATCCAGCCACATAGTGGCACTTGACGGATTGCAAGTAAGAATTCAGTTTCACAAGTTATCTTGCTCACTTTTCATGCTTCATTGGTTAATGTTACATAAGTTTTCCTCTCCTGCTCTCTTTTTTCTGAACTATTGAGCTTTTCTAATAACCCACATCTCCTTTCTTCAGCTCTTCTTCTTGAGCCATGGAATCCCCTTTTCCTTTGTCTATCTCTCCTGCTTCTGAATTCCTGTCCTACTTTGGGAAACTTTTGTCTTACTTTCGCCTTCCTTTTGGAAACTAACCCATGCCTTTACTCGTCGATTCCACCCACTTTTTAGTTACAATTTATCACTTGCCTTTTAGCCTTCTCTTCTCTTTCTCTTCCTTTTTATACCTACACCGCCTTACCTTGCCACCACTTTTTAGTTACGATTAATCGCCGTTTACTTTCTCTTTCGTATTTTTGCCTTCCTTTTGAAAACCTATACCACTTTCTATCGTCTATTGCACCCGCTAATTAGAATTACCAGCACTTTCTACTGAATATGATGGCACTTTCTACTGAATATGATGGCACTTTCTACTGAATATACGGCACTTTGTACTGAATATAATATCATTTTCTACTGAATATACAGCACTTTCTACTGAATATGACGGCTCTTTAAATACTATGAGATGACGATGCATTACCAAACTGTACAGTGCTCATGAATACACATCGTCATCGTTATTGTTACTGACACACAAGCATATTATTATATAGTCACAAAGCATTGTCAAAGGTGGTGGGCTCTATATATATGTATACCAAATTTTAGAATCCCAGCAATTTATTTGGGAGTTTTATATTTAGTAGTCGATTATAGAGATGCATTGTTGTTGTTGTTTTACCCCACAATTCTGGCTAAGTAGCTGTTAAACTGTCTTGTAGTGTAAAAATCAACTGCTCGCTGAACTTAGCACTGGGTACGAGGTGGTTTCCAGCAGTTGGCCCTTACTTTGCTATGTATTGCTAACTTTAAAGCGAAGTTAACAAAATTTTCTAAATTTTCCTTGAGCACAAGTAATATCTTAACCAGCAATATTTAGAAATGATAAAGATAGGTCAGAATGAGTTAGAATAAAAAAAAATGCTTGTACTTATTTTTGTATAAGTTTCATTACCTTCTCTTTTTTCTCATGTTTTCGACAATTTCCGATCCCTTCCAGTATTGATTAATTTCAATTTGATTGAGTATAATTGTTATTTAATAGTAAGGCATTGAAATTATTATGGGAAAGTTAGTAAATACTACTAATGATACGAATTTATTATGTTTGCATTAGGTTCTTCCTATTATACAGACTCACGTAAGTGATACTGTTTTATTATATTTCTTACTATATAGACATAATACAATTACTTTATCTTGTTTTTGTTTCAACCAATAGCTGCTCTAAGTGGCAATTGAAGACTATTGGGTTCAAGTAGTGACGCCTCCTTCTCCTACTCCATTGGAGGGCGTTTAGAGATCTACTATTTCAGAAATGGATATGGCTGGAGGCCATTCTGTAGTACTTATTTCAATAGCTACGATGCAAATTTGGCTTGCAGAAAACTCGGCTTTAGTAGTGCCTCTAGCTACGGAAGTGTCGGAAGTCTGGGGTGAGCACTGATTGATTGGTTAATTAAGTTTATGAGCCCTTTGCTTTTATTATCTCACCCTCCTCCTCCTTAAATCACTCTCCAATCTCACTCTCTCATGAATCTTGAATCTTGTAGTAATATTTTTTCTGGAATTCTACAGGAAAAGTGTATATATAGGTGACTGGCTACAGGAAAATCAGGCAAAATGCACACCATCTAAATTATTATTTTTTGCACCTGCATGTTTGTCTCAACCAGATGTTGAGCTCTCCAAGCTTTATAGCTGTAGCTTCAACTGTTGCTGATGCATGAGACTTCCAATTCAACTTATAGTCCTGTGTAACTCATCTGTGAAAAGAAAATTGATCTATTCCTTACATTTGTGTGCACCCTGTTGTGCCCGAACAAACAATACTGTTTTGACATATATTCAAAATGTATCAGTTCAAAATGAGCATTAATACTTCATTTAAATTTATTCTGTCTGAAATTTCATGTTTGTAAATCTTGTAGGTATTATCAGGGGAGTGGACCTTATTCTATAAGATCCGACTGCTACAGCTATACTACCAGCTTTGACTTGTGTTCTAAGTCTGTATATTCTAGTTCCAATTGTTCTCACTACTATGACGTTGGACTGCTTTGCGTCAGTAAGTTCTTCAATTAGATGATATAGTGAAGTCATTATTACATACTCCATTTTAATTTGGCAGAAACAAAGAACATCTGTAATAATGACTTTAAACTAGAAATACTTAAAGTAAATGTAGATTATTTGAAAGATCCGGTAAATATGATCGGTGTAGGCAATCTATTATGTATAATTATTATATATAATATGCTAGTGTGTCATCACCAACAACTACAATAACCAATAATGACAGTGTATTTTCATGAATAATTTATATGAGCTTAGTAGGGGTTTAAAGCGTCATCGTAAGAGATTAGTAATGTCAACAATAATGATGACTGCTTTGCATAATAAAACTGGTGAGGACAGCAGTGTGTATATAGATGAGCTGGGTTAGTAAAAATTGTCAGTAACAATGATGGTGTGTTATTCTTGACAACTATGCAGCAGGGCTGGTAAATAGTCATCAGTATCTATAACTACACTTCAGATGTGAAAAGTACGGAAAATTGGGGACTGATGTGATAAAACCAAGTGATATGAATGCCATATGCTACTCCAGTTGGCATTGCGTGGCTGAAGGGTACTTGTCAGTAATAATACTAGTGATATGCTTGAGCGCAAAGGGCAAACGAGCCATGTGCACAAACAAAACACTTCAAAAGCATCTGTCAGTTCATTTCTAAAAGTATAAGTACGCAGCCATTGTGACCGTTATATACTTTAGCTAACAAATATGGAACTACTTTCTTACCTCAATTCCCTGAGTACTAGTATTTTCTGTATTCTCCGACTCTGAATTACCAGTAACTTTAAACAACAAAAACACGCAGCTGAAGGACCTAAGCCAGTAATATAGGAAGTGCCCCTTCCCTATAATTTTTAGGCACAAATTAAGTATGATTTCTCACATGAACACAAGCAAACCACAAAACACATGCCCTTAGGCCCACCCATACAGGAACTTCTTCCTACACCACAGTAATCAGTTGAAAGTTTGTTCTGTCACAATATGTAAATTACATCAGCTATGTTCTAAGTTCAGTAGTTTCATTTTCTTAATGTAGTACAAATCGATTTCATTTTTTTAAAGTATTATAAGTAGATAACCATTAAAAAGTACTGCAAAATACTTTCTTACTAATAATAGCTTAATCTAACCATTCTTACTAAGTGAACCAGAAGCTTTAGAAAGCAAGATTTCTTGTATTCTAGAAATAAAATATACAACATTTTATCTGACAAAAACATAATTATTTTGTTACCTCAATTTTCCTAGAATAATAGCATCTGTAGTGAGAAGAATCTGAATCACCAATAGCTCATGACAACAAACACTAGGCTAAAAACATACACTGCCTAGATATTACAAACAAAATGTGGTGAATGGTTTTAACACCATATTAACCACGAGTTGCATATTTTGTGACCTAACATTTCGAAGGAATTATTGCACAGCTTTGAGCCTAACCTTAAAGTAAAACTTGTTTAAATGGAACTTCTTACCACCCATGCAAATAAATATTACATCATTATATCAAATTTTTTAATATTCAGCCTAATATACAGTCTTGCTCGCTTGCTAATTATATTTTATTTATGCAATAACTTTTTCAGACAAATTTATTATGACCAGTTAGTTAAAATGAAAAAGCATGAATTTTTTTTTTCATTTCTTTAGCAAGTGATGAAATTTTAAAACATGAAACACCTGTTATCCAAAAGTGTTATTACATTTGTCCACATAGATAAGAAGACAAAAATTCAGACTTACTCAAAACTTCACTTTCACCAACATCAGAGCTGCTACCTTGGAATCAGAAACTCGTAATGTAAACAAACTTTGGGTAAACAGACACTCAACAGCTAGATGATCCTGTCACCATAATAAAAAAACCCCAACAACAACAGAATACTGGTCCTGTCATTTCAAAATTTGTATTTCAGGAAGCCCTACTTCAGAGCGATGCATACATAATGAATAGAAACTTAATGTTGGACTAGCAAGTATCCCGCAAATTTTTGCAAATTAAAGGTGCTTTGACATGCCCACACACAATATTCAAAAGTATTGAATTTTGGTTGCTAGAGCTTACTAACTTTTTCTTTAGTGTTTGTGGTGCCCAACAATGATGGATCCTAAAGAGTACTGCTCATTGGCTAACTACTTATAAAAAACAAGCCTTGGGAATTCGTTTCATTCAAGTTATAAGCTCCTTGAGCCTCAAATATAATTCACAACTTCTCCCAGGGTGCCGTTACTAACGAGCTCATTCTTCGTCTACTGCTGCTCTTATAACGGGGTGTTTTAGTAACACCTCACGAGGTGTTTATCTTGAGGCGCTGTCTGAACACCCCACTGTTAAATGTTCTCTGTGTGTGTAGAGTACATATAAGTGGAGTTCCTGTGACATAAAATTGCTTAAGAAGTGGTAAAATGTTAGTCTGCACATAAAGCGCATATTCATTCTATTGCAGGATTTGTTGTTCATTCTCTGTGAAACTTGTCTTAATCCAGCAAAGTGTAAACTGCTCTTGGTTTACTCTAATTTTATTAAACTAAATTGACACATGTTAGTTTGGGTAACAATAAGATACAATAACTAAAGTTTACGGTTTTAGTATTATTAATTTTATTTCTTTTCCTTTTAGTGTCTACAACAAGCTCTACCTATGGTAAGGGTTTGTAGTTATTATATTTTTCACACTATGAATGTTTAATTGAACCTTCTAAAATAATCTCTTATGCTTAAATAAAAAAGAAAGATGCCTATAATATCCAGTTTAAAGAGACATAATTATACCATAATATAAAATTTAATTGCACTGTTAAAGCTAGTAGTATGTGATGTTACTTGCCTCACTGCATATCATTAAACTGAGGTATTATGACTGATGAAATATCAAGACAAGCAGTTATTTTTTTCTGTGTTGTTCTAATTTACTTCAAACAAATCTACAATATTATAGCTCATTGCTTATTCAAATGTTTGTTTTGTTATTATTGTATATAATATATTCAGATTAAAAAAGCACTCAAAATATTATGTTAAAAAAATAACTTTTATTGGAAACCTTCAATTAGTAGTTACTTTTTTTTACAGATTTGCGGTTGATATCCTATGGTTCCACAAACACTGGTGGAGGACGCCTGGAAATATATTATTATAATAATAGCTCTGGGAATTACTCATGGATACCTTTCTGTTACTCTGGATTCACGAGTCGAGCTGCTGATGTGGCGTGTAAACAGCTGGGTTATATCAGAGCCTCTACATATGGCAGAGTCGGATCATTTGGGTAAGTTAAGAATAATATAAAAATAATTTGCTACGACTGAGTAATTAAATCCACAAAACTTTTAATATAATTTTTTATGTAATTGAGTGGGTTTGTAAGTGTGAAAGTAGGTGAACTCTCTCACAATAGACTCAGGTCAATGACAGATAAGCTGTAAATGTGATGTCTATTAACATGAGGTAGAAAGACGGGTCAGCTTGGAAACTACAGGGAACACAAATAGGGAGTTACATATTATATGTTTTATATATTGGATGAAGCTTGAGTAAAATACTAAAATATTAACATGTGATCAATGACCAATGACATCAGTGATCACAACATTGAAGATGAGTCATTGAAGAGCCAGGTAATTGAAATACAATGATGAGTGCATAAAAAATGAATTCCCTTATGGCCTTAGGTCAGAACAGGGTTGTTGTAGATTAATCAATCTATATGTATAAGGTGTAAATGAAGTAAAGCGAGACAATTATCTTCTTCTCTTTTAATCTCTATATGTATGTTTTATACTTATGTGACCGATTTTGGGTAAATCTGCCTAAACGCGGCATCTAAAGTTTTCTAATTTATTCTACCAGTAGGTTGCACAGGGCCTTGAATGCTGTCCTCCTCATTTAGAAGCTGCAGCACAAGCCGTTTTTGACCTATGCACTACAACACTCTAGTATTTTTGCTATACTTATTCATGCTGATTTTGAAAAAAAAATGCGGTGTAACGGCGTTGCTAAGGTCAGGGGCGTTCCTTGTATCCGTATGCTATTTGTCTCCGGGACACTGCGGACTAAACCGGTTACAGGTGGATTGAAAGAAGTCGAAAAGGCTTAATGCAAGGCTCCTCAAGAAACTATGATGGCGAGAATTGCGTGAGTAAGTGGATTATGTAGAATAGTACGTGAATTAGTTAGCTACATTTTTTCCCCGCTATTAGTCAAAAACCCGTCAATAATTCATTAGCAACACGAGTCCAACTGGCTAGTGTTTCTAGCCTCATAGCATGAGTTCTAGAGCTCGCCAGAGCTTACAACTGTGTCATAAGCTAGAGCAAACTGGTGTCTATCCACTTTTGCCATAAATTTTTTTTTAAATCGACTCATAAGGCTTTACCCGGAGATACTGAAAAAAATTGTTTGTCACGTTTAGGCAGATTTTCCCAAAACCGGTCATAGAGCATGTAACAGGGCACTGAATAATTGACCATTGACTTTTAGGCCTTTTAATGGCCAGCCTGGAAAAACATAGACATTCAAACCTTTATTTACTTAATCAACTGCCAAAAATGTGTACACTGAACTGTGAAAGCCCTGAGACTTCTTTTCAAAACATTAAGATGTTGAGCACACTTTTAGTGGGGTGAATTTTACTTTGGAAGTGGCTAAATTTCATGGCTTCAAAAAGTTGGAGATTTGAAATCAGGAGTTATGCTACTCTTCATGGTAATTAAGGGTAAATGTTTATATTGAAAGCAGAAATGAATGTGCATACATATTGAAAATAGTTACAGCTGTTTATAACAATAGTTAGGTTCTCTTCCTTATTATTTGAACTGAAACACAATACTATTGGGATTATTTACCATAATTTGGTGACTGTTTTTTCCACAGATATGGTTCCAGTTCATCACTTCAATACGTTTCATCTGTATACTGCTCTTCTTCCTATTACTACAGCCTTCAAACTTGCTCATTGTTTTCATACAACTATGGATCATGCTCTGATTCTGATCAAGTTGCATTGCGATGTACTTATAGTTATGGTCGTGGTCATGGTAAGTTGAAATTTAAATACAAGTAAGAAGGAAAAGTTTTGCAATACAGTTAGCATCACTTCCTTTATAAATGTTTAGAAATAGAAACTCAACTTCTATAAAACAAATTGTGTTCAGACAATATAACCAATATTATGCAGATCTCTTAACATCTTTATTCATCAAAATAATTATGAAAGTATTTATTTTTTAAATTTCAGGTGCTAAGATTGCTGGACTGGCTGTTGGTTTAGCACTGGGTTCTTTATTTTTGGTCTCGTCTCTGTGCGTTGGAGTACTGATGTGTGTGGTGATTGGTGTTGTTGTGCATCACAAGAAAAAAGTATCTAGAGTGAGGACTAGAAATGTGGCTGAAAATCTTCCTGACTATCGAATGTCAGACCTTGCAGCTAGACAAGATGCCACCATACAACCTGGTGCAGCTGGATATACTCCCAATCAGTACACCCTGTACCCACAGCAGCAGCAACAACAACAACCACAATACCAAAATCCTGGAAAGGGAGAGAGTGCTATGGACCAAGATCCTCCTGCATATGAAGAGGAGACAAAGAATAAATTTGATGATAATTTTGTAGATATGTACGCTTCAGCAGACTACAAAGATCTCACTAATTAACAGTGGCATACAATTTAAGTCATCTTTAACTGTTACGACAAAAATATCATTCTATATGTAATAAAAACATTCACATTAATTAAACTTAAAACTTTATTTGCTTTTGTATTTCATCCTTGATTAAAAATTGGTATTATAATTAATTAATATTTCTGATTATTTAGTTGGTCTTATTAATGGCTAATTACAATTTTTGATAATTAAACGGCGTAATAAATAATTAATATTTTTAATATTATGCTTATGAATTGATTGGTTAATTGAAGTGTCAAAAAAATTTAAGGAATTATAAACTAATACAAAATCACCTATAGCTTGATATCATTTTTTTCTCATGGGAAATCTAGGTTGGTTTTATAGAACAAAACTTTATAGCTATATTTTTAGAACTCTATAGATATATCTTATTGAAGTGATGCTGAGCCTTTTAGAGACGTTTCAGTAGATTAGTTGGTGTGGGGCCGTCCCTCCGGAAGTATATCGCCTACTGGGGCGGGGCGTGAGGAGTGAAGATAGGAGGAGTGGAAGCCAAGAATAACTATTTTTAGAATGACATTTTTAGATTACTAGAACTGCTTATTGTTTGTTTCACATTACCTTAGCTACTTGCTTAGATAGGAATCTATGTTGTATATTGTTAGACAGCATGTTCACATTCATCTAGCTTATAAAAGCACACTGTTTCACTTCATTCTTGTTCTGCTATTCCAACATTTGGCAACTGTACTTCATTAAGAACTTATGAAGAAATTTTTAGTACAGTGGGCAGCCATTGCAGAACCTGGTGGCAGAGGAAATCTACTACTTAGAGGCCTCCCTTCTAGGAAACCTGAGCGGTGTCCCATAGTTGGCATTTAAGTAATATTAATTTTGAAACAAAATTTCTGAAGTGATGGTAACTATATCATATAGCAATTTAGTAGACCAGTTATAACTAGTCCTAGAAATTTGTAGATCATCTCAATAAGCAAAAGCTGAAATTAAGTAGAGCAAGTACTTTTCTCTGTTAGGATATTCAATTGACTTAAAGTAGCAAACTTGCCAGCATCATGCTACAATAAAGTTATGAATATTTACATATAATTATCTGAATAGCCAAATAAATACAATACTTTTAATTGCAGTGACCATTGTAAATTAATATTATATATACCAGTCTGCCTTTAGTCTGATATTATCATGGGGTAGCCATATCTAAATCAGGTGAAGGAGAAAAGTTGGTAGGGGTCTCGAAAACTTAATAATCTTCAAATGTTACCACAAATGTATAGCTAAGATTGGAATAATTGCTTTATCTATGATATAATACTCCTACAATTTTCCTGTACTTCAAATAAATATCAAATTGTGATGTTTAGCCAATGCTAGCTACATAGCTAATGTCAGCAATGAATTTTTACTAATCATTTCCCTGTTATTTAAAAGTCTTCCTGTAGGCTCTTTCTTCTTGTAGAAGTTAAGCCAATAGGTATAGATATTGTAGTGTACTAAAGCAGAATATTTCGTAATAAATAATCACCCAGTTCCAGGAATATTTTGCGATAGAACGTATCGAAGATTCCTGGAAGCCTTGGATGGGAAATATCGGGTCCACCCTAGCATCAGTGAGCTCCATTTTCCTTTCTGGGAAGTATGCATTACAGAGCGTGGGTCTTGAGCTATTATAGCTGCGATCGAGCTTCCGACATCGCTGGACAGGTTAGGGAAAGCGAGAGAAAAATCCTACAGGAAGCTTTTTTTCCTCTCTAATGACGTGCAGGCACCCGCCTACTCCACTACCGGAAGCATCCGTATACAATATGAAAGAATCTTCTGGGGAAGAAATGACCAACATACAACATTGACACAACAAATGCTTAAACTCACGGAACTTGCAGTTCATCTCATCACTCCAGACCACCTGGAGAGGAGCCTTCAAGGAGGTAGCCAGTGAGAGTTTGCTTGAACAATCAGCAAACCCGGGTATAAACATTCTGTAGTAGGAGAAGGCACCTAAAAACGACCTAAGCTGCTTTTTGGTAACAGGACGTGCAAACTCGGAGAGGGCTTTAATCCTCATCTCAGGTACAGCTAGGACACCACTACCAATTACATGCCCTAAGTACAGCAAATGTTTCCTACCAAAGATGCATTTTTTCAACTTTATCGTGAGCCCAGCAGATCCTAAACAGGAAATAACACCTTTCAAATGACAGAAATGATTAGACCACTCCCGGCTATAAACAACAATGTCATCATGTAATTACTGCTGTATGCACACACAGGCTTTAACACTTCTTCAATGATAGACTGAAAAATAGCAGGTGCATTTTTCAACCCGAAGGGCATTCTTAAGTAGCGGTACTTGCCAAAAGGGCAAACAAAGGTAGTCATCTCACTAGAAACTGGGTCCATTGCCAACTGGTGAAACCCGGATGTGAGGTCAAGAGTACTAAGACACATATTAGGCCTAACCTTCTCCAGTATTTCGGCTGAAGAAGGTAACCAGTATCTTCTAAGTGGGGTCAGAGAATTCAGCTTTCTATACACACAGCCTAATATGTCTTTCTTTCTGACTGGGACAAGTGGACTGGCCCACTTAGAATTAGACTTAACAATGGTACCATCACTAATCATTCAATCTATTTAAGCCTTAACTAAATCACGAATACCTGCAGGAATTTGTCTTGGGGGCAGGTTGACTGGAGTCGCGCCATCTATCAGCACTATCTGACAGGTACCAGTGTCACGGTGATTTGGTACTCTGGGGATATGATACCTGGGGTACCAAATCACCGGGGATTTGATACCCTGGGAGTACCAAATCACCGCATTGCATGGATGCGCAACATTCGACCTTTTACCAAATCACTTCAGCGATGGAAGTTTTAAAACAAGAAATGGAGTCAGAAGTACACCTCCAATTCACATTGGAATGCAGACATTACAGAGAGCTACAAAGTTTTTTTGCTCTGTAATGGAACCCAGTATCCTACAAATGTGACACAAAATATGAAGAGAAATTTCAAGAAGAGAGATAGTGATTTTGAAGTGTTAGACGGACAGCTATTTTACAAAAAGTCAGGGGGGCGTAGGCTGGCACTATCTGATAGCAAGGAATGGTTGCATGTATTTCAGGTGAGATGTGGCTCTACCACTATCAGGTTTACACCAAAATATTGTTCATTAACAATGGTATGCTTTTTTGATTGTTAGGAATGCCATCAAGATCCAAGTGGTGGTCACATAGGAAGGACAAAAACTGTAGAAAAGTTGAAGAAGAGATATTATTGGCCCAATCAGTATATTTATGTCTCAGAGCAAGTACGTTTAATTTTTTCCCCATCTTTTTTTGATTTTTTGAATAAAATATTGATTTTTGTCTACAAGAATTTGAAAAGTGATATAGATATTTTTTTTGGTAGATAAAGAATTGTGATCATTGTCAGAGAACACAACCAGTGCTTAGGTCTACAACGAACGAGCTCCATCCTATTCTAGTATCTCCAGAAGTGTGGAAACTGATAGGAATGGATTTGATAGGACCATTAAAATTGACTCCCTCTGGAAATTAGTACATTCTCACTATAACATGCTATTTCAGTAAATGGGTTGAAGCTTTTCCTCTCAAAGATAAAACAGCATTGAGTGTAGCTCAAGCTATTTACTCTGCATATTGTCGTCATGGTGCACCGTGTGAAATTATTTCTGACCAAGGCAGAGAATTTGTCAATCAGGTTAGTGTATTTGTGTAAGCCTCACTTGTTCTGCAGCAACAAAAGCCTAATTTATTTTGCTGCATCAAGTTAAATTTGGGGCTATTTGTATCCACATTATTACACTACTGCAGTCATTTTGAATAATTTTGTACATGCATAGACATTTTTCCTCTCTTCTCACAACTCTATTAGGTATGCCAATATTCTATTATTTTTTTACATGTAGATTATCGAATCTCTTAATTCTAAATTCAAAGTGAAGCAAAGAATTACTGCAGCATATCATCCTCAGTCTAATGGTCTTGATGAAAGGACAAATCAGACCATTAAAAAGTGACCTTTTCTTTGGGGTACCAAGATCACCAACACTTGGAGGTCATGCCCACTAGTACATGTCTTGTAATCATCCATTACATACCTTTCCATATTTAATGATAGCTATAGCTAATATGTTATGGAGTACTGATGAGTAGTGCATTGCCCCTAACAATCAAAGGAGATAGATACCTGAAAATGAGTAGTGCCAGAACAGGGAGTAGCTAGCCAAAGGTTTGTACATTGTATTTGATTACTGACCATTGACTGTAGATGTATTGACTCCCATTAAATGCTGATATGAATTATACTTTATGTATAATATAGGAGTCTTGTGAAGATGGTTGGAGAGAACGAGAACGATTGGGACAATTATCTTGACCCTGTCCTATTTGGAATTAGGACCTCTCTTCAGGAATCAACCAAATTCACTCCTTTTTTTCTTATGCATGGTCGAGAGGCTAGGTTTCCCCTTGAAGCAGAGAGGGCATCTATAGTGTCTCAGAATGTTATGTCAGGAGATATTGAGGAGCGAATTTGCTGTATGAAGAAGTTGAAAGATTCCATATTTCCTGTTGCCAAATCTAATATTGAAAAATGTCAAAGTAAACAGAAACAAAAGTTTCATAAAAGAAAGTGAGTTATCAAGACTAATATACGTGTTGGTAATCAAGTTCTGCGTTTAAATATGTTAAAACGCACGAAGAAGGGCCACAAAATGGAGGATACCTGGAAGGGCCCTTACAAAGTCCAGTATATGTCTGATAAAGGGTCTTGTCTTCTTCATTGTATTAAGACAGGAAAGGACATAAAACAGAAAGTTATATTGAAGTTATATAATGAACCATCAGGTACGAATATAATTGGGCACACTGCTGAGGTGAGAGAAAGCACCAACAACATAACATCCCAAGAAGTTATTAGTACTAAGTCTTCTAAGCTAACATTGAGTAGGAGTAGCAGCCCAATGCCTACACTCAGCAGCACAACACAGGCTTCTATTAAACCTGCTGTATTAGAAAAACAACTATTTGATGACTCATTATTGCGATTCTGGCGGACTGGGTGTTTGTTTGATACTTGGGACAGCAGGGAAGAGGATCAAACTAAGGTATGTTTAGTTAGGATAGAGTAGATTGTCACCTGGCATAATCATCACATTATTTTTTGCTTGTTATAGCTTGCTGAAGCAGTAAATTCAGGAGAATATTGTCTGAGTATTAATCCAGATATCACATTATGGCTGGATTACCGCAGTTTCTCAAATCAATCCTCTCCAAAAATTATTGATGATTTTGTACTAGTATCTAATGACGTTCACAATGAATTTGATACTTTTAAACAGAGTGAGCTAACAAAGTTTGATGCAACTTCTAGTCTACTTCCACCAATTGAATTGTTGCAGATGTGGCTTTCTCATAGTAAATTGTCAGTGTCCACTCATTTACTCTATGGCAAGAATTATATCCTGCTTACTGGTCCTCAACTCGATGATGTTTGCAAATGGGTTAGAAAATTACGTACAAAATTTATGTCCATTGGGCCCATGATTTTCCAAGAAACAGAGGGCATTTGTGAAGTATCAAGGAGTTCAGCAGCTAGTTCAAAAGATGTAGAGAACAAAAAGGTACAATATCTATCTCTTGTCCTTCATTTCCCCCTATATTTTCTTGTAATTTTGATTTGTGTGGTTAAATGATTAGCTATGTCATAGCAAGAATTAATGATCACTGAGCACCCAAGCAGTTCAGACTGATAGCTATGTTTCTGGTTTTTCAAAAAAAAAAATTCTGCACTTGACTTTGAAAGGCTTGATAATAATGGAAGTTATGCTGCTTCATAACCTATTAGCTAAGTTGAAAGGTTGAGAGTATATTATATTAGCAGGAAAGAAGATCTCAAGGATCTACTGTGCCACTCATTATATAATGAACTATTTTTGCAACTAATCAGTTTTGTGTGATAATTGTACTTTATAGGTACATTGGGTGCAAAACTTGGATCTGTATGACAGTGATAGAATTTCTATGAATTCCATGCTTAGTGGTAAGCACATTATATGCTGCACTCAAGCTGTTGAAGAAGCAGTTTCCTAGTGTTTGTGGATTACAACCTACAATTCTTTGCCAGAATTATGGATTCTGTAGTATGTCCAATGAAGGTAGGTTTATATAGTTATGTATGTGTGTGTGTTGTGTGTGTGTATGTGTGTGGATAGCTGTGTAATTATTGTTATTTTTCTTATGCAGTATCTATCCAAATCCATTTTACTGGTCAAGCACAGTGGGTCATTTCTGCTTTTATGCTATGATAGCTGTGTTGATACTAAACTGACATGTTCTTTGATGTTGCAACTGAAGCAGATTTATGAAGTAGCTGTTAATAAACGTCACTTAAGGGTCAATGAAATGCCTGTGCAACAGCAACTCAATGGTATTGACTGTGGATTATTCAGCATTGCCTTTGCATATCATATCGCTTTGGGTGATGAACCATCAGCGATACATTTTTGTGCTTCAGAAATGCACCAGCATCTAATAAAGTGCTTTGAAGATGGCCAACTATATTCATTCCCTCAAGTCGCTTATTCTGAACAATCTCATTGCAGAAAGAAACTCAGAATCATAAAAATGTTAAATATCATCATATTGAACATCTACATAGACAGTACATTTGTGATTGTATGTTATCAGTGTATAATAAGAAAAAATTGTCAATAGGAGCTAATTGGTAGCTAGCTATAAAGAGTAATTTTTTTATTTTTTTCTAACTCCATTTTTACATATAGAGCCTAAAAATATGTTTGTTAAGTTTAGAGTGATAGTCTCAAGTATTGCCGACAAGCTCATTAATAGCCACCTCAAATTATTACTGCTTTTAAAGTTACCATTAACTACTTTCTGGCCATATTTGAAACAAGCAACTAGCTATCATATCAGGGTTCACCCACAAATATCTGAATATCAATTTTATACTTGTGATTGTAAGGACTAGCTCTCCAGTTTGTTCAGAAATAGATATCCTATATATTAATCTCCACTCAGCCTAATTTATAGCTAGGTGTATATATATATATTTTTTGGTGACAGTTTCAAGAACCACCCTTAATTGTTTGGCTAGCTAGCTAGCTCAGGGGCGGATCCAGGGGGGGGGGGCCCAGGGGGCCCTGGCCCCCCCCCCCTCCCCCTTACGCACACACCACACACACCGACATGTGATACACACAAGGCACAAACATGTAATACAGCCAGCATTTAATACTTCTTTCTGTGGTTAGTGTACTTCGTTTACACCATGACCACTTACTTGTGCTGGCATTCTACTAACATTGCCTTATGATAGCAAGATTGCCAGTTTGTAATGTGAAAATGTCAAAGAGAGTTCAGTCTAAAGATCCAATTCAGAGCTCGACCTGTGGCAGCACAAATGGAAAGCTGACTCTGAATTAGCTGTAAGCCTTTGTACTCCAGAGAAAAGCCTAGTACATGCAGATTGTGATTTCTTTCCCAATATTCACACTCTTTTATGTATAATGGGCACATTGCCAGTTACAAGATGTGAATGTGAACGTTCCATCAGCACGCTCAAATTAATCAAGACTTCACTGAGGAGTAGTATTGGCAATGCTATATTACCACCGTGACATTGAAATTACTTCAGAGGAAGTGATGGATGAATTCTCATCCAAGACGGATGGTATTATGACTATATAACTTGCTTCAATAAATTCTTGACTATTTCTTTATTGTTGTCAGTGAGTGTAATTTTTTTCGTGTATGTAACAAAGTGAAATATTCAGAAAGAAACAAAAAAAAATTAATTAGTGGGTGTGATAAAATGGGTGTGGTCAAGTTTCCACTTAACTTTCGGCCCCCCCCCCCCCACTATAATGCTGCATCCGCCCCTGTAGCTAGCTACCGACCTGCACTATCAGGACTGGAGCACGGCCATATATTCGGGGGTACCATATCACCGTAACACCATTGTTAGCCCTGAAGACTTGGTACCCTTGGGTATCAAATCCCAGGTGATTTGGTACCCCCGGTATCATATCCCCGGGAGTACCAAATCATCGTAACACCAGCTCTCAGCAACCCTGGGGCAAGTACTAAAATGCTGTTTAACCTCACCCAAAACACTATCAAGTTCACACTGTCTAAAACCTGGGCACCTATCAGAGCTCAAGTTAACTTTACTGGTCAAAAGTTCAGGGGAAATACCTTGTTCTTCAGCAACAAGAGTCACAGCATTGACTGAAAGAGGCCTATCAACATACAATTTCAAGTTATCCCTGTGAGCTAATCTGACAGAATGATCATCACCCTTGGATACCTTGTAAGTGACCTTACTAGCTCTATCCACTACATGGTAAGGTCCTTCCCAGGCAGCCTGCAATAATGCATACATATTTGTGCAGAGGTGTACCCTCGACAAGTAAAGTAGTCTGGGCTCTGAACTTCTGAGCCTCATGCTATAAAAAAAGCTGGACAGAAGGATACTCATTAGCTAAGCGTTCCAGTAGCCATATCATAAAAAAAACTTTTGGTTCTCTCATTTAAATTCTTTCATTACAGGAAGTACTATGGCTGAGCAACGTATAGAGAAATAATAAGTATTAAAAAATATGCTATATTTTAATAACAAATTTTTTTAAAGGATAATTGTTAACCTAACGTAAAGGGTCAGTGGATAAGGGGTTTTATATGTATCATAATAATATTATACATTGCACGAGTCAGTGTATTATATTGGGGAGACATTTCAGAAGCCAAAGCCGAGTAAAAATACAAGAGTGAGAGTGAAACGTCATCCACTTATTGTACGGCAAGTGTAATTATTAAAGTGAATCTCATTGTTGATATAATAATTCATAAAAGGGTTCCATTCATGTGCCATAATATAGCAACATGGAATAACTCTCGTACGTTAAGCAATTGTAACGTTTCTTTCACTACATCTTTGTTTCACGAACTATATATACCTTTTACAATCTCTGGTTATGGCTTGTTTCTGAATCTGAGCTCTAATGTCTGGAGCCTGTAAAATATTTTCAAAGGCTACTATACATCTATTGAAATAATAAATCCTGCAGCTCTTGTAAAATATTGCTCTCTTCCTCGCCTCTTTCAAACTTAAATCACTATAATCTTTATACTTTGTTCATATTGAACGGAGAAGCCTTAACTGCCACATCAGCATCTGAATGCTTAACGTCTGTTTTTCCTGTGTTGCAGTGCAGGTGAGCGTTAATAAAACGATATGTAATTATAGCTTAATTTGATGCTTGAAAGATGTCTTGAGCTACAAGCAGATCCTTTTTTATGTGATCACGAGTGGTTAGACCGACATATGAGACTTATAATGGTTACGCCATGGTGGAATGTGAAAAAATACCTGTAGTATCTCTGATGTATATCATCCCATGTAATGTTTTTAGCATTTCATATGTTTGTTAGTTGTTTATAGTTTATTTTAATCATTTTAAATGATTGTCATTATTATTGTAGCATCTTCAACTGACATTCTCACATGTAAGTTGTAGATCTATTCAGTATTATAATAACTACGTGTTAACTACTTTAGGAATATTTTCCATACTTTAGTCGATGAATAAATTGTAGCTATACTCTAACGACTGGATGAGTAATGAGCAAAGTTCATTGTTTTAATATAAGAAGTTAAGATTTAATTTTCACTGTAATTAATTGCAGCAACATCTTTTCCAGAACTGAATGATATAAGATTGGTATCTAATTGCGAATGCCTCTCAAGGGGACGTTTAGAGATTTACTACAATGACAGCATGTGGTTACCGTTTTGTCACACTGGATTCAACAGTCTTGCTGCTGAGTTAGCTTGCAAACAGCTGGGCTATGACAAAGCTTCATCATATGATAGTGTAGGAACACTCGGGTAAGTTGTGACAGCTATCAATGTCATTTTCTACCTTCCTAAATGTAATACTTCATTATCTTCTGACTTCTTATAATCATTATTTTGTTGACATAGTGATAAAGTTTAGGAGGTGACATTAAAATATTTATGCGATAATTCTCCACTTTTATCGTCAATAATAAGTTTTTTATTTTTGATATAGTAATCCTACAAGAAATTTTATGGATTTCACAATTTCTTTCTCATATTATAATATGATGTATTCTCTCTATTTCACAGGCTTTTTTTTAACAATAAGGAATTTAAAATGTTTGGCTTCTGCCAGAAATAGAATACAGGACTTTTGTTTAACATGCAAGTGGTCTGCCATTGAGCTATGACAACCAACCAGTAGCTGAACACTCCAATTTTGTATTAATACTATCCAGGTTAAGAGGTACTGCTATGCTTCTTTTTTCAAGGACTTTTTTATCTATGAACATTTTTATATCTGTGCTAATTTTTTTAAACAATTATAGTAAATATTATCCTACAATAAAAGGAATCTTTGAATAAGATTATTTGTGTTGGCCTGTTAAGAACAAGACTGTAGCACAGCAGTACCCCACGGTATTGGGAAAGGCTGAGACAATGCGACCATTGCCGCACCAATATTTTAACAAAAAAGGGCGTGTCTATTATTTTCCACTCTTTACCTAATCTTGTGGTCGTTGTTAAACTTGGGAAGTCAAAAAGACTTCCGCATGGATTAAAATATCTAATTTAGAGCCTTTTGGAGGATTTTTAGGAAACTCTAGACAAGTGTGAACCTTTGTTTACTATTCCAAAGCAATATTTTGGAAAAACTAATGTATAGGATAGTTCCTGAGGTCTTTCCAGCATTGTTGGTCTGTGAAATGGACATTTTCGTACTAATAGGAGTCTCTTTATTTAGAAATTTGCCTCACATTTTTTGGCCAACCTTGTTTTTGTATATAAAGTAATTATTTAAACCTATTTAGGTCAATTTATACATGCTAAATCCAAGTCTGATGAGTGCCAGTTGCAAAACTTGAGAATTTCTCGATAATTAAAATGCACCTTTTAATTTTTCGTATTTTGAAATCAAATAAATCATCTCATCTACCATTTACTCAAGTATTACCCCACAGTAGATTCTCAATAGAATGAGTTCTTCTCTGACATAGCATTTATAATGACATCAAATTTTATCCGCTGAGTTCCTGTTTGTGCACATTATTTTCTTATATGGTAATTTTCGTCACTTTGTGCCACGTGCTTGCTCATGCTCAAACTGGTAGTTAGTTTAATGTGGTACTTCCTTCAAGAAACAGAAAGTTCGTAATTTATAGCTATGCTCTACTTTATCCTGAAAGTTAGATGTTTAGGTAACAATAAAGTCTTATGTGCAAGGGAGAACAAAAAAAATAACCAGCAAAGTTCATCCAGAACATGAATCTAGAGTTTCTATATAGCAAGTAAGCTTCACAAGCTGCCAGATGGTGAATTGCACTTCACAAGCATGTATTAGCTATAGCAAATACATATTGCTTGAAAAGTCATATTGAGTGATCCTTTTAGAAGTGCAAGATAGAAACAAGTGACTAGCTGAGTTTTACAAAACTACGAAAAAACTTTGCATTCAATTATCTTAAAGACTGCATGTTCTGTTGTCAAGAATGCTCAGTAAAACATCCTTAAAATTTTCCAATAGCTTCATGTAGAAGACGTGTGTAGAATTACTGGATGGAAGACAACTTCCAAATAGTCTAGTGAGTAATCCCATTGGCACAATGCGCCAAGTAATGTGGAGTCCTATGCAGTATTTTTACAGATAAATGATTGCCTATTTGGCAACTTTGGGAAACTCGGGGGAAATTGTGAAAATTTAAAAAGGTCACCATGATATTGATCAGATCTAACAATTTTTTTCAAGTACTTTATCTAGTATAGAATTCCTAAGTATATAAAAATTATTCCTGATCCAAGTTGAGGCTAGGCTAGATAGCTACATTGCAATAATTCCAAATGGATGCAGATAAACTACTGACTATTGAAGGAAATATATTACGTAGTAGATTTCTTTTCTGATTGTATTTTTCAGTTCAGACACTGAAAAATTTCAATTGTGCCACTTCTGCTTAGATTAAATGTAATTACTTAGTCAGAGTTCTTGTATAGTGTGTTGTATACAGTGGGTTAATGAGTGAAGTTCTAATGCAAGAAATTAAAATGTGTAATAGCTATATAATTGTTTAACTACAGAGCTTTAGGACTGTTTATAAATCGTTCAGAGTTGAAGCAATACACACGCAGACTGGTCCACTTTAAGAAGGTTCCCCAAAGAATTACTAAATATGTTGCTTATATTATTTTCCTGTTGTCACTAAAGGCTTCTTGTCTACACTTTCATTTAATTATTCAGCTACTCGTTGCATATAACATTTATTTTAACAATTCTGGAGACAGTGTAATGCTTCTCAGTTTCTTGGATGGTCAACTAAGAAGACCTATTAATCAAGAGTATGCATTTTGAGCAGATAAAGAGAGGTGGAGAACATATCATACATGTCCTATCAATTTCATTTTGGAACAGGCTTGGCTAGTTCCAATATAGCTGTTTTGACAGCTGCTAAAGCTGCAAGTTCTTAGTATGGTGAATGTACTTCATCTGGTTATTGGCAAAAGATAGCTATATATGTCATGTGTTGTGAGAATGGTATTATTGTAGATATGAGGCAATAGTAAGAGGACTAAACAAGTAGGTGGTAGATTTTAGAATACTCAAATCCTAGCAAAAAGCTATTGCTTCATTGCTCATATTCTTCAACGAAAATGCATCAGCCTGCCTCCTCATTCATGTGTCGAGCATGTGCACCAGTACATATCCTTCCCATTTGACACTAGCATGTCAAAGTTTCATACCATTGAAATATTATCCCAGCTGCTTTAGTGAGTCCATTTGTAATGTAGTAGTTAATGTTATCCTCAACATATTAGCTACTGACTTAATGAAACAGTAAATCCATGTCATAGCTATGTAACTCTATCATGGGCAAAATCAGCTATCATAATTGTATTTTCAAGGCTTGATGTTTTGCAGTGTCCAAGACCTTAACTGGAAACAGTATGCAAACAAAAAAACTGAAGTGGTATAAATACAGGTAATACATTTAATTACATTGATCATAATAATGATTCAATAAGTTATTATAACTGGAACACTAGGTAGTTCACGAGAGTCACCAGGTCGTCTGTCACATGCCATTGATATGGCTGATGCACATATTATCAGAACCAATGAAAGTAAACCTCCCACTATTAAACCTACTGCCACACCAATTGTAAGAGCAGATGATCCTAAAATAATAATAAATAAAATACTAACATAACCAATGACAGGAAATTTAATTTCAGAAAGATTGAATCATTTTTTTTCTTTATCAAAACTATGATCAACTCTAAGGGATTATATGAATACCTCTAGTATAGAGTTTATGGTTGTTTAATACTGAATGAATTGATTGTCCTTACTTGATTATATGAATATTGAAATAAGAAAGAAAAATATACTTGAAGTTGCAGCAAAGTTGCATTGTTGCAGTTGACAATATTATAACATTCTGAAACAGGCTAGCTATACAAAGAAAAATACTTAAGTACTTAAAAAAAGAAATTATTGTTCATAAAGTAAATTTAGGGATATAAATTACAATTTATAGCTAATAATTAGAAGTAGCTATTTGAACAAACCTAACTTTGAAACATAATTATCTTTTTTTTCTTTTTGTATGTAGAAAAATCGTGGTTACAATTGGTAAACTGTTTGTAGCCTTTGTTCTAAGTTTTATTTAACAGTTCATATAAACACTCTAATTTTAGATGACAATCATCCTTGTGATTACTCGTATTGAATTGAGCTTTATTATGAGCTTTGCATAATTTACTTGATAAATCAAAATAATATGTTCCAATCTTATTCTGGGAATGTTTATGGTCTTGATTATTTTTAGCTAATACATCTCCATCATTTACTTAAATTTTCTTACTTGTGTTTGCATTTATTAGTACTAGCTATTTCTTTGATTTTTTTTTGTCGTAAAATGTGTACATACATAGGCAATAAAAATTAAGTCCTGGCAAGGCAAAAGGTCATAAAATTACAAAATGATAATAAAATAAAATGATAATAAAATAAAATGATAATAAAATAAAATGATAATAAAATAAAATGATAATAAAATAAAATGATAATAAAATAAAATGATAATAAAATAAAATGATAATAAAATAAAATAATAATAAAATGATAATAAAATAAAATGATAATAAAATAAAATGATAATAAAATAAAATGATAATAAAATTAAATGATATTAAAATAAAATGATAATAAAATAAAATGATAATAAAATAAAATGATAATAAAATTAAATGATAATAAAATAAAATGATAATAAAATATTACCTACAGTGGATTATCCTTCATTTTCCTGTACTTAAAGACTTAAATTGTGATGGTTGGTCAGCTAGCTATTTGTATAGCTATCAGATGATTGCAATTATATTTTAAGATTATTTCCAAACTCACCATTGTTAGTTTTTTATTCCTTGTAAACTATGTAGCTATTTTTCATTATTTATTTTACTCACTAGTAAGTTAACAGATATAGCAAGTGAGGAGTGAATATTTTCATAAGTTTTCAATTTGGTTAGAGAGAATCCTGTAATAGCTATAGTTCTATGCATTCATCAGTCTGAGGAAGAAGAAATGAGAGGGCTAGTGCTACTGTAGCTATAGGCCTTGTCAAAAAAATCCTCCATATTTTCGACTTAGCTTAACAAGTAGCCAGCTCTATGGCAGAGCTAGTGGCAGGCATTGCAGAGTTAAGTTGCCTACTACTTCAAATCTGAAATTTGCTCATTTTGCCCATTTTATTTTGCTGAAATTGGTTGTATGTAGTACAAAATCACAAATTTAAGTAAAAGGGGAAAATTGTACAAGGCCTTTTTTTTTTTAAGTATTGAGTATAGTAATGACAGAGTAACCTGGAATGTTAAGGCACACCTACCAAATGTTTCTCTGTCAACAATTAGCTAAGTAAAATTTCATTAGCTTGTTGAGGAAATCATTGGTCCACAAATTTTTTACACGGTGATAATTAAATGAACCTTTAAACCGGAAATTATTTCATGATGCTATGAATATCGTTGTTATACCATTATGTCATGCGTTTATGTCGAAGTGCTGAGGAGCTTAGCTGTGAAAGGAGCCCTCCGGGAAGTCTTCTACAATTGTGACTGTCTTCTTGGCCATTTCAGTGATTGGTGGTAAGCTAATGTACTGTTGTAAACAGATAAGCCTTTGGGTTACTTATTGGCACCTGATATACAGTAGCTATGACAATTGTTCCTTGCGCTATTGGTGGACTGGTGTGAGGTAATGGGAGCTAATATATAGTAGTATAGGTGATTACGGGAAGTGAGTACTCAGAGTGCCAGGCAAATTTCTCTTTCAGCTTGCAAATAAAGCACTCAAATACTGTTCAGGATAGCTCAGCAGGTAGATGATTATAAAACTACGCTTGTTCGCTATTAAACTATTGTATCTAGTTTACTGTGGCTCTTTATATTGGATGTGTATTTTTACAAAAAGAGGTTCTTACATTTTGGTATAGCAAGCTTTGTCGTACATAACACTTGTAAAGCACTTGCACTGTTAATTCAAGGAGTGGTAATTTTAGGCAGTTATCCAGGTAATTGAATGAGGTATATTTTATGCTATATACAACAACTGAGTGGGAAACTTCTGCTTTAGTCTGATATCATGTTTTTAGTGGTAGGTATACAGAACACTCCATGAGGCTTTCACAGTGAATTTTTTATGTGTATACTGTACAAAACATATACAGAAGGTAAATAATTGGGTGGGAGCTATAATGCTGGATGATATAGGTTTGTGGAAAGGTGAGTTTGTGAGGGACTATCAGTTAACTAGTGGTGTGCTTGAGCACAAATGGCGAGCGAGCCTAAAGACTATACTATTTTTATATGAATGATTCTGACTTCTAACACTGAAGCTACTGATAAGGTCCAGTTTTTTAATTTAGCATACAGGGTAAAGGGATTTCAGTGCCATAGTAACAACTCTCTGCAACTGCTTGAATTGAAGAAAAAAAACAACAACAAAACAATACACGTTATTTAAAAGTTTTCTTTGTGATATTCTTTAGCTAAGTAATGGTTGTAGCTAACACACAATGCTTTGACACAACTGGACATGCACCTACACAGACTTACCTTCGGGGTAGTCTAGTGGACAATGTATTTTCAAGTAAATACTGTTGCGCACGGCTTATAACCATGACAAAGAGAGCATTGACTTACCACCACCACTATCTCGAATAGAAATGGAAGTCCCTTAAGTTTTCAAGTCTTAACTGCACTCGCAAAATAATTCAAAACGGTAAACAATTCAATTTCTAGGGTGATACGGGTACTGATCGTTAAACCAGAGGACTCTGTTTAGTGCAATTTGGGACGGGGTCGACCACATAACTAACACAAAAATGCGAGGGTCAAAGTACAAAATGACATACGTACGTCCAAACATATACACAAATAAATTAGTGATGTGCTTGAGCACAAATGGCGAGCGAGCCTAAAGACTACACTATTTTTATATTTGACTTCTAACTCTAAAGCTACTGAAAATTAGGTCCAGTTTTTAAATTTAGCATACAGGGTAAAGGGATTTCAGTGCCATAGTAACAACTCTCTGCAACTGCTTGGAAGGAAAACAACAACATCTAACTGTAGTGCACAGTGTAACCCTTTCCATTCTCAGTTATCATCAGAGAATCTAAAGTCTCTGATCCCAGACTAAACTAACAGAATTACCTGAATAAACTTCGAAAGCAGTGGCAAAGAAGCGCAGCTTGACAAGGACTTCACAATTGTTTCAAGAAGAAAGTAGCTGTAAACTTTTTGGTTGAAACAAAGTTGCGTAAGGCAGTGCAGCAGGATGATTCTCCGGCTCGTTAATTGAAAATACTGGAACTGTGAACGCTTTACCTAACTTACGTAATTAGAGGCGCGGGTGAAAACAGAAGTTTCACGTACCCCATAAACAGATAAATAAATTAGTGGTGTGCTTGAGCACAAATGGCGAGCGAGCCTAAAGACTAGACTATTTTTATTGACTTCTAACACTGAAGCTACTGAAAATAAGGTCCAGTTTTTTAATTTAGCATACAGGGTAAAGGGATTTCAGTGCCACAGTAACAACTCTCTGCAACTGCTTGAATTGAAGAAAAACAACAACAACAAAACAATACACGTTATTTAAAAGTTTTCTTTGTGATATTCTTTAGCTAAATAGTGGTTGTAACACACAATGCTTTGACACAGCTGGACATGCACCTACACAGACTTACCATCGCAGTAGTCTAGTGGACAATGTATTTTCAGGTAAATACTGTGCGCACGGCTTATAACCATGACAAAGAGCGCATTGACTTACCACCGCCACTAACTCGAATAGAAATGGAAGTCCCTTAAGTTGTCAAGTTTTAAACTGCACCGGCAAAAGAATTCAAAACGGTAAACAATTCAATTTCTAGGGTGATACGGGTACTGATCGATAAACCAGAGGATTCTGTTTAGTGCAATTTGGGACGGGGTCGACAACCGAACTAACACAAAAACGCGAGGGTCAAAGTACAAAAATGCCTTACGTACGTCCATACATATATACAAATAAATAAATAAATAAATAAACTGACATCCCCGATTTTCGATTGTGTTACCCCTGTAAGTGTCTCGCTCGCTACGCTCGCTCGCCAATAAACTAGTGGTATGCTTGAGCACAAATGGCGAGCGAGCCTGATAGTTAGGTAACATAAAATGTTACTATTTTTAGCTTACTTCATGCAAACACTATAATAGCAGTTATGACATTTGATTTCAGCAAACAAATACAAAATCACTCTCTTACCTGATTTGTAGTATCAAACATCAACCATTCTGATAATCTCAATCACCAGTAACTCTTGAACAAGCTCTCAGCTACCATAAAAAATAAACCAGTGTTCTCATTTGTAATTTTAGCCAACAAATATAGCATTACTACTTACATCATTCTTGAGTATTGATAACTTCTGTAATATCAAATTGAAGTTACTTTGACCATCTGAATTACCTCGAATTCTTGACAACAAGCTCTCAGCTACATCAAAAATAGATAATCAATTTTAGCACACAAATACAAAATTACTTTCTTACCTCATTTTCTTGAGCAGTAGTAACTTCCGTAGTACCAAATTTGAGTCATTCTGACTATTTGAATTTACCAGTCACTGTTGAGACAACAAGCTCTTAGCTGAGTTAACAATATCAGAATTACCTGAATAAACTTCGAAAGCAGTGGCAAAGAAGCGCAGCTTGACAAAGACTTCACAATTGTTTCAAGAAGAGAGTAGCTATAAACGTTTTGGTTGAAACAGAGTTGCGTAAGGCAGTGCAGCAGGATTCTCCGCGCTCGTTAATTGAAAAGAATCGCGTTATGGAACGAGAAGCCCCATGACCTTTGACCTCCAAGCTTGCGGGCGAACTTTCCACTACTAGTGAACACACATTGCTATTTCATTAGAAATCAGTCAACACCAAGAATTACCATAATCTGAGTTGCACCAAAGTTAAAAAAAAAAAAAAAAAAAAAAAAAAAAAAAAGAGGGTCTTTAGCACCCATGAAGGGATGCATAGCCATGTAATAGTATTTGTTTTCTTGTTTGGTTAAATATAGCCATTCAACTTGCTAATTTCTTTTTTTTTGTTAGTTTGAACTGTATAATTACCCAGTAAATTAAAGTTTGATTAAAAATACTGACAATTTCGAGTGTCTTGACAGCTCAAGAAAAAAAGATGATTTCTAGAGAAGAGATAGATCCCTGTGATATTTTAACCCACTATATAATTCAAGCGCAACTAAAGGTGAAGTACGAAGAAAAGCATTAAGTTATTTTAGACAAAAAGATGACATAATTAAACAAATGTTTACTATTCAATATTAATTTGTTCAGTCATAGAGGCTTCTATAATAGGTGGAGATGACAGTTTAGTGGTCACTGTTACTGGCTCAATAGCATCAAAATGAGTTTGTGACACATGAATAATTTCGATCCACTCATTCTTCATCTTTAGGTGGGAAATGAAAGTAGACCTGCTAAGATCACTTGATGGTGCTGTTCGAGGTGAATATTTTATCCATGTTGCTTGGCCTAGACAGTAACTGTCTGTAGCCAAGAATACATCAGCCTGAAACAAGGATGAACAGGCCAATATTTCAACTGTTGTACCCCATGTGCAGGTTTTCTTCATATTTTTAATGTGTTCAGAGAAACTGGTATTACAATTGATAGCATTGTGCAAACCACTAAACACTTCCTCATTGTTTTTTTCAAAATTGGTAATCAACTTTCTAAGTTCCAGGTGATGATCTTGAGTGCCTGTTAGCTGAAAAGATAGTGCCCTAAATAAACAGTTTCCATCTCCTAAAACTCTGTAAATACGTCGGTTTTGTTGCTGAAGAAATGGGATTAATAATCCACCATCATAGAAACTGAGGAAGCGTCATCTTCATGACGCTTAACAATTCTGTCATCAACTTTTGCTTTGATGTTCCTTATGTCCTGCTTAGTGAGAAAGTGCTTTCTGCTTACACTCTGGTCAAAATCTTCCCTCTTATTACGATCACCAACAGTTTCTCTTATATCTGCATAAAAGTGACAATAACCATATAGATTATTTATATTGTCAAAATAATCTTTAAAGTTCAAAATGCATTTTCTTAATGAAGGCATTATGATAAACTATTAATTTACAGCACATGTCAAGTTAACATCAAATTTAATTAAGTATTTTAGACTAACTTTTTATATTCCATTAACATCAACATGAACTATTGTCACAGACAAATTTCACATACTTACACGTGAACAAATTGAAAACATTCACTATGTGATATAAGCGGACTAGTGTGTCATGGTATTCTTCTAAAGGCACACTGTGGTAATTATATATAATAAGATACTTAGATGTAAATCAATTTAAACTTTAGGATTGCACAATTTGAAACAGGTTTTGAAAATAATAATAGTAAGATTAGTGATTGTGTCTAAAACTAAGTTAAGCATATATTACATATTTATTTTTAAAATGCCGAAACACACTACATTCACCATAATAATGTTAAAGAATTTCATTTCAACATATAGATCTACTGCCAATATTATGTTAATATTTGAATATTTTCAGAAGTTACAATTGACTAGGTTTAACTGAACAGCATCCGCCACTGCTTAATTAGGGTATGCTCACTTTATGATATAAATAGAGCACTTAAATGCAAACCCTCAGCACTAGTTAGGCACACTTAAACGCAACAATAACTTTCCCAGCTATAGTGAAAATAGCTATTTTCACTGGGGCTGGTTTCACTCAGGTAAATGCTAGCATTCATTCACATGATCAGAACCACTAAAGAGAGGTAACCTATACTAAACTGGTAATGAGTCTAGAATTCTACCTGCTGTTTTTGTGGTCCATTGAAGGCACTTACTCGTCTATAGTTCTCTACCTGTGTCATTTGAGAGCCTGGTAAGCAGCCGTTTTTGAGATTTAGTGTTGACAGAGGCAATGAATGAATGAATGAATGAATGAATGAATGAATGAATGAATGAATGAATGAATGAATGAATAAATGAATGAATGAATGAATAAATAAATGATGAACGAAGTCTTTATTTTAACAAGTTACAGTTTTAAAATTAAAGTGACTGAATATGTTCTTATAGTACAAGGTTATATATGTAAAAATGGTATTAATTTATGCATGTAGTGTGTGTTGGAGTAACACTTTTTAATAACTAATTATCATTGTATTATTAGAAAATACACTAGCCGTGATATCTGTAGAAATAGGCGTTTCGATTACTATTCAGTGATCTTCCTCAGAATATGTATGAAACACATTTGATGACTTACGAGTGAAAAAGTAAACAAACGTGCGTATGTTAATTAATTTCTGGGTGTGTCCTATTACAGGGAACCATACATATTTCCTTGCCAGATCGACTTAAAATAGCTTTCATGGCTGTGATAGGGTAATTTGTTTTTTGTATTCACGTTTACCTTGTAATATCCTGGCAGATGGAATACCTATGCTGACTTTCAGAGCCACTTGTTCCTTAGTACTTGCTGGAAGTGGTAAGCACTTTAATTCCTGGGACCCCAACTCGTGACCTGTATGAGCTGAAATATATCGAACAACAATGCTACCATCTTCATATTCATCAGTAAACATTCTGGAAATGCAGGTCGAGTCTAACTTCCTGGATTCTTTCTGGTGATGACGCAATTTACTTGTTTTTCTTTGGTCTGTATTTACATGATGTGTCCCATTTCGGCAGCAAATGAAGTAGTAACGAGCTACAATATCTATGTATGATGTGTTATGTCAGTCAGGGATAATATAACAACATGCACAGTAAATTACCTGATGCTGAAGGCTTGTATGTTTGTTGAGTTTTTACATAAGCAGTATAAGTTGCCTCCTCTTCCATCTCTTTCCAGCTGTTAAATTCAGTCATAGATTTAAAATGCAATGTTTTACTTCCTAGAAAAAAAAAAGAAACCATATATTTAAGTAGTTAGCTAAGCATGTAAGTGTCATGCTTGCCTAATTTATCATCATGATACTCCTCACAATGATGAAGAAGCTCAGTACTGGTTCGAAACAACTTAACATCTCCACAGCTGAATGGGCACTGAAAGTTTCGGGTACATTGTAGATCGCTTTCAATACCATGAATATTTTTTTGATGAGTTTTTAGTCGATAATGTCTGGAATATTTTTTGTTGCAGCCAGGAAAGGTACACAAGTGGCCCTACAGACAGATATGTAACAACAACAAAGACTACAGCTAATAAATTATTGTAGCTAAATAAAATCTTATAATGGTACTGATATCACTGATACACAAGATGAATAGTATGTAAAGCATGTTAGTAGAATAACACAACCTCAGTATCAGAAGAAATTGAAGGCCCCACTGACTCCATTATGGTGCGGTCAGAACTAGGGTTGAAGTTCAGTGGCTGCGGCTGCTGGCCACCGAGGTCGAAGGTCACGGAGCTTCTCGTTCCATAGTGCCATTCAATTGAAAAATACTGGAACTGTGAACGCTTTACCTAACTTATGTAATTAGAAGCGCGGGCGAAAACAGAGGTCTCACGTACCCCATAAACAGATAATTAATAAATATAGCGAAATCTCGATTGAGTTACCCCTGATAGTGTCTCGCTCGCTACGCTCGCTCGCCAATTATATTCATAGGGGAACAGGCCCAAGGATACAAAATGGATATGAAAATGTAGCTTGCCAAAGGTTGTAAAGTGCAAGGTTGAAAATCCCCAGAATTTCCTGTCAGGAAAGTACCAGTAAGTACCAGTAAGTGGCAGCAAATGGCAGTATTATGGCAGTGAGATGGCTAGTGTCATGTCTAGTCATAACAAATGGTGACGGGTTTATTTTTAATATTTGGGATGATGCAATCGACCATATTAAATATTAAGTAAAAATGCATTAGTTTATGCCTAGCCACCACTCCTCATGAATATCTTTATAATGTATATTGATTATATATGAGCCAGTCTATTACAACACCAGTCCTGAGTCATTTAGTTGTCATCATTTTTTTCCTTCAAAGATGTATTTGTAACCTTGATTACATGAAGCCAAATATCTTACTCAGTACTTCATTTTAGTATTTTCATTGCCACCAGGAAGCTATTCTGATTGAATCATTATTAGATTTTTATGGTGCTATAAAGTAACAACATAAACAATAACCAAATAGATACTTTACCTCAATGAATCAAAGTTTATCTTACCCTTTAAATAATACTGCTTATTATGTTGTAAATAGTCGGAAAAAATGTCATTTTTGTTGGAAAACTTTTAGTTATTACTAAAAAAACACTATGTTATTGCTTTTATTCCTCTTGTAGTTCAAAGCCAAAGTCTGAGGCTGAATTATTATTCTAGCATTGGCCATTTGTTTGGTCGTCTAGAAATTTACTATCTTGGGGAATGGATTCCATTCACTATTAATACTTTTGACATGCATGAGGCAGACCTGGCATGCAGGTGGCTGGGATATGGATTTGCTTCAAGCTATGCCACGGTAGCTATGCCAGGTAAACGGAGATTATTTATTGATACTAAAATGTTGGGTAATATTGGTAATGAACAGATGTAACAATGTTTTTTCAATGAATCTTGAAATGACACTTTGCAAAATATCTCCCACAAATTTTGAATACTTCATAATTAACCCTTGACCTTGCTATTAATTTTTTTTAATGCTGTGCAATTCTTTATAATATTATTGTAGATTGCTGAATATTGTGTCAAAAATGTTTTAATAATAACATTTCAGTTATAAGTAATAGTTAGAGCATAAGCACTTAGGTACTGGTGGATTTAGTGCACTGAAGCCCAAGGGCCGTAGGCCGAGGGGCTCTAAATTCACCAGTACCTAAGCGAGCATGCTCTAACTATTTTAGATCCCGTTTACCCATGCCCAGTTTCCACTAGCAACTTTGTTTATCAGCATTTTCGCAGGAATTGCGGTGTCAAGCGAATTTCCGGCCCAAAATTAAAATTCAATTAAAATTCAATTGAAGCACACCGGCAAGTTTACTTTAGCATTGTAGCTGCCAGCTATTATCTCCAGATAACTCTACCGTGGGCTGCTCTGCAGTAAGCAGATAAGCAGCTAGCTACGGTAAATTCCTGTGGTATGAGCGTCAGCAGGAGAATTATCCGAACTAGGGCTGGTCCCATATAGGTCGGATATGAGAGGGTAGTAGACCCTCACATATCATATCCTGGCCTCACATAACCGGCTCCCACTTTATCCGGCCTATTCTATTAAACTAAAACTCAAAAATAGCAATACCCAAGGGTGGTTAGTATGCACAGTTCATATACCTAAAGGCAAAAAATAGTGCACACTTACCAAGTTAGTACACCTAGTAACAATATAGCAACTGGATCTAAGTAAATATTAGCTTTAATGACATTTAACAGCTTTATAAGACTATACAATTGTATTTTTACATTGTAGGTATAGTCAAGCCAACACATCTTATTCTGCCAGTAATTTAACATGTCCATAAACTGCTACTTCATTCGTTTCGTGCTCATACACAAGAAAAGTCAAATATTCTCATTATTCTGATGTTGGTCTAAAGTGTACTAATTCCAGTAAGCTAATGTTTTTTGTTGAATGTGGCAGGTAATCAATTAGTAAATTCTGGAAACAATTTGCTTACTTTGGTGTGATATGAGTTCTAATAGCGTGGCGCGTAAATTGCCCATTCCATAATGTATGGGATAAATCGCTGTTCAATTTGAAATTGCATAGGGAAAGTGAAATAGCACATAACTAAGTGAAATAGCACATAACTAAGTGAAATAGCATGGAAACAAGAAACAAGTGAAATGCAATGGTAGGTAATGGAAATAGTACAGGTAAGTGCGCATGCATGCAGTATTAGCCTTGGAAACATACTGTTCTAGTTGGAGACAATGTCATTCTTTAGAGCAGAAGCGCTCCGGATTTTTTCCAACAAATTTGGAGGAGCCATGAGGAAAATAATCCAGAAGTACAAACATAGTGAGTGAATGATACAGTGTAGCTGCAGTGCAAAATGAAGCTGCTAGACTATTAGCAAGTGATAGCTCGGAAAAACAGTGCTATTTGGGATCGATAGCACTTGTAAAACAATTGAAAGAGCACCCGGCTTTGCCTCATGCTATTTCAATCGCAGTATTCATGCTATGAGTCCTGAATAGCATGGTTACCCATACTATTATTATTACTCATGCAAATTTTGTCTTTTAGTATTATACATTTCTAAAATTACTGTGAGCTCAAATTAATAGAACCCTTGTTAAAAGGAAAAGGAAGTTGGATCGGTCTTAGCAACATCCTCTTCTTCTAATTATGTAAATGAACTGTTCTTAGAGAGTATCACGGTATGCTAGCTTACTAAAAGAGTTTAAGTGATCTTCATTTAGCTTCAGTTCCTTAGCTTACAGTGAGTTCAATTACAACATTGAAAGCAGATTTGCTTTAAACTGAACTACAAGTGGTATGCTTCAGCTTAAAAATTGAAGAACATAAAGTACTAATCTTTCTTTATTTCACTTTATGTTAATGTCTACTGAAGAAAGCATTAACTAAAGTAACTGGACAAGCTGTAGAACTTGAAATATTTATCCATCACAACTGTATTTGGCACAATTGTATTTGGCACAACTGTATTGTTTTAAATGATAATTAATACAATAGCCCTACCTGTTGCTCCACCTTTTTGATATACTTTACATTTAATGCCTGTGAGATTGTTATGTGCATGCTTGCTGAAAAAAGAATAATACAAGATTCGTATAATACATTTCTAAACATATGATATCAGGGGTGGTTCCAGAGCTAATGACGAGTAGGGGTATTGGCTTCCTTGTACATAATAATTTTCTATAAACTTGGTTCCGGGTGGGGGGGGGGGGGGGGGGGGGGGGGGGGGGGGGGGGGGGAGGGGGCTGGTCCCCTCCTAGATCCTCCCCTATACAGATACTCAAAAAATTAATAAAAGTTATAATTATTGTATAGAATTTTATTATACTGTTCTTACCACAGTTGCATGATTGCACACATGTAGGGAGTTTACTGCGGCTTGCATCGACATCTAGCACTGTTACAGCCCTTTCAGGCCGACTTCAGATCTATATCAACAACACTTGGGGGACAGTGTGTCGGTGAGACCAGAATAGCTTGTCGTCAGTTGGGCTATTCTTATTATTCTACCTACAATAGAGCATTCAGATCTTCTGAGTAAGAAATATTCTACAATTACAATGAAATTTAATTTTTTTAAATAGCACCATACCTGATGAATACATATATTTTAATCCATAGAACTAACTTTATTTGGTCCTTTTTGAAAAGAAAGTTTTAGCTCTATCGCTGAACTAACAAAGAATTGTCAAATATTGCCAACTGAATCTAATTCTACTTGATAATATTAAATAATATTAGTTTCATCTATGGTAACTGTCAAAAACTCCTAGTTTGGTCACATTCTGTCAACAAAATATTTATTCTGAAATAGGCACTACAGTATTTCAATAGTCAAGAGCTAATTATGACCATCAATCCACAATGACTTGCAAATACTACATATCCCCTTTACCCATGCATTGAGTAAAGTTCCTTATTGCATCGAATACATATAGCTAAGTATAAGATACTGTTGGTCAATTGATGATTGAATTGTGGTGTGTGTCAAGTACAATTTTTGTTGCTCTTCTGCTTCAAAATGAGTTCATTATAAAATGTGGCTATATCCGGCAAAGTGTTTCTATTGTTATAAAATTATCAAAATATTAAACCCACTTGATATACAAATTTTGTCACCAAAAATACCAAAACTAAAGTTTTTCTTCAGTGTTTTAGTATTTTTGCTTTTTAGTATATTCTACAACAGCCACGCCAAATGTTATGAGTTTTTGTTATTGTATTGTTATTTGTTTTATCACAATTATTGTGTTTAAAAATTTTTAACTAAACTTTTACAAGCAATTTGTTAAAATCCATAAAATAAGAGATGCCTGGTAACATAATAACAGAGAAATACTTCCACCAAAATTATATATATAGTAGACCCTCCCATGTCTGAACCTATGTGGGACTGAACCTGGTTCAGAAAAGTGAAAATTCCAGATATGTGAAACTATCCTCAAAAATGAGTTTTTATGGATAGTTGATTGTAAAAGTGTTTAAGTGATCTTCATCTAATTTGTTGTAATAGTAAAGTTATATGGGAGTACTCTTTAGCAGTGGCTCCTAACTATTAGCCTGCAGCAGCACACACAGACAGATTGACATAGTCTAAGGTGAGCCAATATATTCATGTGAACTTGGCACACTTGCTTCAGAGCTATAGGCCAAGAGAAATGCAACCTCAGATTAGCTATCAATGAAGGTTATCATGGTTAGCTAGCCAGGCTATTTGTCTCAAAAGAGCTAGATCAATGTGAAAAGAGAGAGATAAGGACAAGGTGCTGCAACTACTATAATACATAAATTTGTGAGGGTGCTTTAATTCAATTTGCCATCCGCAGGCCAGATAAAGCAAGGAACTTGTGTGATGCCTGGATATGTAAGGTTCTGCTGTATTATTTGCACTGTTCAGAGATAGTGTTTCTTGCATCACTTTATGTTTTTAATCAAAGTAGTAGCAGATGAAATATCAAAAGTGTCATAGGTTGTCACAGTGCTTTTATTACTGTTTTCATTAATGGTTGTTGTAGTCGTAGTTTTGTTTTTACTTTAGGAGCTATATAATATTTCTTCAAATTAAAACAACTCACCAAATATTCTGAAAAATAACTATTATTTATTTAAATAATTTCTTTGCATATTACCCAGCTGTATTCATAGAATTCTTGTATTACAGATGTGAGGTTATATCCAATGGCTAAACAAATACAAGTCTTTCTGGAGGACGTTTGGAAATATATTATAATAATGGTTCAGGCTTTTACCCATAGATGCCTTTCTGTGCCTCTTCATTCAACAGCCGTGCTGCTGATGTGGCCTGTATACAGTTGGTAGTGAAGCTTCTACATAATTATGGCTGAGTTTTTGGGGTAAGCTAAAATGAGTGACTTTGATTTGCCAGATTAAATTGATAAGTACCAATGAAACCTGACACTAAAATAAATGCACATTATATGCAAGATAATTGTCTCTCTCTTACGTTTTATAATGCATATGATAGGGCACTGAAATTGACGTTTTAGCTTATATTTATTTTGTAAACTGCCTATTATATGCATACTGACCTATGAAAGTCACTGAAAGTTTAAAATGATCCTGCTCAGGTAAGTTGCTAACTCAGTTTTAGTTGAACACAGTCTGATTTGTATGCTGCGCACTACAATATTTGAGCTTCAAGACAAACAGAGGAGAGTAATGAGAAAATATTTGCTTTTAAAGGGGTTGCAGACTTGCTGAGTCTTCTCCCCAGATTGCTTTTCATATAGCTACAGTCTAACTGAACCTTTACATTCACAATATGAATGAAAATATCTAAATTGTTAAAAGCAATACCTATAGACAGTGTATAATAATAGCTAGTCTCTACTCCCGATTTGTGCTGAAGCACACCACTATATAGATTACTTACTATTTGGTAACTCTTTTATTTGCACAGGTATGATTCAAGTTCATCAGATGATGACTACATTTCAACTGTCTCTTGCTATCATTCCTACTACTCAAGCTTTTAGTCTTGCACACTGATTAAAAATGGCTACAGAATGTATTGCTCTGATTATTCCTCTGAAGTTGCAATACGATGTGCTAGTTATGGAAGTAGTAAGTTTGAATTTTTTAAAGTATTGAAGACAAGCCTTGCAATGTAGGTAGCAGCACTATGTTGTTTTTATATTTACTTATAGTATCTATAATAATTAGCAAGCAAGTACCCCACTGCATAGTGGTGCTTGACATAATTACAAATAATGAATTCAGTAGCATGAAATTTTATTCATTGATATCACCCTCTACCACTTGTTTAAGGGTACATCAGTTACCCTCGCCAGCTTTCTATTTTTCCCTGAACTATCTCAACTTGTCTTATCCCCTTCCTTTCCTTTCTTCAAATCTTTCTTCTAGGGTTTTGTAGTCCTTGTCTATCTTTGCTTCTGTGTCTATCTGTTCTTCTCTCATGATAGTTGATTTACGCTTCGCGAAGCTTATTCTTTCCCTTTTGAAACTTTTGCCATCATTTTGGAAACTTATGCAGCCTTTCCTCACCGATTCTACCTGCATTTTTAGTGTCACAGGCCAGACCCTTTACCAAATCACTCCACTCGGAAAGGTCTGATCAATTGCCCGCACTCAACTCGTTCTGTTCCCCCAGTTTCTGGAGAAAGTGTATAGCTTATGGGAAGGGTGTGGTTTAATTAAAACCAGGTGGGGAGATTATTTTGCGAGTACTTCGATACTGCTTTCTATTCGTGTGTAGCAGGTAAAACTTTGTGTGTGCAAATGTTTTTGATGAACACACCTTAAAGATTACATTCCAGCAGAACCAGTAGAGTGCAGGCAATTGACCAAACCGTTCCAAGCAAAGTGATAGGTAAAGGGTCTATCTTGCAAGACTACTGCATTTAATAGCCTTCTAATTAATGTAATGACGCTTTACCTGTTTAGTTGATGACAATGCTTTACCCGTTTAGTTAATAACAATGCTTTACCCGTTTAGTTAATAACAATGCTTTACCCGTTTAGTTAATGACAATGCTTTACTCGTTTAGTTAATGACAATGCTTTACCTGTTTTGTTAACTACAATGCTTTACCCATTTTAGTTAATGACGCTGCTTTTCCTGCTTGACCAAACCACTAAAGTTCACAAATTATTCATGTATAAACACACCATCACTGTTGTTGTTACTGTCACACATGTGTATTATTAGAAACACCTAATTAACTAGGTCAAATTTCTATAATAATAAAAAAGCATCAGATACCAGTAGTATTCTGATCATTCTAAATATCAGCTTATCTATCATTGCAATGTGAGTTTATCCTTTTAATATAAGCATTTATTAACTTTAGGTTCCGCTAACACTGCTGGACTGGTTGCTCGTTGTGGTGGTCGTTGTTGTTGTGCGTCACAAGAAGAGAATAACTCGAGTGAGGACTAGAAATGTGGCTGAAAACTTCCTGACTATCGAATGTCAGACCTTGCAGCTAGACAAGATGCCACCATACCACCTGGTGCAGCTGGATATACTCTCAATCAGTACACCCAGCAGCAGCAATAACAACAACAATACCAAAATCCAGTAAAGGGAGAGAGCACTAGGGACCAAGATCCTCCTGCATATGGAGAGGAGACAAAGGATATTTGATGATAATTTCGAAGATATGTACGTTTCAGCTGATTACAAAGATCTCACTAATTAACAGTGGCATCCAACTTAAGTCATCTTTAGCTGCCATTAAGACAAAATGTCATTCTATACTTAAAAAACTTTCACATTAATTAAACTTAAAACTTTATTTTATTGCTTGTTCTTAATCAATTTTATCCTTGATTTTAAATTGGTATTATACGTAAGTAACTAATATTTTTAAACTGGTTGTATTAATGGCTAATTACAATTTTGATGATTAATAATATTGTTCTTAGCTATAAATAATTATTATTTTTAATATTAATTTAGTCATAAAAATAATTAGTTAGTTGAATTAAAACATCTGAAAGAATTACATAAACTATACAAAAATTACCTATAGCTTACTATTAAATTTTTTTTTCTTGGGAAATCTAAATAAGTTTTATAGAACAAAACTTTATACTTATCTTTTTAAAACTCTATAGATAGATCATATTGAAGTGATGGCTGAGTCTTTTAGAGACTTTTAAGCAGATATTTTAGTTGACATTTTAAGTAATATTATTACTTTTGAAACAAAGTTTCTGAAATGATAGTAGCCATTATCTTATAGCAAATTAATAGGCCAGTTATAGCTAGACCCAGAAAATTGTAGATCTCAATAAGCAAAAGCTGGAATTGAATAAAGCATGCAGTTTTCTTTGCTGTTGGAATATTTAAAGCATCATGCTACAAAGAAGGCTATGAATATATACACAGGATTATCTGCATAGCCGAATAAATACAATACTTAGCTGCAGTGACCAGTGTAACTTAAATATATATATATATATATAATATATATACATATATATAATATTATCATGGCGGGTAGTCATATCTAAATCACGTGAAAGAGAAAAGGTGGTAAAGGGTCTTGAAAACTTAATAATCTTCAAATGTTACCACAAACCAATAGCTAAGATTGAAATAAATGCTTCATCTATGACATAATACTCCTACCTGTACTTCAAACAAATTAAATTGTGATGCTAGCCAATGCTAGCTACATAGCTAATGTCAGCAACGAATTTGTACTAATGATTCCCATGTCATTTAAAGTCCCCTCTTCCTTCCTTCACTAACTCTTGTTCCTAAGCTAAGCCAATAGGTATATATTATTGCAGTACTGAAACAAGATTATTTTGTAATACATAATTATTTCCACACAAATTTCAGCCACCTAGCAGTGGTTTAGCTTAGACAGACCCTTTACCAACTGGTAAAGGGACTGGATACGTGAGACTAGTGAGGAAGAAGAATTTGCTAGTGCTACTGATCAAGAGTAAAAACTTAACCACCTGATGTACCGTCACCGAACACTGCGCCAAAATTTCAATTAAACCTATTAACTACTTTAGGTATGGTGCCAAGAAACCGGATGTTGTAAAGCGGAAGTTAATACATGCTGTGAATATGGTTAGTTGTTTAATTACCATTACGTCACTTTTTTTCTATAATAAACAATCCCGGGATGTCACGGGAAGGTGTTCGGCTTGTGTAGTAACTCAGGTCCTCCGAGATGTCTTCCGCGTATGTGGCCGTCTTCTTCGCTATAACAGTAATAGGGGGTAAGCTAATGCCAGATAAAAATAATGTAGGGTGATAAAAAGAGATTCACCTGTAGCTAGCTATCCCTCAGTCCATTGGAGGGTTTGGTTAGTGCAATGAGCTGTAATTGGATGGATTACAGCTGGGCTAGTAATGGCCTAGTGTGGGGGATAGAATAGAGGAAATACTCAGGGAGCCTGGCAATTTCTCTTTATGTTTCAAACAAAGCTGTATTTTATTAGCAAAGGTAGCTAATTGGCAAACTACTAGCTACTCTGGTTAGTTCAGTCACTAGTTAATACTTTGTTTAAAAGAGTACCCATCAAAGTCATGTTATTCTATTGTATCTGACTCTAGGTGTATTTCTATTTTGTGAATGATGAGTCTATACTGGCCCTATCATTTTCTAAAGCAACCCTTATAGTACAGAAATATGTAACTTAATTCCAGCTATGTAATAATTGACAGTCATCCAGGTTATATATGATACAATTTATATGACTGAGTGGACAATGTCTATATTCCATTGATCTCCAATCATGTTTTCAGTAGTAAGAGTTAAAATCTGTGGTTATTTTACTCACATTAGCTCATATAGAGTATTATTAAGTGGGAAGTTATGAGTGTATTTTGTGGGTACTTAGCTTTACAGCAGTGTAGGAAGAGGTTTCCTATAGGGGGCTCTAAGGACATGTTGTTTATTTTGTGGTTTAAAAGTGTTCATGTGAGAAATCATCTTATTAGATTGTGCCCTAAAACTATGGGGAGGCTCCAGCCCTCAGAGCCCACATCTCTCCCCCCTCCCCCCTTTCTCTTTCCATGCCCTGCATACATAGTATTGTAAACTATATTATATAATATAGAGAGTACTATAAATGTATAAGATTTGACAGGAAATACTGGAGGATATATGTATGTGGTATTCTTAGTTGATTATACTCGAGGGAGAAGAGTTCACTATATTCATAGGGGAATAGTCCCACTGATATATATGGCTTAGAAATGTACTCCCCAAATGCACACATCTAAGGTTTCAAAGTGCAGGGTTTAAAAATCCCAAGTATTTCCTGTCAGACAACATAGCAGTGTTTAGTCATGCCGAATATTGATGACTTGTTTATTTTTTGAATATATTTGGGATGAAGTAAGTAACCATTATATTATCTTGGTAGCTACATAATATTAAGAATTGAAATAGGCTGAATATGTTGGTTTTTGCCAAGCCACAGCTATTATGAATATTATTATTAACCAGGAATTTCTTTTAGCTATAAAGTTATATAATAGTCAAGTAATAAAGTGCAGCAGAAAGTATACTAGCTACATGTGCTGACAGTTGTATTTTAAGTTTTTATTTATACTGTATTTATAACCTGAGCTGGATTACATCAAGCCAACAATTTGTTCACTTCATCATTCCAATCATTCCACTGAAACCAGGAAGCCATACTAATACGGTGCTTAAGAATACTGATTTAAGGCAATAACAAAACTATTAAAATCTTGTAGTGTTTTAGGTTATTTTTTTTAAAACACAAAAGCCTAATTCAGTGTGTCTGCAGTTATTGGTGGATAAATGAAACGCTTGAAATTTCATGCATGTGAATTGACACTAAACCATAAAACACTACACGAATTTATAAGTAGTTTATTTATATGTAGTTTACTGTTATGCACTTTAAAATTAGCGTGACCCAACTAATTCACACCAAACTGGTGGTATGAATGCCCACCATCTTGCATAGTGTGTCCTTCACACTTTCTGCCTTAGTGTGAACACACACTTAGTGTGAAATTCACACTCAAGGGAATAGCATGGACCCTTTACCAAACATTAATTATTTCATATGCAGGCAAAAACCAATGCTATTATCATTGTAATCTTCTACCTTATAAATGTGTTGTACACTTGTGTGCTAGGTAAGAGAGTTGACTAAGAGTTTGGTCTTCTGATTAATGAGATCTAGGATTACACCAATCTCTTTTTGGAAAATAATTTTGATATGTAGTATTAGAATCAATGTAACTTAAAATAATTCAGCATTAATGTAAGTATGACTTCATAGTGATTATGGTGTGAATTCACACTGAATTTAGTGTTAGCTCATTGAATTTGGCGTGTACTTCACACCAAAATGACGAGGTGTGTGCATCATGCCATATTTTAGTGTGATTATTGTTACAAGTGATTCACGCTTAATTTGGTGTGAACTACACACCTTTTGGTTACAGTGATACTAGTTTTGTAATAGTCTGATAGTCAGGAACAATGATGCGCATAGCTAGAGTCAATTAAGAGTTAACCTTTGTTTTAGTAATCTGTGCATGTTACTGGATTTGATGAACTTGCTCAGGATTTATGCATAACATATGGAAGGATAACTAAATAGCCTAAATGATAAAGGGTGGTGAGTATATAAAGATATTATATTTCTACTAGCCGAGTTTATTCGTGGTTGCTATGAGTGTTGTTTAGGTTATCTTAGATTTGCTTTCAATATTGGGAGTTACAATAAACTCTAACATTTGCTGCAGTTTAGGTAACCGGTGGTACAGGTGCTTCAGAGTTTCTGGTGGAAAACTATAGGATTATTATATATATGTGTATGTATATATATGTAAGTATGTATGTGTATATATATATATATATATATATAATATATATATATATATATATATAAATATATATATATATATATATATAAATATATATATATATATATATACACATTTGTGCTGTACAACTATAAAGTAACTGGTTGTGATTTTCAACTTCTTTTAACTTCATTAGGAGTTCAAAGCCAACGTCTGAGGCTGAATTATTATTCCAGTACCAGTAGTTATTCCTATGGTCGTCTAGAAGTCTATTACTCCTATCAATGGATTCCATTCACTATTGATGGCTTTGACATGCATGATGCAGACCTGGCATGCAGGTGGCTGGGATATGGATTTGCTTCAAGATATGCATTAGTTGGAACTTTGGGGTAAATGCAATGTAATGTTTTTTTATAAGACTTTCTTTTCATTATAAGGATGCATTATATTATTTCAATCAATTATTAGTATCACGCCTTGCTTATTCAAATTAAGGTTAAATTAACCCTGATTCTGCCATAGGACTAAGTTTTTATACAATATGAGCTCTTTCATATTATGTTGACATATTATTGTATACATTATATTGTTGTTTTTTTATGTCAGAAACAGTTTTTAAGTAATAAATTAGCATTAACAAACATATTTGAAACAAAAGGGTAGATATTTTTCTTTACATTGCAGGTATAGTCGTTCCAGCACATCCTACTCTGCCTATAATTTAGTATGCTCAACTACAGCTACTTCATTCAGTTTATGCACGTACTCAAGAAGAACAGATTATGATGCTCATTATTCTGATGTTGGTCTACAGTGTACTAATTCCAGTAAGCTAGTCTTTATAGTTGAATGTGGCAAGTAATCTATTTGTAAATTCTGTTAAACGTAATACATTTTACTTGCTTCTGTTCTATGAATTAGTAATTATGTCATTTAATCGTATTTGTTAAATATTATGCATTCATATAACACACACTTGTTATAAAGTACACAAATTTAAGTGGACATATTTTCCTGTTCTCAGCCCAACTCTCCCAAAACACTGCCTAAAATTATGGATCAGGTCAAGATTTGCTCTTTATAGAAAACATTTCCTTATTGCCAAACAATTTAAGAAAACAACATAACAAGCCATCCTTACATCAAAAGAAAGCTCCTAGCATAATAATAATTTTCTTTAGCATTTGATGGAGATTAAAGGATTTTGATGGTCATATCTGACCTAAAAAATGATATAACAACAAACTAACAGTAGTAGTGACTGTGATGCTGAAGTCAGCACAGAAGAATGTAATATTATACAGTTAGTAAAAATGTATTAAATTAGATTTAACACGGCTTTTACAAAATCTTGCAGTTCATATAATAATTATATTTAATAAGTTGTGATTTTGTATGTACTGGCTTCTTGATGCTTGTAACATCTTTGTATGCATATTCTAGTTTAAATGTCTCTGAGAGTCTCATTTGCTTGCATCCTAAATGACAATAGCCCTGAATAAATTTCATTCAAGTGATACAGATTTCTCAAAAATGTGTCATATCTAAATCGTTTATACTATTTTATCACCTTCGTTTTATTACAGGGAGTTCTCTTCGTCTTGTGTCGAGCTCTGGCTACACCACCAGTCTTTCAGGTCGTCTTCAGATATATATCAACAACACTTGGGGGACAGTCTGTGACGATGACTTCGGATCTACTGAGGCAAGAATTGCTTGTCATCAGTTGGGTTACTCTTATTATTCTTCGCACGGGACAGCAAGTGGATCGCCTTAGTAAGAAAATATTCTGCAATAAAAATGATATTTCTCCGAAGTGCACTGTAATGGGTGATAACATTTCATTTTTATGCAATATAGCACTACTTTATTTGGACCTATTTGGCTAGACAATCTGGACTCTTGCTACTCCTCTACCACAGATCTTAGAAACTGCACCAGAGCTGTGGGGGTACACAACTGTAACCATGGAGAAGATGTTACTTTGACATGTTCTAGTAAGATTAAGTTTTGTGCTAGTTTTTATCAGTTGGTACTTTGTTATGCTAATTCACAAAGAGCTATTTATGGATATACTAATGATTGTCAATGGTGGTGGACTCTATATATATGTGTACCAGATTTAAGAATCCCATCAATTCATTCTGGAGTTTTATACTTCAGTAGTCTATTATAGGGATGCATTGTTTTGTTTTACTCCAGAATTCTGGCTAAGTAGCCAGTAAATTGCCTTTTAGTTAAAAAATCAGAATCTCACCGAACTTAGCACTTGGTAAGAGGTTTGCTTCCAGCAGGTGGCCCTATGCTTTGCTATGTATTGCTAACTTTGAAGCGAAGTTAAGAAAAAATTTCAAATTTTCCTTGAGCATAATTAATACATTTATCAACAATGTTTTGAAACGATAAAATTGATCCTAATTTAGTTAGCATTTTAAAAAATGCTTGTACTTACCTTTGCATAAGATGCATTTCCTTCTCTTTGTTCTCAAATGTTTACGACAAGTTCAATGATCCTTTCCAGTATTGATTGATTTCAATTTAATTGAAAACAATTGTCATTTGTGACGTTACTTAGGAAAAGGGACCAATTACATAAAATCAAAAATGTTCATTACAGTCTGAAAACGGACAAAGAAATTTTTTTTAGGATTTTCTTTTTATTGGCCCACTGGTATCTCCTATCCTTTAGCTACACTGAGACCAAATTTGAGTGGCTAAAACCGTTTGTTCAAAGTCTAAGCACCCCGTTAACAGCCATCTTTAATCTTTTTTTTTACCTTCCATATGTGCACGGAAATCTATCCCGCGAGTAATTGAAAATCGTGGGCGAATTCAATTTGTTGCTTAGCAACACATTGCCTCGACATTGGGAAATCACGGGTAAGTTCTTATAAGTTTTGTTATAATTATTGCAGCAACAGAATAGAAATAATAAACATGAAAAATCAAGCTATATAAATTGATGTTGCTATTATGAGGTCTTGAAGTTGGAGTCGTCAGACCAGGAGACTCTCCTGGGACTATTATTATGATGGCAATGGAAGAATCAGCAAGTCTCTGACTGAACACAGATATCAGTGATGATGAGGACTTCCGTCACACTGCAACAAGAGAAGGCAACACATTTTGAAAGTCCATCATTATGGTTCATTGATTTAAGCTAGTGAATCACTTAACTGAATTTCTTAAAGAGTGACTGTGTTATAGTTATCATGACGTACAATAACTATCAAACTGTTGGAAACAGAAAAAAAAAGCACAAAAAAGGCATGCAAACTATGTCAAAATGCATCTAGTGCTATTTAAACCCATACCTGTTTAGTACCCTTACGCAATATAGGGTTTTATCTGAGTAAAGCCTCCCCTAACAACAAAGTATGTGGCCCCAACTATAACTTACTGCTGTTCAACTGAGCGCCACCATTTTCCATGTGCAAGTAAATGTCTTACGTAATCCGTAACACATTAGATTACAGAATTCAACATTAACTCCGCCAGAAATTGAACAAAAAGTTTAATTGCAGTTTTCTCGAATTAACTGTGATAAAGTTGGTTAGATTGCCACACGTATATACACTCGAACCTCTCTTATCCGTTCGTCTAAGTTACAGACACCCCTGTCTACCGACACAAACTAAAATTATTGACTGCGTACGGATCGTCAGTGTAGTCGGAAAGCTACCAAATTAAACGAATAAAAATCAGGAAAATATTTCGCACGTGGCACTTCGAGTGTATTCGATCGTAGCGTTGTGTGCGGAAATGGAGCAGGGAAATCAACATGCAGTTAGTGCGTCTACCGCTAGTTCTTCTCAGAACTCGTTGACCGGCGGCGGCGCTGCTAGTTCTTCTCAAAACTCTTGGAAAGGCTGTGGGGCTGCTAGTTCTTCTAAGAACTCAACGACCAGCGGTGGTGGAGTCAAGGTCACGGTAACTAAATGCAAGCGTAGCGTTTTAACTCTAGAAAGAAAGCTGGAGATAATATCAGAAAGGGAAGTCAGTGAGGCAGTGTCTGGACAGTTTGGTGTTCCAAAATCTACAGTGAATGATATTTGGACATGAACGATGAAGAAATTGTTGAAGATGTGTTGCAAGAGAGAAGAATCTGAGTCCGAAAATGAAAATGAAGCTTCTTCAAATGCAGTTACTCCATCGCAAGCTTGTGCTGCTTTCGATACTGCTTTGAAGTGGTTGGAGTCAAAAGGCAACACACACCCTGCACATCTTATGCTGGTAAAAAGTTGGAGAGACGATGCAGCTCAGCGTCACTTGAAATCTATGAAGCAAACTAAAATCACTTCATATTTTAAATAAATTGATTCATGTATTTACAGGTGTTTTTGTTAATTTTAAGTAATATACTAATTCACTTATCAAATAATTAATTGTATACACGGTTCATCACCGAATAAATTAAGTATTTCTGAGTTACGGACATTTCTTAGTTGCGGACTCCCCTTGGTCCCAGACTGTCCGGATAAGAGAGGTTTGAGTAAGCAGCGCCTGCCTATAATCTTGGTATCAAAATACTCCATTTGAAGTGCTCTATACAGTGGTATAAATAACTCATTTTTCAATTTTTAACGCAATTGGTCCCTCTTCCCAAGTACTGTTACATTTAATAGTAATAATATCTCTTAACCGATTAATCGCGGAAGACGCAAATACGCATCAATTGAGAAAAATCAATAACCGCAGAGGACACGAAAATGCGTCAAAAATGCGTCTACATGACCATTTCGCCCTACAGTTTTGTGGAGTCAAGGAAACCACCAATCACAATTGCAGACGATTCTATATTGTTGTAAGTATATTTTAGGCTTATAAAATACATAGCCTGCCATAAGAAAAGGTTGAGTAAATTTTGTCACAACAATAAGACTTCTTTCTGATAAAGTATTAATTGAAAATATATTTCATAATAATATAATAAAGGTACACAGAATAATTTTTTAGAAACCAATATTACTTTAGCTATAACTGCTCATGATAAGACAAGTAGAAGGCTATCTTGGCTAGTGGAACACTTGCACTTCAGCATGCTAGTGATGAAGACAATATTCTTGACCTGGCGCAGCATGGCAGTGGCAAAGATGGCAGTAGGATGGCAGTAACTCTGGTGGTAGTGACGAGGAGTTTGATGACAGCAAGAATGACTTCAGTACTCATGGGTGTCTTCAATTAGATGATATTTTGAAGTCATTATTACATACTCCATTTTAATTTGACAGAAACAAAAAAACACTTGTAATAATGACTTTAAACTAGAAATACTTAAGTAAATGTAGATTATTTGAGTAATAAACAAAGATTAGGTAAATGTGTTCAGTATAGGTAATCTATGATGTATAATTATATATATAATAAATATGCTAGTGTGTCACCAACAACTACAATGACCAAGAACGATACTGTGTTTTCATGAATAATTTATATGAGCTTAGTAGGGATTTAAAGTGTATACAGTGCTTCCAGCTTAAAGAGTAAACTTTTTGAAACACTATGACATGATCATTTTTATCTCACAAAACTGTAGTTAAAAATTTCTTGTCACTTAAAATAATAGGTTAATACAAACACAGTACCACAAGGTTCCTCAGAAACTTCAAACCAGACTTCTCCCATAGACTTTAATACATTATTGCCATTTTATTTTGTCATCATTATTTTCTTCCGTATTGTCACCGGATCGTCATTCAATCCCCTCACCCGCGTTGAATTCGTCATTATGATACGGTCCAAACGGTACTTTCCCTATCAATTTCTTGCCCGCATGTAGGTACTTTCCCGTATTAGAAATTGCTTCGTGCTACTTAACTTTATTCAACTGCGATAACTCACACAACTAACGAGAATAGTTTAAATTACTGGTTGATATTGCTAAAACTATTAATGGCAAAATTATTTTCCAGCAAAGATAATGTATCAGGCCCTGCTGACCCTCTCCTGGTGATGCTCAAGGTCATCTAGAAAGTATTAGTCATTGTTGAAGCTGTCAGTAGATGATGCCACTGGTAAACTTGGACTAAAGAATTGGATGTTGCCTCCCACACCAAGCCTACACTATGCCAATGCTGACCAGTCATTCTTCTGGAACACATAATTTATATACCTTTTTTTATCATATAAAGTTGCCATTTCAGATTTTTTATTTAACAAATGTCATGCCTAGATTTATTCATTCTTGATAATGTAGAAAGCTGGTAAAAATATAATGTAAATGTGTGACAATATAATTCTATGACTAATGACAACATCAAGGGGATTCCAAAAGAGCCTGAAAAGTGCCTGTCAGAGTGAGGTGGAATCAGAAGGGATGAATGTTTCACACATCAGTGTGCAGCCTAGCACATGTAGCAAAATTAGTTGCAGCAATATTAAGTATCAGTTAACATTATGAACTATATTTTTTTTTGTCCAGGTCTCCCAAGTTTTTGTGCTTAAAACCCTAGCTAACTATTCTAAAACTACTAGTTTAAACATAACTTGTCAACTAAAATCTAAATCACTGATTACTCACCTCTTACCTACTAATCCAGAATGCAGAAGAGGTTTTACAATCACTGAATCCTCTCATCGTGCCTCTGCGAGTCCATTCTTGGCAGGCATTTCAGGAGTGCTTAGTTCCTCTGTTTTCGGCGTCGCCTGGTTCTAAACAGCAGTATCGCCTGTCCCCTCCTCGTACGTCATCTAGATGAACGACAAGAAGCTTATTTGCTTGGCCAAAGTGCAGAAACTAGCTACCACTTCCAAGAACGCTTTAGCTTGCCCCCGGAGAAAGAAACACAATAAGTAGTGCTACCCATTTTTTGCCGGCCGGCAATAATTGACTTGAGTGCGCCTACACTATGATGTAGCGATTACATAGAAGGCTATACCGCTAAAATCTGAATAAACGTCATCTGATGTCATCAAATGGCGATCTCTGCTGCCAAAGCTGATAGTCAGCTAAAATTTTCCAATTTTTTCCACCAAATATTATATTTCAACGCTCAAAAAGTATATATATGAAACTTCAATTATTCCTCTATGTTCTGACAAGTCTAAAAAGGTCCAAGTATAAAAACAAAGAAATACTGGCCTAAACACTTTTGGCACTTTTTTGCTACCTTTTTGGCCATAAATTTCGTAAGTTTTGAATAATGAAATAAATTTGGTTCACATATTTATTTTTCCTATAATCTTCACAGGCTATATTCAAAAGTTTGCTCTTTAAGCGTGAAGCACTGTATTATTTAACTGTTCTTACTAAGTGAACCAGAACCTTTAGAAAACACGAAATCATTTATTTCTTGAAGTACAAAATATATAACATTTTATCGGATAAAAGCAGAATTAATTTGTTACAAGTTTCCAAGAATAATAGCTTCAGTAGTCTAAAGAATAAGCTATTCTGGCTATATCTGAATCACCAGTAGCTCATGACAACAAACACTAGGCTGCTTAAAAAGACACACTGCCTAGAAATTACAAACAAATGTGGTGAATGGGTTTTGACACCGTATTAACCACAAGTTGCATATTTTGTGACCTAACATTTCAAAGGAATTATTGCACAGCTTTGAGCCTAACCTTAAAGTAAAACGTGAACTTCTTACCATCCATGCTAATAAATATTACATCATTATGCCACATTTTTTTATTATTCACCCTAATTTAAACAGTCCCTAATGAATTATTCTTAGATACAGACATCATAGAGCAACTAACATGAAGGCAAGACATAGGAAAACAATAGAAAAGAAAACAACTGATACAATTAACACACTCCAGATTCTACAACGTATGAGTTCTAGAGGGTTCAATAGTAAGTGTGCGACATGTGGAGCAGACGATCGAGGGTGTGAACTCAATACGGCACTGTACTCCTTTTTTTTCACTTCATGCATTCAAGTAATGATGATAGTTTACCAATTCGAGCGCCAATTAGCAGTATATGGAAAGCACCGAGCGCTTAATAAAATGTGCTAAAAACAAGGAAGAAAACAGGCACTTAACAAAAAGCAGCACTTAACAAAAAGCAGTACTTAACTAAAAGCAAAACTTCAGCACTTAACAAAAAGCAGCATTTAACAAAAAGCAGCACTTAACAGAGAAGGAACATTTAACATTCTGGAAGCCTGTTCTCCTTGGTTCCTGTTGTTATAAGTGTTCAAAAGTTACTTACTAGTTTGTGTGTGTAGAAAACATATAAATGGAATTCCTGTGACATAAAATTGCACAAGAAGTGGTAGCATGGTAGTTTGTCTGTACATAAAGTGCATGTTCATTCAATTGCAGCATTTGTTGTTCTTTTTATTCAATAAGTTTGCTGTGAAACTAGTTTTAAGCCCGTAAAGTGTAAAACGCTCTTTGTTTGCTCTGATTTATTAAAACCAACCTGACAATATGTTAGTTTTGAAAAGATACCAAAACTAAAGTTTATGCTTTTAGTATTATTATTTTTATTTATTTTTATTTTAGCATATTCTACAACAAGCTCACCCAATGGTAAGGGTTTGTTTTTATTGTATTTTCATACTATGTTTATTTATATCTTTTCAAGGAATCTCTTATGCTCTAAAAGAGAGAGATACCGGGTACTATAATATCCAGTTTAGAGAAACATAGTTTATAAAATTTTATTGCACTGTTAAAGCTAGCAGTATGTGATGTTACTTGCCTCACTGCATATTGTTAAATTGAGATATTAACTGATGAAATATCAAGACAAGCAGTTATTTTTTCTCCAGTCTTAATGTGTTCTAATCTACTTCAAACAAATCTACAACATTATAACTCAATTCAAATATTCATAATTTTTTTGCTATATTATTATTGTATATAATATTATTCAGATTAAAGCAGCTTCTCAAATTATTATGTCTTAAAAAACTTCTATTAGGAAAACTTGTACTACTATATTATTGTTATATTTTTTATATTACAGCTCTGAGGTTGATATCCTATGGTTCCACAAGCACTGGTCTTTCTGGAGGACGCCTGGAAATATATTATTATAATAGCTCTGGGTATTACTCATGGATACCTTTCTGTTACTATGGATTCACGAGTCGAGCTGCTGATGTGGCATGTAAACAGCTGGGATATAACAGAGCCTCTACAAATGGCAGAGTTGGATCATTGGGGTAAGTTATGAATAATATTAAAAAATTGCTACATATATTTTAACAAAATTATTTTATTTCTGGGCCTAATGTTATGGCACGTAAGTTTCCCATTAAAAAGTGTATGGGAAAAATTGCTGTTCAATTGAAATCGCACGGGGAAAGTGAAATAGCGCGTAACTAATTGAAATACCTCAGTAACTAAGTGGAAACTAAGTGAAATACCTCGGTAGCTAAGTGAAATAGTATGGGTAAGTGCGCACGCGTAGAGCGTTAACCTTGGAAACGTACAGTTTGAGTAGTTTCTAGTAGGGGTCAATGACTTTTTAAAATGCAGGCCTACTATTAGCGAGTGATAGCACGGATAACCTGTGCTATTAGGGATCAATAGCACTCGTAAAGCAATTGAAATAACAATCGGCTTCGCCTAGTGCTATTTCAATCGTTACTCGTGCTATTAATCCCGAATAGCACGGTTACCCGTGCTATTACTCATACAAATTAGCAACAAAACCCTTTGTTTAGTGCTTAGTCAATTGTTTTCTTTCTTGCTATGATTATTACATTTTTGAATGCAAGTCAAATAGACTGAGCAATTAAATCCCACGATAACTTTTTAATGTAATTTCTCATGTAATTGAGTGGGTTTGTAAGTGTGAAAGTAGGTGAAAGTCTCTGTCAAAATCTAAATAAAATTATGAGGGCATATAAAATTAATTCCCTGATGGCTTTAGGTCAAACGGAGTTGTTGTAGATAAATCAATCTATATGTATATATAAGGGGGAATGAAGTAGAGTGGGACACCAACAGGCTGTATGTACCTATTAAGATAATTGTCTTCCTCTTTTTAATCTCTCTGTATGTTTTATACATATATTATGTGTAATATATTCAAAAAGCTAGAAATTAGAAATCAGAATAATCCTTCTCAGTGTCACTAAGGGTAAATGTTTATATTGAAAGCAAAAATGAATGTGCATACACATTGAAAATAGTTCAATAGCTAGGCTCTCTTGCTCATTTTTTGTACTGAAACACAATACTATTGGGATTATTTGGTGACTGTTTTTTCCACAGATATGGTTCCAGTTCATCACATCAATACGTTTCATCTGTATACTGCTCTTCTTCCTATTACTATAACAGCCTTCGATCTTGCTCATTGTATACATCCTATGGATCGTGCTCTTATTCTGATCAAGTTGCATTGCGATGTACTTATAGTTCTAGTGGTGGTAAGTTGAAATTTAAATAAAAGTAAGAAGGAAATATTTTGCAATACAGTTAGCAACACTTCCTTTATATATAAATGTAATGCACTTATGTTTATTACAAATAGAAACTTTTAACTAAGTGTAGTTTCTATAAAAAAAAATGTGTTCAGACAATACAACTAATATTAAGCAGATCTCTTAACATCTTTATTCATCACAATAATTATGAAAGTATATATTTTTTTAATTTCAGGTGTTAACACTGCTGGACTGGCTGCTGGTTTAACACTGGGTTCTTTATTTTTGGTCTCGTCTCTGTTTGTTGGAGTACTGTTGTGTGTGGTGGTCGCTGTTGTTGTGCATCACAAGAAAAAAATATCTCGAGTGAGGACTAGAAATGTGGCTGAAAATCTTCCTGACTATCGAATGTCAGACCTTGCAGCTATACAAGATGCCACCATACCACCTGGTGCAGCTGGATATACTCCCAATCCGTACACCCCGTACCCACAGCAGCAGCAACAACAACAACCACAATACCAAAATCCTGGAAAGGGAGTGAGTGCTATGGACCAAGATCCTCCTGCATATGGAGAGGAGACTAAGGATAACTTTGACACTAACTTCGAACATATGTATGATTCAGTTGATTATGAAGATCTCACAAACTAATAATGCCATTCAATTATTATATATCATTTTAGTAACTACCATAAGAAACTACAGTAGATATCATGTATCACTAGTATTTGCGGTTCACTGTGATTTTTGACAAAATGTCATTTTATGTATTAATTATGCTGCCATAATTCCTTGATATTATTTTAATTACTACATTAAACTTTTATTAACTACTTTGTTATTTTATTCTATGTGAACGGGTCATTGTAAGTCAACCCAAGCTAAGGAATAGTAAAATGAAGGACCAGCCCTGGCAGTAAGCCTGAGCAGTAGTAGTATTGCGGTAAGGCACCACAAGCAGTTTGCTAGAAATAGACTATCAGAGCTGCTCGGGGCACTCAAGTGTAGTCTAGAAGAAGGCTCTGTGTAGGGGTGTACTAGCGGCAGAAGCACTCCCGTGAATGGTAAGTTCTGCAGAGTGACTAGCGGAATGAATAGAGAGTCTACTTGTATATACATTCATTAATTCATTCAAAGTAATACAAGTTACAATTCAAGGCTATATGAGCAAAAGCATGCTGACAAGACCAATGGGTTAAGTTGCAAATTCATTGAATGATAACCCTACGTACTAAACAATAAAATTGTTAATTAGTCATTAGTGACCTCCTCGACCTAGGCCATGTGCGTCGCAAGGAGAGGCTGTTCAGCTGTCTGGTCTGTCCCAGATTGTTACTATGGCACTGAAATCCCTTTACCGTGTATGCGAAATTTTAAAACTGGACCTTATTTTCAGTAGCTTCAGTGTTAGAAGTCAAAATAAAAATAGTATAGGCTTTAGGCTCGCTCGCCATTTGTGCTCAAGCACATCACTAGTTACCATTACGTCATTTTTTTCTATAATAAACAATCCCTGGATGTCACGAGAAGGTGTTCGTGTAGTAACTCAGGTCCTCCAGATGTCTTCCGCGTATGTGGCCGTCTTCTTCGCTATAACAGTAATAGGGGGTAAGCTAATGCCAAATAAAAATATTGTAGGGTAATAAAAAGAGATTCACCTGTAGCTAGCTATCCCTCAGTCCATTGGAGGGTTTGGTTAGTGCAATGAGCTGTAATTGGATGGATTACTGCTGGGCTAGTAATGGCCTAGTGTGGGGAATAGAATAGAGGAAATATATACTCAGGGAGCCTGGTAATTTCTCTTCTGTTTCAAACAAAGCTGTATTTTATTAGCAAAGGTAGCTAATTTGGCAAACTACTCTGGTTAGTTCAGTCACTAGTTAATACTTTGTTTAAAAGAGTACCCATCAAAGTTGTGTTACTCTATTGTATCTAACTCTAGGAGTATTTCTATTTTGGGAATGATGAGTCTATACTGGCCCTTTCATTTTCTAAAGCAACCCTTATAATACAGAAATATGTAACTTAATTCCAGCTATGTAATAATTGGCAGTCATCCAGGTTATATATGATACAATTTCTATGACTGAGTGGACAATGTCTAAATTGCATTGATCTCCAATCATGTTTTCAGTGGTAAGAGTTAATATCTGTGGTTATTTTATTCACATTAGCTCATATAGAGTATTATTAAGTGGGAAGTTATGAGTGTATTTTGTGGGTACTAGCTACTTAGCTATATACAGCAGTGTAGGAAGAGGTTTTCTATAGGGGGCTCTAAGGACATGTTGTTTGTGAGAAATCATCTCATTAGATTGTGCCCTAAAACTATGGGGAGGCTCCAGCCCTCGGAGCCCACATCTCTCCCCCATCCCCCCCTTTCTCTTTCCATGTCCTGCATACATAGTATTGTAAACTATATTATATATAGACAGTACTATAAATGTATACAATTTGACAGGAAATACTGGAGGATATATGTATGTGGGATACTTAGTTGATTATACTCGAGGGAGAATAGTTCACTATATTCATAGGAGAATAGTTCCACTGATATATATGGCTTAGAAATGTACTCCCCAAATGCACACATCTAATGTTTCAATGTGCAGGGTTTAAAATTCCCAAGTATTTCCTGTCAGACAACATAGCAGTGTTTAGTCATGCCGAATAGTGATGACTTGTTTATTTTTTTAATATATTTGGGATGAAGTAAGTTACCATTATATTATCTTGGTAGCTACATAATATTAAGAATTGAAATAGGCTGAATATGTTGGTTTTTGCCAAGCCACAGCTATTATGAATATTATTATTAACCAGGAATTTCTTTTAGCTATAAAGTTATATAATATATAGTCAAGTAATAAAGTGCAGCAGAAAGTATACTAGCTACATGTGCTGACAGTTGTATTTTAAGTTTAACCTGAGCTGGATTACATCAAGCCAACAATTTGTTCACATCATCATTCCAATCATTCCACTGAAACCAGGAAGCCATACTAATACGGTGCTTAAGAATACTAATTTAAGGCAATAATAACAAAACTATTAAAATCTTGTAGTGTTTTTGGTTATTTTTTTTAAAACGCAAAAGCCTAATTCAGTGTGTCTGCAGTTATTGATGGATAAATGCAACGCTTGAAATTTCATGCATGTGAATTGACACTATGATCTGCAGTTATTGGTGGATAAATGAAACGCTTGAAATTTCATGCATGTGAATTGACACTAAACAATAAAACACTACACGAATTTATAAGTAGTTTATTTATATGTAGTTTACTGTTATGCACTTTAAAATTAGCGTGACCCAACTAATTCACACCAAACTGGTGGTATGAATGCCCACCATCTTGCATAGTGTGTCCTTCACACTTTCTGCCTTAGTGTGAATGCACACTTAGTGTGAAATTCACACTCAAGGGAATAGCATGGACCCTTTACCAAACATTAATTATTTCATATGCAGGCAAAAACCAATGCTATTATCATTGTAATCTACCTTATAAATGTGTTGTACACTTGTGTGCTAGGTAAGAGAGTTGACTAAGAGTTTGGTCTTCTGATTAATGAGATCTGGGATTACACCAATCTCTTTTTGGAAAATAATTTTGATATGTAGTATTAGAATCTATGTAACTTAAAATAAATGTAAGTATGACTTCATACTGATTATGGTGTGAATTCACACTGAATTTAGGGTGAACTCACTCTGAATTTGGCGTGTACTTCACACCAAAATGACGAGGTGTGTGCATCATACCATATTTTAGTGTGATTATTGTTACAAGTGATTCACATTTAATTTGGTGTGAACTACACATCTTTTGGTTTACAGTGATACTAGTTTTGTAATAGTCTGATAGTCAGGAACAATGATGCGCATGTAGCTAGAGTCAATTAAGAATTAACTTTTGTTTTTAGTAATATGTGCATGTTACTGGATTTGATGAACTTGCTCAGGATTTATGCATAACATATGGAAGGATAACTAGATAGCCCAGATGATAAAGGTTGGTGAGTATATAAAGATATTATGTTTCTACTAGCCGAGTTTATTAGTGGTTGCTATGAGTGTTGGTTTAGGTTATCTTAGATTTGCTTTCAACATTGGGAGTTACGATATAAACTATAACATTTGCTGCAGTTTAGGTAACTGGTGGTACAGGTGTTTCCGAGTTTCTGGTGGAAAATTATAAGAATATTATATATCTATGTATATGTATATAATTATGTAAGTATGTATGTGTATATATATATAAATTATATATGTATATATATACATTTGTGCTGTACTATTAAATAACCAGTTGTGATTGTCAACTTCTTATAACTTGTTTAGGAGTTCAAAGCCAAAGTCTGAGGCTGATTTATTATTCCAGTACCAGTAGTTATTCCTTTGGTCGTCTAGAAGTCTATTACTCCTATCAATGGATTCCATTCACCATTGATGGTTTTGACATGCATAAGGCAGACCTGGCATGCTGGTGGCTGGGATATGGATTTGCTTCAAGATATGCATTAGTTGGAACTTTGGGGGAAATGCAATGTAATGTTTATTTTATAAGCCTTTCTTTTCATTATAAGGATACATTATATTATTTCAATCAATTATTAGTATCACGCCTTGCTTCTTCAAATTAAGGTTAAATTAACCCTGATTCTGCCATAGGACTAAGTTTTCATACAAAATGAAGGCTGTATGAGCTCTTTCATATTATGTTGACATAATTATTAACGTATGCATTATATTGTTTTTTTTATGTCAGAAACAGTGTTTAAGTAATAAATTAGCATTAACAAACATTTAAAACAAAAGGGTAGAATTTTTTTTATATTGCAGGTATAGTCGTGCCAGCACATCCTACTCTGCCTATAATTTAGTGTGCTCAACTGCAGCTACTTCATTCAGTTTATGCACGTACTCAAGAAGAACAAAATATATTCATTATTCTGATGTTGGTCTACAGTGTACTAATTCCAGTAAGCTAGTCTAGTTGAATGTGGCAAGTAATCTATTTGTAAATTCTGTTAAACGTAATACATTTTACTTGCTTCTGTTCTATGAATTAGTAATTATGTCATTTAATCGTATTTGTTAAATATTATTCATTCATATAACACACTTGTTATAAAGTACACAAATTTAAGTGGACATATTTTCCTGTTCTCAGCCCAACTCTCCCAAAACACTGCCTAAAATTACGGATCAGGTCAAGATTTGCTATTTATAGAAAACATTTTCTTATTGCCAAACATATTTAAGAAAACAACGTAACAAGCCATCCTTACATCAAAAGAAAGCTCCTAGCATAATAATAATTTTCTTTAGCATTTGATGGTGATTAAAGGATTTTGATGGTCATATCTGACCTAAAAAATGATATAACAACAAACTAATAGTAGTAGTGACTGTGATACTAAAGTCAGCACAGAAGAATGTAATAATACAGTTAGTAAAAATGTATTAAATTAGATTTAACACGGCTTTTACAAAATCTTGCAGTTCATTGAATTAGTTGTGATTTTGTATGTACTAGCTTCTTGATGCTTGTAACTATGTATGCATATTCTAGTTTAAATGTCTCTGAGAGTCTCATTTGCTTGCATCCTAAATGACAATAGCCCTGAATAAATTTCATAAAAGTGATACAGATTTCTCAAAAATTTGTCATATCTAAATCGTTTATACTATTTTATTACCTTCATGTTATTACAGGGAGTTCTCTTCGTCTTGTGTCAAGCTCTGGTTACACCACCAGTCTTTCAGGTCGTCTTCAGATATATATCAACAACACTTGGGGGACAGTCTGTGACGATGACTTTGGCTATACTGAGGCAAGAATTGCTTGTCGTCAGTTGGGTTACTCTGATTACTCTTCGTACCGGACAGCAAGTGGATCGTCTTAGTAAGAAAATATTCTGCAATAAAAATGATATTTCTCCGAAGTGCACTGTAATGGGTGATAACATTTCATTTTTATGCAATATAGCACTACTTTATTTGGACCTATTTGGCTAGACAATCTGTACTTTTGCTACTCCTCTACCACAAATCTTAGAAACTGCACCAGAGCTGTGGGGGTACACAACTGTAACCATGGAGAAGATGTTACTTTGACATGTTCTAGTAAGATTAAGATTTGTGCTAGTTTTTATCAGTTGGTATTTTCTATGTTAGTTCACAAAGATTGTCAAAGGTGGTGGGCTCTGTATATATGTGTACCAGATTTAAGAATCCCATCAATTCATTCTGGAGTTTTATAGTTCAGTAGTCTATTATAGGGATACATTGTTTTGTTTTACTCCAGAATACTAGCTAATTAGCCAGTAAATTGCCTTTTAGTTTAAAAATCAGCATCTCACCGAACTTAGCACTTAGTAAGAGGTTTGCTTCCAGCAGCTGGCCCTATGCTTGGCAATGTATTGCTAACTTTGAAGCGAAGTTAAGAAAAAATTTCAAAATTTTCCTTGAGCATAATTAATACATTTATCAACAATGTTTTGAAATGATAAAGATTGATCCAAGTTGAGTTAGCATTAAAAATTGCTTGTACTTACCTTTGCATAAGATGCATTTCCTTCTCTTTGTTCTCATATGTTTACGACAAGTTCAATGATCCCTTCCCGTATAGATTGATTTCAATTTAATTGAAAACAAGTGTCATTTGTGACGGTACTTAAAAAAAGGGACCAATTACATAAAATCAAAAATGTTCATTACAGTCTGAAAAATGACAAAGAAATTTTTTTTAGGATTTTTTTTTATTGGCCCACTGGTATATCCTATCCTTTAGCTACACTGAGACCAAATTTGAGTGCCTAAAACCGTTTCTTCAAGGTCCAAGCGCCCCGTTTTAACAGCCACCTTTAATCTTTCTTATTTTTGCCTTCCATATGTGCACGGAAATCTATCCCGCGAGTAATTGAAAATCGTGGGCGAATTCAATTTGTGGCTTAGCAACACATTGCCTCGACATTGGAAAATTACGGGTAAGTTCTTATAAGTTTTGTTATAATATTGCAGCAACAGAATAGAAATAATAAATGTGAATAATCAAGCTATATAAGTTGATGTTGCTACTTGAAGTTGGAGTCGTCAGACCAGGAGACTCTCCTGGGACTATTATTATTATGAGGGCACTGGAAGAATCAGCAAGTCTCTGACTGAACACAGATATCAGTGATAATGATGAGGACTTCTGTCACACTGCAACAGGAGAAGGCAACACATTTTGAAAGTCCATCATTGTGGTTCATTGATTTAAAGAGATTCCTATTATTATTCATTGTACATTTGTTCAAAAACTGACAACAAGCTGGATGATTCACTGAAGACAAATATAATTTTAAACTTAGCTAGCCAGTGAACTAACAACCAAGCTAGTGAATCACTTAACTGAATTTCTTAAAGAGTGACTGTGTTATAGTTATCATGACGTACAATAACTATCAAACTGTTGGAAACAGAAAAAACAAGCACAAAAAAGGCCTGCAAACTATGTCAAAATGCATCTAGTGCTATTTAAACCCATACCTGTTTAGTACCCTTATGCAATATAGGGTTTGATCTGAGTAAGGCCTCCACTAACAACAAAGTATGTGGCCCCAACTATAACTTACTACTGTTCAACTGAGCGCCACCATTTTCCATGTGCAAGTAAATGTCTTACGTAATCCGTAACACATTAGATTACAGAATTCAACATTAACTCCGACAGAAATTGAACAAAAAGTTTAATTGCAGTTTTCTCGAATTAACTGTGCTAAAGTTGGTTAGATTGCCACACGCATATATAGTGAACCAAGCGGCGCCTGCCTATAATCTTGGTATCAAAATACTCCATTTGAAGTGCTCTACACAGTGGTATAAATAACTCATTTTTCAATTTTTTACGCAATTGGTCCCTCTTCCCAAGTACTGTCACATTAAATAGTAATAATATCTCTTAAGGCATTGAAACTATTACGGAAAAGTTAGTAAGTGCTACTTATGATACAAGTGTATTATGTTTGCATTAGGTTCTTCCTATTATTGCAGACTCACGTAAGTGATACTGTTTTATTATAATATTTCTTGCCATGTAGACATAATACAATTACTTTGTCTTGTTTTGTTTCAACCAATAGCTGCTCTAAGTGGCAATTTAAGACTAGTGCCTACAAGTAGTACCTCCTCTTACTCCTACTCCAGTGGAGGGCGTTTAGAGATCTACTATTACAGGAATGAATATGCCTGGAGGCCATTCTGCAGTACTTATTTCAATAGCTATGACGCCAATTTGGCTTGCAGAAAACTTGGCTTTAGTCGTGCCTCTAGATACGGAAGAGTCGGAAGTCTGGTTTATTAATTTTATGAGCCCTTTGCTTTTATTATCTCACCCTCCTCCTCCTTATTAATCTCTCTCCAATCTCACTCTCTTATGAATTTTGCATCTTGTAGTAATATTGTTTCTGGAATTCTACAGGAAAAGTGTTTTTATATGTGACTGTCTACAGGAAAATCAGGCAAAATGCACATCTTCTGTAACTCATCACATTGAGAAGAAAATTTGATATATTCCTGATAATTGTGTGCACCAAACAGTAATAGTGTTTTGACATATATTATTCAGAGTGCATCAGTTCAAAATGAGCATTAATACTTCAATTAAATTTCTTCACAATCTGAAATTTCATTTTTGTAATTTTTTTAGGTATTATCAGGGGAGTGGACTTTATTCTATAAGATCAGATTGCTACAGCTATACTACCAGCTTTGACTCATGTTCTAGGTCTGTATATTCTAGTTCCAGTTGTTCTCACTACTATGATGTTGGACTAGTTTGTGCCAGTAAGTTCTTCAATTAGATGATATTTTGAAGTCATTATTACATACTCCATTTTAATTTGACGGAAACAAAAACACTTGTAAAAATGACTTTAAACTAGAAATGTAGATTATTTGAGTAATAAACAAAGATTAGGTAAATGTGTTCAGTGTAGGCAATCTATGATGTATAATTATATATACAATATGCTAGTGTGTCACCAACAACTACAATGACCAAGAACGACACTGTGTTTTCATGAATAATGTATATGAGCTTAGTAGGGATTTAAAGTGTATACAGTGCTTCCAGCTTAAAGAGCAAACTTTATGAAACACTATGATACGATCAATTTTATCTCACAAAACTGTAGTTACAAATTTCTTGTCAGTTAAAATATTGGTTAATACAAACACAGCACCACAAGGTTCCTCAGAAACTTCAAACCAGACTCAAAAGTATTTTCCAGCAAAGATAATGTATCAGGCCCTGCTGACACTCTCCTGGTGATGGTCAAGGTCATCTAGTAAGTATTAGTCATTGTTGAAGCTGTCAGTAGATGATGCCACTGGTAAACTTGGACTAAAGAACTGGATGTTGCCTCCCACACCAAGCCTACACTATGCCAATGTTGACCAGTCATTCTTCTGGAACACATAATTTATATACTTTTTTTATCATAATTATAAAGTTGCCATTGCAGATCTTTTATTTAACAAATGTCATGCCTAGATTTATTCATTCTTGATAATGCACCTTCATAACAGAAAGCTGGTAAAAATAGAATGTAAATGTGTGACAATATAATACTATGACTAATGACAACATCAGGAGGATTCCAGAAAAGCCTGAAAAGTGCCTGTCAGAGTGAGGTGGAATCAGAAGGGATGAATATTTCACACATCAGTGTGCAGCCTAGCACATGCAGCAAAATTAGTTGCAGCAAAATTAAGTATTAGTTAACATTATGAACTTTTTTTTTTGTCCAGGTCTCTCAAGTTTTGTGCTAAAACCCTAGCTAACTATTCTAAAACTACTAGCTAAAACCCTAGCTAACTATTCTAAAACTACTAGTTTGGACATAACTTGTCAACTAAAATCTAAATCACTGATTACTCACCTCTTACCTACTAATCCAGAATGCAGAAGAGGTTTTACAATCACTGAATCCTCTCATCGAGGTGCCTGTGCGAGTCCATTCTTGGCAGGCATTTCAGGAGTGCTTAGTTACTCTGTTTTCTGCGCCGCCTGGTTCTGAACAGCAGTACCGCCTGTCCCCTCCTAGTCCGTCCTCATGAACGACAAAAATTGCTACATATATTTTAACAAAATTATTCCATTAAAAGTGTATGGGAAAAATCGCTGTTCAATTGAAATCGCACGGGGAAAGTGAAATAGCGCGTAACTAATTGAAATACCTCAGTACCTAAGTGGAAACTAAGTGAAATACCTCGGTAGTTAAGTGAAATAGTATGGGTAAATGCGCACACGTAGAGCGTTAACCTTGGAAACGTACAGTTCGAGTAGTTTCTAGTAGGGGACAATGTGCAAGAGACTTTTTAAAAAGCTGGCCTACTATTAGCGAGTAATAGCACGGATAACCAGTGCTATTAGGGATTAATAGCACTCGTAAAGCAATTGAAATAACAATCGGTTTCGCCTCGTGCTATTTCAATCGTTACTCGTGCTGCTATTAATCTGGAATAGCACGGTTACCCGTACTATTACTCATACAAATTAGCAACAAAAACCCTTTGTTTACTGTTTAGTCAATTGTTTTCTTTCTTGCTATGATTATTACATTTTTGAATACAAGTCAAATAGACTGAGTAATTAAATCCACAATAACTTTTTAATGTAATTTCTCATGTAATTGAGTGGGTTTGTAAGTGAGAAAGTAGGTGAAAGTCTCTGTCACAATAGATTCAGATCAATGACAGTTAAGATGTAAATGTGATGTTTATTATAACTAACATGAGGGGTAGGTATGCTGCTCTAAATGCTAGCTGAACACCGGGTAGGAAGACCAGTCAGCTTGGAAACTACAGGGAACACACTTATGGAGTTATAATTTTTATTAATTGGATGTAACTTGAGTAAAACATTAAAATATTAACAAGTGATCAATGACCAATGACATCAGTGATAACGACATTGAAGATTAATCATAAAAGAGCTGGGGTAATCGAAATAAAATGATGAGGGCATATAAAATGAATTCCCTGATGGCTTTAGGTCAGAACAGAGTTGTTGTAGATAAATCAATCTATATGTATATATAAGGGGGAATGAAGTAGAGTAGGACACCAACAGGCTGTCTACTTAAGATAATTGCGACCGGATTTGGGAAAATCCACGTAAACGCGGCAAACAATTTTTTTCAGTATCACTGGGTAAAGCCTTATGGGTCGATTTTTTTCGAAAAATTTTTTATGGCAGAAATGGATAGACACCAGTTAGCTCTCGCTTATGACGCAGTTGAGCACAAGCCGTCTTCGCCCTACGTGCTACAACACTTCAGTATTTTTGCTAAACTTATTATTGCTGATTTCGAAAAAACGCCGGGTAAAGGCGTTACTAAGGTCAGGAGGCGTGCCTTGTGTCCGTATACTATTACTGCGTGTCTCCGGGACACTATGGAATAAACCGGTTACAGGCGGATTGAAAGAAGTCTAAAAGGCTTAATGCAGGGCTCCTTAAGAAACTATGGTGACGAGAATTGCGTGAGTACGTGAATTATGTAGAATAGTAAGTGAATTAGTTAGCTACAGTTTTTTCCGGGCTGTTAGTGAAAAGCCCGCCAAAAATTTATTAGCAACTCTCCGTACACGAGTCCAACCGGCTAGTGTTTCTAGCCTCCTAGTGTGAGTTCTAGAGCACGCCAGAGCTTATTACAGCTTCCAAATTAGGAGGAAGGCATCCCAAGGCCCCGTGCAGCCTACTGGTAGAATAAATTAGAAAATTTTAGATGCTGTGTTTAGCCGGGTTTTCACAAATCCGGTCACAATTGTCTTCCTCTTTTTAATCTCTCTGTATGTTTTATACATATATTATGTGTAATATATTCAAAAAGCTAGAAATTAGAAATCAGAATAATCCTTCTCAGTGTCACTAAGGGTAAATGTTTATATGGAAAGTAGAAATGAATGTGCATACACATTGAAAATAGTTACAGCTGTTTAACAATAGCTAGGCTCTCTTGCTCATTATTTGTATTGAAATACAATACTATTGGGATTATTTGGCGACTGTTTTTTCCACAGATATGATTCCAGTTCATCACTTCAATACATTTCATCTGTATACTGCTATTCTTCCTATTACTACAGCCTTCGATCTTGCTCATTGTATTACATCCAGCTATGGATCATGCTCTTATTCTGTTAATCAAGTTGCATTGCGATGTACTTATAGTAGTTCTAGTGGTGGTAAGTTGAAATTTAAATAAAAGTAAGAAGGAAATGTTTTGCAATACAGTTAGCAACACTTCCTTTATACATAAATGTAATGCACTTATGTTTATTAAAAATAGAAACTTTTAACTAAGTGTAGTTTCTATTTAAAAAATGTGTTCAGACAATACAACTAATATTAAGCAGATCTCTTAACATCTTTATTCATCAAAATAATTATGAAAGTATATATATATTTTTTATTTCAGGTGTTAACACTGCTGGACTGGCTGCTGGTTTAACACTGGGTTCTTTATTTTTGGTCTCGTCTCTGTTTGTTGGAGTACTGTTGTGTGTGGTGGTCGCTGTTGTTGTGCATCACAAGAAAAAAATATCTCGAGTGAGGACTAGAAATGTGGCTGAAAATCGTCCTGACTATCGAATGTCAGACCTTGCAGCTAGACAAAATGCCACCATACCACCTGGTGCAACTGGATATACTCCCAATCCGTACACCCCGTACCCACAGCAGCAGCAACAACAACAACCACAACACCAAAATCCTGGAAAGGGAGTGAGTGCTATGGACCAAAATCCTCCTGCATATGGAGAGGAGACTAAGGATAACTTTGACACTAACTCGAACATATGTATGATACAGTTGACTATGAAAATCTCACAAACTAATAATGCCATTCAATTGTTATTTATCATTTTAGTAGCTACCATAAGAAACTACAGTAGATATCATGTATCACTAGTATTTGCGGTTCACTGTGATTTTTGACAAAATGTCATTTTATGTATTAATTATGCTGCCATAATTTCTTGATATTATTTTAATTACTACATTAAACTTTTATTAACTACTTTGTTATTTTATTCTATGTGAACGGGTCACTGTAAGTCAACCCAAGCTAAGAAATAGTAAAATGAAGGCAGGCAGTAAGCCGGAGCAGTAGTATTGTGGTAAGGCACCACAAGCAGTTGGCTAGAAATAGACTATCAGAGCTGCTCGGGGCACTCAAGTATAGTCTAGAAGAAGGCTCTGTGTAGGCATGTACTAGCGGCAGAAGCTAGCACTCCCATGAATTGTAAGTTCTGTAGAGTGACTAGTGGAATGAATAGAGAGTTTACTTGTATATACATTCATTAATTCATTCAAAGTACAAGTTACAATTCAAGGCTATTATGAGCAAAAGCATGATGACAAGACCAATGAGTTAAGTTGCAAATTCATTGAATGATTACCCTATCTGCTAAACAATATATTTGTTAATTAGTCATTAGTAACTTCCTCGACCTAGGCGGTCACAAGGAGAGGCTGTTCAGCTGTCTGGTCTGTCCCAGACACTATGGACATTACATAGTTTAATTTTTAATTGTCTGATGACAAAAATATATGGTAGTAGCTATATAACCTGATATCATAGCTAGCTAATTGCCTGTAACTTACAGCACGATGATACTTTTTACAAGTTTTCTTTCTGTGTAGCTTCAGATAATAAATCTCATGGAGATTATTATATAGGAGTGCACAGCTGAGCCCAGACTTCTTCAGTACATTATTCAATTAATTTGCATCAAGTAAATTAAATGTTTGAACTGAAATGACAAAATAAAACAACAAAAAAAAAGAAGCTATAGCTAACAATTTCATGAGTACGCTACCATTATGCTTTTTGTGTCAGTCTTGTTACCAGTCACCTAGTGGTTATATGGATTGAATGTGTGTGTGTGTGTTTGTATGTGTGGTTTAGGACGCAAGAATTTATGTCAGTGAAGTGAGTAACTTTATGGTGTAGCCAGACTCGTTAAAAGCTAGTTGCTAATTAGTCCATTTAAAATTATTGGGACCTAGAAATTTCTTTGTAAAGTTAATGATATATTTTAGCCAACACAATACTCTGCACACATTTTATTACTGGACTCAATCTGAAAGTGGTGTGCATGTTGAAATGGATAGCTAGTCTCCAGGACAAACTTAGTGTTCTTAGAGACGTGTCTTATAGAAATGCAGTAGACTGTCAAGCTAAACGCAACCAAAAGTTGAACCATAGCAGATCTGACTGTGTGTTAGAAATTGGCCAATAAGTACTTATGAGTTTGCCAGGAATGACAGCTACCCTTGAGGATTTGTGGAAAGGTCATTTTATAGTTACAGAGAAGCATTAAGCTATACAAAAGGATTGGGATAACAGTATAAGAAACTACAAAAAGCCAGAGATGAGAAAGCTACTACATTCCTTTTTTGATGTGATTGGATTTTACATGGAGTTTATAAAGACTTTGGCAAGATTTCTTCCAACCTTACACCTGCCACATCCTGCAAAGCGGACAAGAGGGTGAACAAAAGAAGCTTCATGCTTCTAATGGCTGCTTCCCACAATCATCCAAAGTGAGGTGATCGTGCTGGCGATCTCTATGTAGCAGTAGAGTTGAGGAAGTTAATATAAATAATTACGTAGCTCTTTTTGGGCTCCCACAAAGTTAGAACCATTATCTGTAGCTAGAGTTTCAGGGCATCCTCGGCGTCCAATGAAACGATGAAAATCAGCTAAGAAAGCCTCTGATATCAAATCGGTTACCATTTCTAATGTACAGCTTTAGTCGCCATACAAACTAATGCACAAACATTATACTTTCTATTGCTGCAGTCCTTATGATCTGCTCAGACACTCAGTCCTAGTTATCATTAGGCTAGTTTGACTTTAATTAAATTAAGAAGCACAGATACACAGGACACACAGAGATGACTTTGTATTACTGACTGACTGACTAGCCATGAGGTACAACCTCCTTATATCCTGGCTAGGTTCAGGACTCACATGATATTACATGAAACAAAAGAGTGTTAAGTCCCAAACATGCCACACACATTCAATACATACAACTTGCTATCTACAACACAGTGTGACATAAACAGAATGATTAGGAATATCATTTAACACACATGCACACACAACAATGTTCATTCATGTAGCTGGGGTACCACATAGCTATAGTATGTCCAAGTTTATTTGGCCCGATAAAAAACCCCGTTAATAACGTTTGAACGGAAGTAGCTACGCTTCCGGGGTTTGTACATTTTTTTGAAGCTCGTACCGAAGCGGTCCAGAAAATTCCCTTTAAAAACTTCTGAGCCAGCGGGAAAGTGCAGTTCCAAAACTCAATAGAAAAGTCTATAGCAATAATAAAACCACACGTCCCCGCGCTACACACGGCAGGATTTAGTCACGGGCTCAAACCGGGTCAACCACGTGCAGTACCTCACAAACAATTGAAACAAAAAGCAGTCATAGTTTGGTGAATTCGTTTCTACCCTTCTGCTTGACATTCTGGTTCATTTAGGCATTTAGGTAGTTAATAAAAGTTTAATGTACTAATAATTAAAATAATATCAAGAAATTATGGCGCATAATTAATACATAAAATGACATTTTGTCAAAAATCACACTGAAGACTAACGCAAATACTGATACATGATATCTACTGTAGTTTCTTATGGTAGCTACTAAAATGACATATAACATTTGAATGGCATTATTAGTTAGTGAGATCTTCATAATCAACTGAATCATACATATGTTCGAAGTTAGTGTCAAAGTTATCCTTAGTCTCCTCTCCATATGCAAGAGGATCTTGGTCCATAGCACTCACTCCCTTTCCAGGATTTTGGTATTGTGGTTGTTGTTGTTGCTGCTGCCGTGGGTACGGGGTGTACAAATTGGAAGTATATCTAGCTGTAACAGGTGGTATGGTGGCATTTTGTCTAGCTGCAAGGTCTGACATTCGATAGTCAGGAAGATTTTCAGCCACATTTCTAGTCCTCACTCGAGATATTTTTTTCTTGTGATGCACAACAACAGCGACCACCACACACAACAGTACTCCAACAAACAGAGACGAGACCAAAAATAAAGAACCCAGTGTTAAACCAGCAGCCAGTCCAGCAGTGTTAACACCTGAAATAAAAAAAATATATACTTTCATAATTATTTTGATGAATAAAGATGTTAAGAGATCTGCTTAATATTAATTGGAGAAAAGACTGGAGAAAAAAATAACTGCTTGTCTTGATATTTCATCAGTTAATACCTCAATTTAACAATATGCAGTGAGGCAAGTAACATCACATACTGCTAGCTTTAACAGTGCAATAAAATTTTATAAATTATGTTTCATTAAACTAGATATTATAGTACCTGGCATCTCTCTTTTTTAGAGCATAAGAGATTCCTTGAAAAGATATAATTAAACATAGTGTGAAAATACAATAAAAACAAACCCTTACCATTGGGTGAGCTTGTTGTAGAATATGCTAAAATAAAAATAAATAAAAATAGTAATACTAAAAGTGTAAACTTTAGTTTTGGTATCTTAATGTTTCAAAACTAACATAATGTCAGGTTGGTTTTAATAAATCAGAGCAAACAAAGAGCGTTTTACACTTTACAGGCTTAAAACTGGTTTCAAAGTAAACTTATTGAATAAAAAGAACAACAAATGCTGCAATTGAATGAACATGCACTTTATGTACAGACAGACTACCATGCTACCACTTCTTGTGCAATAAGTAACTTTTGAACACTTACCACAACAGAAACCAAGGAGAACAGGCTTCCAGAACATTACCTATGTTTGGTTTTTTTAACGTTCCTTCTTTGTTAAGTGCTCCTTCTTTGCTTTTTTGTTAAGTGCTGCGTTTTGTTAAGCGCCTGTTTTCTTCCCTGTTTTTAGCACATTTTTTTAAGCGCTCCATGCTTTCCATATACTGCTAATTGGCGCTTGAGTTGGTAAACTATCATCATCTTGGAATGCAAAATGTAAAAAAAAAAGAGTACAGTGTAGTATTGAGTTCACACCCTCGATCGTCTGCTCCACATGTCGCACACTCACAGTTGAACCTTCTAGAACTCTTACGTTGTAGAATCTGGAGTGTGTTAATTGTATCAGTTGTTTTCTCTTTTCAATTGTTTTCCTATGTCTTGCCTTCATGTTAGTTGCTCTATGATGTCTTTAACCATGAATAATTCATTAGGGACCGTTTAAATCAGGATGAATAATAAAAAAATGTGGCATAATGATGTAATCTTTATTTTAGTGTTGCACCGATAGACTTATTTACCGATTTAACGATATACCACTCTAAATACTGCCGATACAGATGCAGATACCAATATTTCCTTTATAATTGCATCACTATTTTTAAATTTAATAAGTTTACAATATTGATATGAATATTTTAGAAAACACTGGTAATGTCACTTTCTCTTGCATTCTAAGTTGTGTTTTATAAATAGAAGCATTTCTGCATTTTTCGGATCAAGTCTATTTCTTTTTTCAGAGTAAATATCGCCTGCAGCAGAAAAAAGACTTTCTGAGGGCACTGACGTTGGCGGTGAAGACAAGTACTGTAGTGTTAATGAGCTGAGGGAGGGAAATCGATAATGATTGCTTTCCCACCAAATGTAAGCATCACCTACTTGGTAGCGCAAATTTGGTTCTGTGTACATCTGTGTACATCTGCAGCTGCTACAGATGCCAATTCCATACCAAAATTAGGCAATATCAGCAGATACAGATAATTTGCATAAATGGTAAAAAGTTCCATTTAAACAAGTTATACTTTAAGGTTAGGCTCAAAGCTGCGCAATAATTCCTTTGAAATGTTAGGTCACAAAATATGAAACTTGTGGTCAAAACCCATTCACCACATTTGTTTGTAATTTCTAGGCAGTGTGTGTATTTAAGCAGCCTAGTGTTTGTTGTCATGAGCTACTGGTGATTCAGATATAGCCAGAATAGCTTATTCTTTAGACTACTGAAGCTATTATTCTTGGAAACTTGTAACAAATTAATTCTGTTTTTATCCGATAAAATGTTACATATTTGGTACTTCAAGAAATAAAAGATATCGTGTTTTCTAAAGCTTCTGGTTCACTTAGTAAGAACAGTTAAATAATACAGTGCTTCCAGCTTAAAGAGCAAACTTTTGATTTTTGACTGTGTTATGGTTTTTATTCCACTGCAGGGAAACTAAAAGATCTACAAAGTTCATTTTTTGTATGAGCCTGTTAAACTTACTTCTGCTTTCCCCCGAACTATATTATTTATGCAGGCCAGCAAGCACTGCTAGGAGAAAGCACCTACCAAGAATGAAGACTGGAAGTCGATCGCATCTCAAGAAATACCCCGTCACCATTTTGGACTTCTTGGCAGTACTGCACGGCTACCCCAGTAGTTTAGGAGCTGATTTTTTGTATATCATTTTCTTACCCGTGCGTGCATGCCATAACGTTGAGTTTTTTTTAAATTTTATTTTACTTTTCTGTTTACTCACCTTACCAGTGATCTATTGTCGATTATTTCCGTGAAATTTCGTAAATTAAAAATATCTCAACGTTATAGGGTCGACCCCTTGTGGCCCTAAACCCTAACAAAATTTGAACCATAGCAGTTAGTCCATTCCTGAGCAGTACGCAAGAGAAGATTCTGGATCCATTACTTTAGAGCGCGAGAATTTTTTATTGTAAGTTGACTCCGCCCCGCCCTATCAGTACGCGCGTAGTGGTGAGTGAGGCACAGCTGCATTTCACGGGCATTAATTGGTTACAGAACGGGGCGTGACTTTGTGGTAGATAACGCGCTACTATTCAGCTGGAGTGCGCTACTAAAGGCGCCCAGGCGTTGCTATGTGTGAGCACCCTTAATAGGTTCATCAAATTAGTTTGCGGTTTTGTGGTTGCATGTGTGATAGGTGGCACCTTGAAGTCGCTGAATTTTATCACTTTCAAAAATTTTTTAGGCCAGGAAAATTTTTTTATACTTAATATATTTATAGCCTGTGAAGATTATAGGAAAAATAAATTCGTGCACCAAATTAATTTCATTATTAAAAAATTTCGAAATTTATGGCAAAAAAGTGCCAAAAGTGTTTAGGCCAGTATTTCTTTGTTTTTATACTTGGACCTTTCTAGACTTGTCAGAACATAGAGTAATAATTGAAGTTTCATATACTGTATAACACTATTTATTGGCTGGGGAATTAATTTGGCGAGTTTAGCGATTCCAGGCAGCTCGCTAAGTTATTGTTCCGCTAAGTAGTTTTGATAACCTTTGACCTCCATGTGGTTCGTGGATTTCCTGTAGTTACTAGCTAGCAAGTCTCTGTACAGTTATTTCAAAAAGACCACCAACCAGCTACTACTCCCCAGGCCTGGATCGCAGATAGAGGAGGCAGCCAACAAGTCTGTGGCAAGGTTACTCTCTGCAACCACTATAGCAAAAAAAAAAAAAAAAAGAGAAAAGGCACCTATCAGACCTACTCTGATGAAATAAGAGCAATGATTGGAAGATATGCAGCAAAAAGTGTTTTGCTGTTACTAATGTAAAAAAAATATTTCGTTTTGGAAAATGTATTAAAGCCAAAAGATTTACCCGCCAATATAAACTCCAGAATGGAATAGCCTAATATTTTACCCACCAATATAACATGTTATACAGTATACATTTTTTAGTATACATAGTGTAGGCTTGGTGTGGGAGGCAAAAATTATTTAGTCCAAGTTTACCAGTGGCATCATCTACTGACAGCTTCAACAATGACTAATACTTACTAGATGACCTTGAGCATCACCAGGAGAGGGTCACCAGGGCCTGATACATTATCTTTGCTGGAAAATAATTTTGCCATTAATAGTATTAGCAATATCAACCAGTAATTCAGCGAAGCGAGCGAAGCGAGCGGAGCTGACTCTCTAATGAGTTCGCGATATATATATATATATAGGTCTAGAAATTGTTTTTGTTCTTGCGTGGGCGTACGTGTGTACCCTTTCTCCTACGCGCTTGCGCGGGCCGGGTAACCTTCTTAGCAACATTTTGTTTTGTTTACCCGCCGTATGAAGTAGCGATGCCACAAAACGACGTTAGAAACGCACGGTCAAGAGCTTTGAGGGCGTTAGAAACTCCTGAAGAAAAATTAGTAAGGAGAGCGATAAGAAATGAAAAAGACAGGGCAAGGAGGAGGAGAGCTAAAATGAAACAGAAACAGGTAGCAAAGTAAAGAATCTGACAGTATTTTGTAGCCACACCCAGCATGCATGGAATAGCTGCAATTACAGGGAACATGGATCGCTCGCTTCGCTATTTTGTGCTATTAGAGCACATCACTAGTTTAAACTATTCTCGTTAGTTGTGTGAGTTATCGCAGTTGAATAAAGTTAAGTAGCACGAAGTAATTTCTAATAAGGGAAAGTACCTACACGTGGGAAAAAAATGAATAGGGAAAGTACCGCTTGGACCGTATCATAATGACGAATTTAACCGGCTGAGGACTGAATGACGATCCGGTGACTATACGGAAGAAAATAATGATGACAAAATAAAATGGCAATAATGTAATAGTCTATGGGAGTCTGGTTTGAAGTTTCTGAGGGGTACTGTGTCTGTATTAACCTATTATTTTAAGTGACAAGAAATTTGTAACTACAGTTTTGTGAGATAAAATTGATCATATCATAGTGTTTCAAAAAGTTTACTCTTTAAGCTGGAAGACAGTTCTAGTGCTGTACAATTGGCTGCTTACTAGAAGCTGGTCCTTCGAGACAAACAATAATCTATAACAAGCCACCACACTTGTTCAAAACAAACAGGTAGTTTCACAACGTTGTACAAACTACATATTTGCCAATGTATGCATGAAGTTCACTTCCCCACAGACTGAACGTTTTCTTAGTATGGTGTCTGTAAGTCAACTATATGCTTATGTTCATTGTTATCAACTACTGAACAGTCCTTATAAATCTAAGAGTTTTAGTGTCATGTACTTTTAAATAACCTTTTATTTGTGACTAAATAGATCGACAGAAGTGAGCAATATACTTCTTGCAGCAATATTGAATTGTAATTTTAAAGCAAATTTATCAAGCAATCAATTATTGTGATGGCTTTAAAACAGAGTTCAAGAACAGAAGTCAAAAGCAACTCTAACTAAATGACTAACTACTACAAATCCCAATACAGAAGTCCCCACAATTCATCTTAGCATATTAAGCATTTAATGTGTACATTCAAGTGAACGTGAAATCCATGGTATATATCCACAGCACGGCTAGATAAAACTATAACTTTATGGTGGGCATACAGAAATGGGCAATAAATGGCATATACACACTTAACAATATAGTACAGAAAATACTATTCTATGAGGTACAACTTTGATCTATTATATTTCAAAACCAACTTGTATTATATTTTAACTGTATAGCGAATTTCACCACTGAAACAATTAGAGCAATTTACTATTTTTAATGCATACATTTAAACATATTATATTCAGTATAGTCTTATCAATGTCTTACCATTACAACTAATGCCGACATAGCAGTAGTGAGAGCAATTGTATAAACTACTAGAATAAATAGATCTAGAGCAGGAATCAAATCTTGAAGTGTAGCTATAGCAGTGTGATCTTATACAGTATGATCCACTTCCCTGAGAATATCTAAGAAAATTAAAAACAAAATAAATCCATTCAGCGAATAAAATACAACAATAAAAATTGTACAAAAATACACCAAAACAACACAGTAACATAATAATAATCTAGATAGCATTCAAAGCTTACCCAAAACGTCCCACTCTTCCATAGCTGGATGCACGCTGATAGCCAAGCTTCTTGCAAGCCAAATCTGCATCATAAGAGTTGAAGTAAGTGCTGCAGAATGGCCTCCAGGAAGAACTTCCACCGAAGTAGTAGTAAATCTCCAAACGACCTCTGGAGCTGCTACTTGAAGATACAATTCGTAGTTGAATGCCATGGTTCACTTGAGCTATATATACATATTGTACACAAAGAAGAAGAAATGACATCATAAGTATCCAACTATGTTGTAATCCAGTGTGTGGGTGAATATTTAAAATAGACACTTTCTCTTGGTAGTTGTAACTTCCAAAGGAAGTAAGTGATGTGTATGAAAGTTAAACTCAACTATAAATTAAGTCCTTGTAGTATACAGGAGTAATGGAATGGGAGGGGGGAGCTAGGGGGGGAGGGCAATGGTCCCTCCCAGATCTATTGCTTGGGGGTGGGCACAGGGGACACACACTATGCAGATTAAGCATTTGATAAACTAGTATTGTTTAGCTTAGCTAATAAGGATATATATTTCTTGAAATATAATATAAGTGGTTTTCATGAGAATAAATTGTCTTGTGATACGTGGTCTACTCCCTCTCCCTTTTTGAAACACCTTCCATTGGAAATAATTCGAGCTAGCTAATCAGAAAAATACATTTCAAAATCCCACAAAGTGGTGAGCAAAAGTAGCTAGTGTATGTTACTAGCTATAGCTTTTACCTTTGGTTGTTTCCCCATGAGATAAGATGTAAGTATCAGTGTGTTGTGTATCAGCTTAAAAGTAAACAAGTGTTTGTGATGCACTGACTCACACATTTTAGTTAGTTATAGTAAATTATTGTTCTTATTCTAGGAACTACCCACTTGAACCGTTAATTACTATTGCTTTTCAAATTGTTTTTAATACAGCGATTATCCTCTCCGCGCGATTCTACCAGCATACCTTTTAAGGTCAGAATGGCTAAAATCAGAAGAGTTGTAGTTACTGACACCATTTTGTCTATTCGGCCTTTCAATTGGCTGCAGCAATCTTGTTCCCCCTAGTTTTCTTTTCCGGTTGACAAAAAGCGGTTCAAGATTTGCATAGTGTGCTCGGTAAAAACCGTGCGTCTTTTATGCGGCGAGATTTGCAACCGCGCTGTCAACAACGTCATAACGAAATCTCTCCAAACCCACCTCCCAGATATTATTCATTTGGTAGTTGTATATCTCGTGTCTGTTGGCTTAGTATTTACGAGTGAATACAGCCAGTCGGCCGGATGAATGATGTTCTGCGGTATCCTATGAATGATGTTCTGCGGTATGAATGATGTTCTGCGTATCCTATGAATGATGTTCTGCGGTATCCTATGAATAATAAACTTATTATGTACTACTCGTGTGAGAATAACATAGGAACGAGTTTCTAGTGCAATAATACTGGTATAACCTGGGGGACGTAATAACCCAATGTGATAACTCTGAACATTAGTGGGATAATATTTCTATAAGCCAATTCCTGTCTGTTTTAATGCATTTCCTTTGTGGTAACAGGTTTAGGTCCTGTTCAGTACATAATAATATTAGCTTTTTGAATCATAATTATAAAAAAAAACCCAATCAATCACAAAAAAATACTACAAAAAATATGAACCACATGTACAGAAAGGGGCCCAGAAGTAGGGGTTTTGTAATTATGCTCACTTTTTTGTTTATGTTATGCTAGCAATGCTCATTATTTTAGTAATTACGCTACTTAGCTATAACCTCCTATTATGCTCTCATTATGGTCGTAGACGGACTCAATTATCTATCGAACTATTTATCATTTTCACAGTCGAAAGAGAGTGTGATTTTAAACTGTCATTCTTGGATATTGAAATTGTGCACCATAGTGATGGCAGTTTGACAACCAAAGTTTACAGGAAAACAACCCACACAGACAAGTATCTTTCTGTTGACTCACATCATCTGTTATAACACAAAAATGCTGTTGCCAAAGCACTCTTCAACAGAGCAGGAAAGATCTGCAGCACTAATGAGGACAGAGTAGAAGAGAATTTACATGTGAAAACTGCTTTGAAAGTGAATGGCAATCCCATTCATTTCATTAAGAGGATTAAGCAGTCAAGAGTCTTAAAATACAACACAACGAAAGATGATTCTTCAAAAAGTGACAATAGTATTACCGTATGTGAAAAACCTGTCAGAAAATATAAAGAGAATTCTACATTGCCTTGACAACAGAACGGCTTTCAGACCCATACCGGACACTAAGAAATATATATTGGTTCGTCTGAAGACAGACTTCCACTTATTAAAACAAGAGGAGTGGTTTATCAAATAGCGTGTAAGACTTGCACAATGGTTTATATAGGCCAAATTGGACGGATGCTAGAACATAGCTACTAAAAGAACATCAACGAGCATTGAAATTACTAGACATCAACACATCTGCAGTTTCTTAACATGCAATTCAACAACATCACCGCTTTGATTGGGAGAATGTTACAATAGTAGATCACCAGCAAAAACTGCACAAGAGATGTTACTCAGAGTCTTGGCAAATAAGAATGAGTGGACCATCAATGAACAGGGATACTGGTTTATTGCTGCCAGTGTGTATAATTGCCAAACAAAAATGTAGCTTCTAGCCAGGACTTTCTTTTATGTTATAGCTCTCTCATTTTAATGCTTTCTCAGCATCACTGCAAATTAAGGCTATTTAAAATACTCTATGTTAGAAACTGAGAGATGTTTAAAAGAACATAAAAAAACAAGAGGAAATACCATATTCATTGAGTCTAGGACAGATTATATAGTTGATTGATGATTATTGTTATCTACATCAAATAAAAAACAACTTTCCTTTTACGCCAAGAAAAGATATGGTAAAGAATGCTTTCAGGCATTGTTCACAATTGAAGATTGTTATAGTATAACCAATTTTTTTAAAATGACTATTCACAGTAAGTAGTATTCATAGATTAAAAGCATGGAGAAGAGCATATCCACAATTGAATTTTTATTGTGCCAGAAAGAGTTTGTAACACAAATGTAAGTGAAAAGTTATTAAGGTACTGTATTAGTATCATGCCACATTAAAGCATTCTTATTGTGTGTTGTTTTTTTTGTTGTTTTTTTTCCTGTTAATGTAGTTTTAGTTTGTTTTTTTATTTGTTTTGTTCCTTTTGGGGGGTGTGGGTATGGCGGTTAGATTTTTTTTGTAACTATTTTACTGACATTTTTTTAAAATATATGCATTAATAAAAAAATGTTTAGGCTTTTGGTACGTATGTAAGCCTATGGTAAAGGATGGCACAACTTTCTATATACTCACAAGATACATTCTTACCATTTCTGCATCTCTCTTACTGATTTACTTTATAATGCATGTGCCTAGTCTGGCGTAGCCAGACCCTTTACCATACAGCTATGCGGAGAAAGGGTCTGTGGCAAGATCACACTCGCAAGATCACTAAAGATTTTGGAACCATATCAGGTGTGATCACACATGGATTATTTAGCAAGATCATGGTTGTTAAAAGTTTGAGATCTTACAGGAATGATAATGCATGATTATTCCTGGACGATCTTTCATGCAAGATCATACATGATTTTGGAACCATATCAGGTAGGATCACACAGCAATTACTTGCAAGACTAGTGATTGAAGATATTATGTGTACACTCACACATGACCCTTCTTAAAAGATATGAGAAGTGTAGAGGTTTGATCACTTGGTAGTTACTTCGTAAGATCACTGCTGCTAAAAGTATCATACAGTGATCAGCGATACCCACGAATTTTTTTATTTGCGTTCCCAATACAATTACTATAGCGAAAATAAAAAACGGTGATATTACAGGCAGCTAGACTATTTAATAGAACTAGCTACCCTGATAGCTAGCCAGGTGTAGCAAGTTTCAGAGAATTTATTTCAGTAGAATAAAACCATAATATTTCGGCTTGTGGAGCCTTCTAGTGGTTACTGAACTGAATGAGGGTGACTGAACAAGAAACTTGGTATAAACAGATGATACAGAACATGAGATCATTGTGTGGTGGGGCACAGCGCCTGGGAATGTTAGTTGGTGTTGGACAATTGCTGTGACATGTGAGTTGTACTTGGGAGGTGTGAAGGTGATGTTAGTCATAATTGAATTAGTGGCAGTCATACTTGCGAGGTGTGAAGGTGTAGTCATAATTGAATTAGTGGCAGTCATTCTGGAGGGGCCACTAATTTGAATATAGTCTTGAACCATCTTGCATTTATAGGATGTTACAAGATCAGTCCTATGTAGTAATTCCTGTAAGAAAATCGAAGATCTTGCTTGTACGATTTTGACCAGAAAGTGCGAGATTAATCTTAACTTAAAAATAAACAAGATCATGCAATATCTTGCAAGATTTATCTTGCAGTTAAAGAATAAGAACTTACAAGAATAAACTTGCTTGTATGATCTTGAGTGATCGTGCAAAATCATGCACACAAGAAAGTATAGGACACATCTTGTCTTGCATAATCTTACCAAAAGGTACTTGATCTTGCTAGATCTTGCATGGAATTTTTACTTGGGCAGTTTACCTGGCACACAATCACAGTGTATGTGCAAAGGCGTGGTAGTCACAAGCATTTTGAATGTTGTGGAACATGAGATGTCTTATTTATACTCCGATAGGACGCACTCATTGAAGCAGCTAAATAAATGTTAACTAACCACATCCCAAAATTGTGGTGCTGGAACAGCCGACGCAGGATTGTTCCCAGCAGACCCTTTCTCTGCATTGACGTATGGTGAGGTTCTGGCTATGCCAGACTACCATGTGCCTGCAAGTATTATGGGTACCAGAGTTACTTCAGTTGTAGTCATGGAAGACAATAACTTCATCAACTCATAAACCACTAAACCAAACCCAAATCTAATTTGCATGATTTGATAAGCCGCCATCACTATGCCATTAAACACGCATCAAATGATGGAACCTTTAACAATTCATGCTCCTTAATCTTTTTTTTCCAAATAATGATTGTACTTGGTTCTTGTTTAGTGTAGTAGACTATGGAATTGAGACAATTGATGTCAAATATATGATTTCATATCTATCATGGTGTACGTCATTCATCCTCCAGTACGCAATACTGTGTGTGTTTATTTTGTTTGTTTTAATGTTACATAGCCAATGTTAATATGTGCTGGGACTAACATACTTGGTTGCGTGTGTTGTTTGTCTGTCTTTGTGTGTGTGTGTGTGTGTGCGCGCAAACGTGTGTGTGCTTCAGTGCGCCAGATCCTGATGCCAAAGATGCTGCGATTCCCGAGTCACAGCTACCCAGGTAACACACAAACACACACTCAAACACACTACACTCACTAACACACATAACACACACACACACACACACACACTTGGTGCGTACACACACATGGAAATGATTTGACACCAATGTAAAAAGAACTCTAAATAATGTCTAAATGCAATATTGCCTATTGTACACATATCACTACTTCCCCTTCCCACCCCACCCCATCCCCATGACCCCTCTCCTCTTCATTTGGTGTAACATTGGATTAGGAGTATCCTTCATCCTACCTAAGTATAGAATTTCTGCACCATTATAGTGGTTGTAATTTAAACACATGTAACTCACTTATGTTGTCACTCATTATTAAGGAACCCTGTGGTCAGTTATCAACTAGGTCTCTTTTGCTATACAAATAGGGAACTGTGCAGTGTCTATCGTGGAGACCATCAGCGGCGAGTGACTTTATTTATTTAGCTATTACTTAGCTAGATATTTATTTTAATTTAATTGTTTCATTTATCGATTTGTTTTTTATTTGGTTAATATAATGTATTGTCACTACACTTATTTTATAGTTTAACAATTAATATTGGGAACAAGATGAAAAATAATAAACTGTATTAACTCAAGGTTGAGAATAAAGAATTGACAGCTTTATAATATTATTTCAGTGTGTAAATATAGTAGTCTGGCTATTCATTAGATAAGGATTTTTGAAAATTTTCACATTCCACTTCAATATTCATAATCAATACAAAATATCAAACCTGCTCACAAAAATACACAGTGTCATTCTGTTAGTATTAGCTAGCTAAATTAGCTACTTGTGTTATGGTAGATGTTTTCAAGGCATATTATTGACAGTCAGTCCTCATGCCTTCAAAAATACATCTGCTTTACTGATGATGACCTACTTACTAGTATTACATGGAATATGCAGTAGTATTGTCTCATAGAAGACCCATTTTATCTTATGGTGCTTTACTGATGATGACTTACTTACTAGTATTACATGAAATATGAAGTAGTATTGTCTCATAGAAGACCAATTCTAACTTTATAACTTGAGAAGAAGCTAATATTTCTGGAGGTGCAAAACAATTTGCTTTCAAAATCTCTTTTCCAACGAATTTATCTTAGTAGTAGTTGTTGTCTAGAGACTGCATATAAATAAAATTACCTAAGCCATTTACAAGTTTACAATGTGTGAACTTTTCTCAATCAAAGTCTCCCAGAAAAAGCAAAGATCAAATGTGAAAAAAATCACTTACCACTGGGAAATAGAGCACAGGATAGGTACGTGAATTTAGCCACTGATGCTAGCAGTTCGGACAACCAATGTCTCCCAATCTCCCTTTTATGCTGCCCAGTCAATTCAGTCCACCTAGTTTTTATTATTATGAAATGCAGACCTATATATAGTGAAAGACCCACTGCAAGCTACAACTGCACTAAAATTATAATTTTTCTATAGCCTGTCAGATTTTCAAACACTGCCTGAAAAGTGTCCATTGACAACCATAGCAGAATCATAAATTTGTGCATAATGTGTTGATAACTATATTTATATGCAGTCTCTAGACAACACTACTACTAAGATAAATTTGTTGGAAAAGAGATTTTGAAAGCACATGGTTTGCACCTCCAGAAATACTAGCTTCTCAAGTTATAAAACATTATCCAGCTAATTTATAAAAATTAAAAAGTTATTTTACTTATATCTGGTCAGTTAACTGGCTATATCTTATTCTAAGACCATGTAACTAAGGTTTTTCACTTGATGTAGTATACATTTTACTGCATTGAGTATAAGTTACAACACTCTGTCTATCTGATGTCGTTCTGTCTGTCCTTCTGTCTGTCTGTCTGAGTCTGTCTGTCTGTCTGTCTGTCTGTCTGAGTCTGTCTGTCTGTCTGTCTGTCTGTCTGTTTTCAGTTTGTCATTTCATCTGTCTGTCTGTCTGTCTGTCTGTACTTCTGTCTGTTTGTTTTTCTGTCTGTCTGTCTGTCTGTCACTCTGTCCATCTGTCTGTCCAAGTGTGGTATATTGAGTTTAATTATTCATAACTGTGTGGTTAACTGTACTGTTTAGTGTGTCACTATGTTGTGGTTATTGGTGTTTCCTGTATCACCCATTTATACCAATGATTTGTGCAGTTCATCAGAACATTCAATTAAATAGTAATAATCCGCAGTGCGTATTGACAATTAATAAACATCAATTACAGTAAGAACTAGTAGTGTAACAAGAATACTAAAAAATTACACGATCGTTTTATATTTTTTTTTACAGCTTAGTCATAGCACTCAAATGGGGTTAACATCTGTGGTAGTTGTTGCTCTATTTACAGTTAATTTTGCGATTTTCAAAACTACGCATATCTGAAATTGAAAGAAAATAAAGAAAAGAAAACACATAATCGCTAAGATACTGAAGCAAGTATGGCAGGTGTCTATTGTAAATTCAAACAAAGTAGTCTTCTAAACATTTTTTGATGTTCTTTACAATGAAAAGCAATTTTAAAGTCACTGCTTCATAGATTTGTGTTCATGCAGCACTCATATTCAGTATAACTTGTCTTCTAAATTGGTGTATGAATTATTTTCCTGTGCTAGAGAAAACAATTCTATTAGCAACTAGTGATAGCACAAGTAACACATTTTAAGCACATTATTAGTTATCCTGATTCGCTTAATTGCCTACCTATACAGTTACATAACTTTCACACACTGTTAAAAAGGCCAGTTAAGCTACAAAGATTTAAACCAATTTACATGCCACTGCCAGTTAAGCTACAAAGATTTAAACCTTTCTATACTCTTCATGTACAAAGCACAAAGCATTGCCCCTTATGCCCTACAGACACCCATCCACTTTACTAATGCGATGTGTTCAAGGATCAATCCGTGGATGACAGGTAATCAACTGTATCTCATCTAAAGGTTTGTATGAACTGTTTGTCTCCTAACCACCATTTGCGTGAGTGTTCCAGTACTAGGTCTTTCTGTCACTGTGGTCACAAGCATCATTCCCTATTTCACAGAGGATATAAAAAAAACGAACCAGTAAGCAACAGCCCCAGTCAACTTCAGCAAGCCAGGAACAGTCCCAATCAACTGAGGCAAAGTCAGAAAGTACAGCCAATACAAGCGCTCATGCCTTACCGTCTTGTGATTCTATGAAAGACCGACTGATTGCTTTTCTAGCTAAGTGTTTGGCAACTGTTAGTGTTGGGGGGAAAATTCAGGAGGCCCGTGCTCTGTTAGACAGTGATTCAACTCTGTCATTTGTGACAACTAAACTTGTCCAGCAATCAAAATCCAGGAAGATCAAAATGTCAACTAATTTTACTGGTATCAGCCAGACATCCATACCTATCTCACGGTACCAGGTTGATTTCGATTTGATTCCAAACAGTGACCTACCCAATGTATTGATGAGAACAATCATGCTAGATTGTATTTCTGGAGACCTACCGGGATTTTCTCTTCATGGAATCAGAGAACAATCCTTTTTACAAGGAAAGCAACTTGCTGATCCTTGTTCAATCAACCAGATACTTTAGACCATCTCTTTGGAACAGACATTCTAGCTAGACAAAATACTTCTTTGAGGCCATGCTACATCAGCAAATCGGATGACTCATGTCTGTGAGACTATCTTCGACGGGATACTGAGAGGGAAAGTCCTCTCTGAACGTAAAACTGACCATGTACATTTGTGTGAGCCAGCTGAAGAGAGTACGGATGATTTGTTGCGAGCGTTCTTTGGAGTGGAAGAATCACCTGGGAAATCTTCTGTCCTTGTTGGTGAACACCAACAAGCTGTGGATTATTTCCAGAAAAACTCAATCTCGAAATATTGATGGCTGGTATGTAGTACAGCCTTTAGGTTGCTCCAGGGATTGAGCTCTCCGATGCTACCGTCAGAACCGCCATTCCCTTGAAAAACGAGGTAACTACGCAGATTTTGAGCAAGTTCTATGTGAGTACGTACTCCTTGGACATGCTGAAGCAGTTCCTACCTCTGAGACCTTCGCAAACCTGAGTGTGAAAACTTTTACCTTCCTGCTCACAGTGTGGTTAAAAGTTGTAGCATGACTACAAACTTTGAGCTGTCTTTTACGCCTCAGCCAAATCCTCTACTGATGTATCTCTCAATGACATACTACTCCAAGGTCCTAATTTAGATACTTTACTTACCTCTCGTATAATTGCTTGCAGGTCTCACCCTATCGATCTCTGTGTGGACATTTTGAAAATGTTTCGAGAGGTTGGACTTCATCCAGATGACAGGGATTTGCACTTTTTCTTACAACCCGAACCGAATGGGGAAGCAATGCAGGATATGAGGATGACTCGGTGTTAATGTGAGTAGAAAGATTCAATAGCTTCGAATCTAGCTAGTACCAAATCCAGTTACTACCTCGAGAAATGTAGGATTATATAGACAATCAAACTTTACAAGGTAAATACAGATACAGATGTAATTGATAGAAATAAACTGTATAAAATAGCTAGCAAACGGATAAAGAATGAGAAAAAACTAAAAAAAAGTAACTAAGTGATAGAGTTCAACGAAGATCAATAAGTTGCTGCGAGTGAAGTGCGTGAAGTATGAAATGTAGGCATGAAGTGCAGGCATAGAGTGCGCAGTGATTAATTTCAGAAGTTATAAAGCTTGAACACTCGGGTTACCTACAGTGTGACGTTTTTGCCCTTCTTAGCCACTCACGTTCTTCGACAACTAGCACATGATTACCAGGAGCAATATCCGCAAGCTGGCTGCATTGTGTGAAATCATTTTTATGTTGGCGATTGCTTGATAGGGGAAGACATGCTAGAAGAGGCTATTAACATCAGAACCAACATTTTTGTGAATTGTTTTCTCATTTTCAGATGAATCTCTGCAAGTGGAAGTCTAATTCCCAATCTCTACTTCAAACTATACCAAAGGAATTACGAGAAGAAGAAACCACTCAACTTATTTCTCCTCCTGAAGAGTGCTTGAAGACACTTGGAATTCATTGGAACACTAACACCGATTGTTTCCACATAGCAACACCGACACTGACTTCAGATGATCGTCCGACTAAATGAAAGATAGCTTCAGACGTAGCCAAAAAATTCGACCTTCTAGGGCAGTTCTCTCCCAGCATTATTGTGATAAAGTTACTCCCAAGACGAGTTGCTCCTTTATCCGAAGTTGACAACCCCGTGTTTAGAGCTATGTGGGGCTCAGTTACACAGCAACTTCTTTCACATGGCAACGACCATTGAAATTCTATTATCGAATATTTATGCTTGAAGTGATTCTACTATTGTGCTCGACTGGTTGTCAACTTCACCCTCTCGTTTGAAATCTTACGTTTACAACCGAGTTGTAGACACCATTGAAAGAATTCCTGCAGATCACAATGGAGACACATTCCAACTACGTGCAACCCTGCAGATGTTACGTCAAGGGGAATTGAAACAGCAAAACTTATCTGTTTTCAGTTATGGTGGCAAGGACCTCCTTGGTTACTTTTATCAGAATGGCCATGCAACAGAGACTGGAAAGGAAAATTAGATTTAACAGATTTATAGCCTGCTGTTCATCTAGTTGTACTTCCTCCTGAAAATCTCTCTGAGAGATTTTCAAGCTATACAGTTATGCATCTGGTGTTTTCGTTTATCCGTAATTGTAGAAAGCGCAGTTCTGATCGAGACCTCTCCCCTGACCTCGCACTAAATGAACTAGATGCGACAGAGACACACCTCCTGAAGCTCAATCAAGATAGAATTTTCAACTCCGAGAAGATTGCCCTCTGCCAAGCACGTGAAGTTCCATGCCAGAGTTCTCTCTCTAGCCTTTTCTGGACTCAAAAGGACTTCTGCGGGTTAGAGGAATGCTAGAGAATGCAGAACAGAGCAAAAACATCCTATCATTTTACATCATTCAGACAGACTATCAAAATTGTTAGCAAGGAAAGCTCTTGTATCAAACATGCATGTAGGCCCCCAGGCCCTTCTTGAAATTTTGTCCCTGCTATATCATATTATAGGATTTAACAATTTAGTGATAACCAAGGTGTATCTTGCAACAAAGCTTATGCTAAGACTAACTCACAAGTTATGGGTCAATTGCCAGTCAGTCGAGTCACACCCACTTCAGCCTTCCATCATACTGGAGCATATTTTACTGGCCCACTGATGGTGAAGAGAGGATATAGTCTAGTCAATATATGGTTTGACCCCCAAAAAATTGCTACAAAAGGTTTTTTGTTAGTTTTTAGTACTATTTGATATGACGGACAACATACTAAAAATCTAATAAAATCTAACCTATGGAATGGTGTTTTTGAGGGTGTAGCTCTCTACAAGCTCATTAATATTCATGAGATATACTTAGATAGCCATATCTTTTGTTTATTTCATTTCTAATGAAGGTAATTGGTAGCATTAGATTACTTAGCTTATAAGCTTTCCAATGATATCAAATTTTTGAACTTTTTGGCAAATAATACTAACATTTCCAAAATAGTTAGACAAAGAAGTCAATTTTAGTTCATTGGCCTAGCTAATTTATACCTTTTTACAACCTTTTTTTTTTTATCACCTAGCTTTTTTTTTACCACCTAGCTTTTTTTAGCATCACATGAGCTGACACACAAGACAGATGCTTCTTTTTTGTACAAGCACATGGTTGACTATTTGAACTTGAAAAGGCTACAAGACATTACACAATGAGTGGAAGTGCTGACTGTGAAATTTGTCCCTTGTGTAAGGAGAAATGGAAGATGGAGCAGCTGTATGTCAAATTCGTCAAAAAGGTGCAGATGGTATTAATACTGCAAGTTTTCAGAGAGGTAACACCATTGTCGTTAAGGCTGGTAGTAAAGTGCACTTGAACTGTCGTAAACATTACACAAACCCAATTGAAATAAAGACTCAACAGAGTAAAACAAAGCAACCCTCCATACCACCACTTAAAAGAAGTTCCAGAACATCTGTAGCTCCTTTCAACAGCAAGACTGATTGCTTGTTTTGTGGGATTACTGTAGTACCAGGATGTTCAGATTACAGTTGTGTAAGAACTGATACTTTTGTAAACACAATATTTGGATGCTGTGACAGTCGTTTTGACAATTGGTCTCTTGTTGTGAAAGGTCGCATTGAGTACTACTGTGGTGATCTGCATGCTGCAGACTGCCTGTATCACCATTCCTGCAGTGGGAATTTTAGGTCTGGCCTTGATATACCCCTCCAATTTCGAGATGGTCCAGAAAAAAAGCGTAGGAAACTTGGACGACCCAGAAATCATGATCAAAATCAAGCATTTCTTAAAATGTGTCATTTCTTGGAAAATCATGATGAAGAAAAGCTTACCATTTCAGACCTCAGAGGTAAAATGAATGAGTTTTTAACTGATAAAGATTTTCATCCATATGGTAATTGTTACCTCAAAGTGAAGCTGAAGGAACAATATGGAGAATCTATTTATATAGCAGAAGGTGAAGGTCTTGATGATATAGTGACAATGAGAGAAAAGACATCACAGATACTTCAGTCGTACTTCAAATGCACCAATCAAGATGGTGACGAAGAATCACAGAAGAGGGCAATCCTTGAAACCGCAGCTAGGCTCATAAAAAGTGACATCAAGATAAATGTTCCATCTAACACCAAGGAATACCCAAGTACTGATGCACTAAGACTTGATTCTGCTCTAGCCTTCATTCCTGATACACTGAGTTCTTTCCTAAATTCACTGTTCACGGGGAAAGATATTCTAAGGAAGGTTGCTAGTATTGGGCAGGCTATCATTCAGGCTGTTCGCCCACGGGCTGTCCTTGCATCATTGCAAATCGGTCTTGCTGTACAGACTCATCATTTGTATCGCTCAAAGTTTATTGTGGATACACTATGTGAGATGGGATTTTTTTCATCATATGGAGAAGTGCTACGATTTGAAAAGAATGCTGCAGATTGTGTTGCTCCAGACATGTTAGGTGAGGATATTGATATGAAAGATGCTACATTGCTGTTTGCTGCAGACAATGTTGACCACAATGTTCTAACCATTGATGGCAAAGGAACATTTCATGGGATGGGCATGATAGCTACCATGACACCAGGGCAGAGTACAAAGCGTATTGTTCCCAGGAGAAATATTTCAGAAGTGAATATCGTAGACAAGACAAAAGTTGAGATAATTGAGCATCGATTTTCCGGCCATGCGCATCGTACGGTCAAATTTCAAGAGTTTCCAAAACACGTTTGTGATAGGAGAATTGATCTTTTATGGGAGCTCTCCTTCAACTTCAAACGGGTAACCCCTAACTGGCAGGGCATGATGCACACTGTTCATCAGGGGAGTGAGCATCCAGGTCAGTCATCTAATTTGTATTTGCCTATTATAGATATGTATTCTGGGGATAAAACTTACATTCTTTCTACATTGGAGTTCCTTTCCAATCTTGCAATGAAACATCATGTTGTGCCTATAATAACTTTTGACCAGCCCCTCTATTGGAAAGCTGCTGAACTTATCATCGATTCACCAAACAATAACCTGAAAGAAATCGTCTTGATGCTAGGTTGTTTCCACACTTTCATGAATTTGCTCGGAGCGATAGGTACACTAATGAAGGGTACAGGACTTCAAAGAATTTTGGAAGTTGTTTATGGTGAAAATACTGTGGTGCATATGATGACTGGAAAATCTGTTCAAAGATCATTACGTGGCCATCTGCTGGTAGACAAATGCCTAAACTACATGATAGTATCAGATATGGTGAAGCTTAATCCCAAGTTAGCCAAACTGGTGGATAAATCTGAGGAAATGTATTATTCATTGTTGGCAGGTGAGATGACTCTGGAGAGCATTCTCACATCTGATACAGTGACTACCATAAAGCTAGAACTTGACCAAATGAAAGCTAAACTTTACAACAGGTCAAAGACAAGTCAGTTGTGGATTAACTACCAGAAAATGTTACAAATTGCCAGATCACTGATCAAGGCAGATCGTACTGGTTCTTGGCTTATGCACTTGAGCGCAGTTGCTGACTGTTTACCAATATTTGCTGCAGCTGGTCATTACAACTATTTGAGGTCAGCATATTATTATGTTCAAGAAATGAGTGGACTTGAGATTAAACACCCATATGTGTTTAGAAAATTTACAAATGGGTTCCATGTAATACGTCGCAGTAATCAGTTCTGGGCAGGTCTTAGCTCTGATCTAGTCATTGAACAGACCTTGATGAGATCATTGAAAAGCACTGGAGGTTTGACACGTGGAAGTGGAATGAATGAAGCACAGCGATCACTATGGACGATGTCTATACCAGTAACAGCCACATATAACAATGCTATGCAAGAATTCAACCATCTTTTGTATACCACCAGTGAGCAGCACAAAGAATCCACTGAAGCAAGGATCCAGAGGGGTTCATCTGACTTGTCAAAGATTAGTTCAAAACAAATTGTGTGCACACCATTCTCTGAAGAGCCTTCCTTGAGAAATATTGTTAATGGTGTAGTGGCTAAGTCTGATGTGAATGTGCATGATTATGAGTTTGTTGGAAGAAAAATTATGGACAAAATGATTGGACAACCTGCTTTCACTGTCTCATTCAAACGGAAAGACACAGCCAAGACTCTTGGAGATGCTGCTGCTGTCAGGGTGGCTCCTGAAAAATGATTGATCCAGCTTTGTTGTTCCAACGGTTTCTTGTTGTGTCCAAAACAGGAGACCTTTCATTGGAAGATGTAATAAGCTATGAGCTTAGTCCATTCCCTCCTGCTCTTTTTGAGGCCAAAGATGTTCTCCTTAAGGCTGATAAGCCACAGTTATCTCATGCCATCATTGATTATTGTAGCAAAGTGTCAGGTGATGCCATCATTGACATTACTCCTGAAACTGAACGGTATGTCCTTGATGGGGGTTCGTTGCTATATCGCTTACCATGGAAGTTGGGAGATACATATGGTGCAATAGCACAATTATATGTTGATTTTACTTGTCGACATTATGGAATGGCAACTGTGGTTTTTGATGGATATTGTGGAGGTCCATCCATTAAAGACTCTACTCATCAAAGACGAGGACACAACATCCACCCAGTTGTTATTTTTACTGAAGAAACAGAGTTTTCAGGCAAGAAAGGTGATTTTTTGTCCCACAATATCAATAAGCAAGAAATGATTTTTATGATTAGTGATAGACTCAGGAAATGTGGTTGTAACGTCTTCCAAGCTTCTGGGGATGCCGATGTAGACGTTGTTAAAGCTGCTGTCGAAACCTCTCGTCTGCACTGCACCACTTTGATTGGGGAAGACACCGACCTGTTTATTGTACTCCTCTACCATGCCCATACAGAATGCAAGGATCTGTATTTTCATTCAGATAAGGCTAAAACTACGAAAGTATACGACATCAATCGCCTAAAATTAATCCTAGGCGATCATTTGTGTTCACAACTGCTTTTTGTTCATGCCATTACTGGCTGCGATACGACCTCCAGAATTTTCGGTGTTGGCAAGAAGGCAGCCTTCCAGAAGCTTGTAAAAGGTGATCAATTACTACAGTCCTGTTCAAATGAGTTTATTACTCCAAATAAGACAAGAGCTACCATTGAAGACCTTGGTAGCAAAGCAATGGCTGTTTTGTTTGGGGCAAAGTGCACAGAACCATTACCATCTTTACGCTACAAAATGTTTGTAAAGAAACTATCTTCAGCAAAATCATTCGTGCCCCCTACTGCATCCTCAACCAAATTTCACTGTCAGAGAGTGTACTACCAGATCATGGTCTGGACTGAACAGGGAGGTAACATGGATGCGGCAAATTGGGGATGGAGAGTGGAAGAAAATGTATTAGTGCCAATAATGTCAGAAACAAATGTTGCCCCGGATAACCTGTTAAAAATGATACACTGCAACTGTACAACAGGTTGCACAACACTTCGTTGTAGCTGTAGGCGATATGGCATACCGTGTCATACAGTCTGTGGACAATGCCAAGTGGAACTATGCAGTAATTCATATAACCAACATGACAGCGAAGATGACGACGATTAACTGAAGAAAAATTATTGATTGGATTTTTGTTTTTGTTGTTGCTTGATTATTCTTGTTGTTTGATTATTCTTGAATGGTATTTGACAGCTAAACGGCATTAAACTTCCATTATTTTAGTGCATTGGTAGACATAGCCTTCCAGTGGTCACATTTGAACATGTGTGGGCTACATGGGAGACGTAACTATAGGGAGAGAGAGGAATTTTGAAATGGTTATAGTTATGAAATTATTAATTTCTACTTATGACTCCTAAAACCTGTAGTTTTATATATCATTGGAGAGCTTATATGCTGAAGAATCTAATGTTATCAATACTTGTCATAAATGCAAGAAACCAAAGTTATGGCCATATATGTATATCTCATGAATATTAATGAGCTTATGGACACATACACCTTTAATAACACCTTTCCAGTACTCAGATTTTATTAGATTTTTAGTATGTTGCACGTGATATTGAATAGGACTAAAAACCATCAAAAAACCTTTTGTAGCAATTTTTGGGGGGTTAGGGGTTTTTTTCCATGTAAAAAAGACAAATGGACATTTTTGGAGTGGACGAAAGTCGAGAAGAAATGCGAGTTGTGCGTGATCAAAAAATGTGAGGTGTGTGTGTTCAAGAAACATCAACATCAGTGGACGATTGAACTCTTATTATTAGTTTTGTATTATTTTATAATGATAGTATTTATAGATTTTATTCCTTGCCTGTAATCACTGATATTTTTGTGTGCAGTGCTGACTATGTCTGAAGTCCACTGACCTCAAAGAATAAGCCTACCAAATCAGGCTCCAGGAAACAACTAGCCCAATCAACTCCTGTTAACTATGTAAGAGATCAGAAATGGATAGTGGAGACCGGTAGATAGCCAGTGGAGGGAAAAACAAGTACAAGGATTTTCTTATAGTATGTCCAAGTTGAGTTGGCACGACCGCAAGCGCGGTAATTGAGGAATGCATTTAGCACTTTACCGGAAGCATATTAGTCATGTGAATCCAAGTCAATTAAGCGCGCTAACGTCAACATTGCACGTGATTCATATTCATGAGATATACATATATGGCCATAACTTTGGTTTCTTGCATTTATGACAAGTATTGATAACATTAGATTTGTATCACTCGTACTCACTTTGTTTACATTTTGTTAATGACACTTTACCGGACACAAACTCATAATGATATTCATACTCTCCTTCTACCCTAATAAGATTATAACCGTGCGTTACGCCCATACAAGATTCTTTGGTAGGGTCTACAACGACGGCAAGTATCCGTCTTCCCTGCCCTAGACTTGTGCGGCGCATCACCTTATTCAAGTTAGGGAAGACTTGGGTCAATTCTGGTCCTTCGAACTTTAAGCTCGATTGCCCACAGCTCGAGGAAGTTACGCCCCCTCGGACATCTAGAGAGACAGGTTCTACCTACTGTGTCCCAAGAAATATTCTGATATTCACAGGATTCAGCAGTACAACACTGTTAACTTATAGCTAAAGTTACTAGACTTTCTTGTTAAATAAAATTATCAATGGTTTCATTGGCGAGCGAGCGTAGCGAGCGAGACACTTACAGGGGTAACACAATCGAAAATCGGGGATGTTTGTTTATTTATTTATTTATTTATATATATGGACGTACGTATGTCATCGCGTTTTTGTGTTAGTTATGTGGTCGACCCCGTTCCAAATTGCATTAAACAGAATCCTCTGGTTTATCGATCAGTACCCGTATCACCCTAGAAATTGAATTGTTTACCGTTTGAATTCTTTTGCGGGTGCAGTTTTTCTATTAGAGTTAGTGGCGGTGGTAAGTCAATGCGCTCTTTGTCATGGTTATAAGCCGTGCGCAACAGTATTTACTCGAAAATACATTGTCCACTAGACTTCTGCGAAGGTAAGTCTGTGTAGGTGCATGTCCAGTTGTGTCAAAGCATTGTGTGTTACAACCACTACTTAGCTAAAGAATATCACAAAGAAATCTTTTAAATAACGTGTATTGTTTTGTTGTTGTTTTTTCCTTCCAAGCAGTTGCAGAGAGTTGTTACTATGGCACTGAAATCCCTTTACCCTGTATGCTAAGTTTAAAAACTGGACCTTATTTTCAGTAACTTCAGTGTTAAACGTCAAAATCATTCATATAAAAATAGTATAGTCTTTAGGCTCGCTCGCCATTTGTGCTGAAGCACATCACTAGTTTATTTATAATATGTATATGAAAATTGATGAAATGATAAAATTTAAATAGTACACATATACAAAATATAGTTGTGATCCGAGTTGAAAGTGGAGTGCTACCTGAGTTGGTCCTAATCCTTTCAATAAACGGCATCTATAGTAGTGAAGAAAAGGAATTGGCATAAACACGGCTTTGACAAGTACACAATTTAACGGCAAACAGCTTAAGTGTGGCTGTATTACAAGTTGCTAACTAAATGATAGCTACATCTCGGCTATACCGCATTTGTGTTATTGAACAGATAGACAAATAATCTTACCAATATCCTATCAGGTGGTCCTGTACCCTCAGCGACAACAAAACACTCCGCCTATCATGTTTCCATATTCGGAACCTAAACGAATGGCGATATAAAGCTAGAAACGCAGCAATCTAAGAAGCCGCTAATTGTTTACAAATTCTTAATGAAGGAAGTCCCCGGAATCAATTGAGCAGTACCCCGTGACTAAAAGCGGGCGCGGTTTGAGCGGGGAACCTGTGGTTTTTTCTATTCCCATAGACTTTTGTATTGTGTTTTGGAATAGCAATTTCTCTCCAGTTTTGGAGTGTACTGAGGAAATATTATTAACCGCTTTGGCACCAGCTTTCCAATAGTGCAAATCCTGGATGTGTAGCTGCTTCCTTGGATGTATCTTTTTACCATTTCTCCCATCATGCTTTGTAATATGTCCAACATCTGCATGCTAGTTTCATTACTACTTATAGATATCTCACTATTAGTGGGGGTAACCACATTACAAGGATCACCTACAGGTGATCCTTGTATACAAAGTATGATGAGTGAAATGGTAAAAAAGAGACAAGAATACTAGGATGCAAGCAGAAGAGAGGCGTGATATGCTAGATCACCTAGATAGGTTGGACAGGGAGAGAACTAGAAGAGAGAAGGAGAAGAGCATTAAAATAAATGACTTTAGAGCATCAGAGAATTGTGAATGAGAAAAATGGAAGAGTTGAGAATTGACAAGGATAAAAAAGCAGCACAATTGAGAGAGGAAAGTTTTAAAAAGATAAAAAAAGAAAAATAAGGAAAGAAGCTCAAAGAAGAGCTCTGGAGAGAAAAGAGAAAACAATAGACAAGATCCCCATGATGAAGGAAGGAGCTGAAATTGAATGTTTTATCTAAACCTTGGAAGTTGAGCTATATCAGAACAAGATACCAAGGTTAGAGGGGGAAGATATATTTGTCCATAAGTAGTCTCCAAAAGGAAGAGCTGTAATTGCTCATAATGCTTGAGGAAGGTGAAAATGCGTGTAATGTTTTTGAAGGATAGATTGTATAGGAGAATGGTTATGTCAGTAACTGAGGCAGGAATGAAATTGTTCCTTGCAGTGTGTGCGACTGTAGAAGGAAAATAATATTAGGGATTTTGTCAATGTTATATATAACCTTCTTGAGAAATTGTTAACCTACACCCAGACAAAAGTCAGAGATATGTAACACTATTGCTTGTGTATTTCTGAGAAGCTTACTTAATAGGGTAGCAGGGAGAAAACTAAAGGGGAATTACTTAGCTGACTCGTTGACAGGAGCAGCTACATGAGCAGCTACATATACAGAGATAATGGGATTAGTTGCTTTAAGTGCAAGAAGTATGGACACATAGCTACCAAGTGTAGGAGCAATGTAGCATTTAGCAGAGAGAGCAACAACCCAAGCAAGCAGTTATAGTGGTTTGAGGGTAATATGCTTTGAGGGAAACCTGGCCACAAGGCATTTGACCATTGAGCCAAGAAAAGCAATAAGGAGGGAAAGGAAGTGAAAATACTAATGTCAAGCATGGTAAGCACAAGCTGTAGCACAAGCCGTCTTCGACCTACCCACTACAACACTTCAGTATTTTTGCTAAACTTATTATTGCTGATTTCGAAAAAACGCCGGGTAAAGGCATTGCTAAGGTCAGGGGGCGTGCCTTGTGTCCGTATACTATTACTGCGTGTCTCCGGGACACTATGGAAAAAACCGGTTACAGGCGATTGAAAGAAGTCTAAAAGGCTTAATGCAGGGCTCCTTAAGAAACTATAATGGCGAGAATTGCGTGAGTACGTGAATTATGTAGAATAGTAAGTAAATTAGTTAGCTACAGTTTTTCCCGACTGTTAGTGAAAAGCCCGCCAATAATTTCTTAGCAACTCTCCGTACACGAGTCCAACCGGCTAATGTTTCTAGCCTCCTAGTGTGAGTTCTAGAGCACGCTAGAGCTTACAACTGCGTCATAAGCTAGAGCTAACTGGTGTCTATCTATTTCTGCCATAACAATTTTTTCGAAAAAAATCGACCCATAAGGCTTTCCCCCGGGATACTGAAAAAAATTGTTTGCCGCGTTTAGGCCGATTTTCCCAAACCGGTCACATATGGCAGAGTTGGATCATTGGGATAAGTTAAGAATAATATTAAAAGATTGCTACATATAATTTAACAAAATTATTCCATTTCTGGGCCTAATAGTATGGCGCGTAAGTTTCCCATTAAAAAGTGTATGGGAAAAATCGCTGTTCAATTGAAATTGCACGGGGAAAGTGAAATAGCGCCTAACTAATTGAAATACCTCAGTGACTAAGTAGAAACTATAAAGTGAAATACCTCTGGGCCAAATTAGCAACAAAAAAGCTTTTTAAATATTGTTACTATCAATTGTTTTCTTTCTTGCTATGAATATTAGCTACATTGTTTAAATATGAGTCAAATAGACTGAGTAATTAAATCCACAATAACTTTTTAATTATAATTTCTCATGTAATTGAGTGGGTTTGTAAGTGTGAAAGTAGGTGAAAGTCTCTGTCACAATAGATTCAGATCAATGACTGTTAAGATGTAAATGTGATGTCTATTATAACTAACATGAGGGGTAGGTATGCTCTAAATGCTAGCTGAACACCCGGTAGGAAGACGGGTCAGCTTGGAAACTACATGGAACACACTTAGGGAGTTATATGTTTTATAAACTGGATGTAATTTAGGTAAAACAGTAAAATATTAACAAGTGATCAATGACAAATGACATTAGTGATAACGACATTGAAGATTAATCATAAAAGAGCTGGGTAATCGAAATAAAATGATGAGGGCATATAAAATGAATTCCCTGATGGCCTTAGGTCAGAACAGAGTTGTTGTAGATAAATCAATCTAAATGTACATATGTGACATATAGAAGTCGTATACTATTGGGATTATTTACCATAATTTGGTGACTGTTTTTTTCCACAGATATGGTTCCAGTTCATCACTTCAATACGTTTCATCTGTATACTGCTCTTCTTCCTATTACTACAGCCTTCGATCTTGTTCATTGTATACATCCAGCTATGGATCATGCTCTGATTCTGATCAAGTTGCATTGCGATGTACTTATAGTCGTGGTGATGGTAAGTTGAAATTTAAATAAAAGTAAGAAGGAAATGTTTTGCAATACAGTTAGCAACACTTCCTTTTATATAAATGTAATGCACTTATGTTTATTACAAATAGAAACTTCTAACTAAGTCTAGTTTCTAAAAAAAATGTGTTCAGACAATACAACCAATATTATGCAGATCTCTTAACGTCTTTATTCATCAAAATAATTATGAAAGTATTTATTTTTTTAACTTCAGGTGTTAAGACTGCTGGACTGGCTTCTGGTTTAGCATTGGATTCTTTATTTTTGGTCTCGTCTCTGTGCGTTGGAGTACTGATGTTTGTGGTGGTCGCTGTTGTTGTGCATCACAAGAAAAAATTATCTCGAGTGAGTACTAGAAATGTGGCTGAAAATCTTCTTGATTATCTAATGTCAGACCTTGCAGCTAGACAAGATGCCACCATACCACCTGGTGCAGCTGGATATACTCCCAATCAGTTCACCCCGTACCCACAGCAGCAGCAACAACAACAACCACAATACCAAAATCCTGGAAAGGGAGTAAGTGCTATGGACCAAGATCCTCCTGCATATGGAGAGGAGACAAAGGATAACTTTGACACTAACTTGGAACATATGTATAATTCAGCTGATTACAAAGATCTCATTAATTAACAGTGCCATACAATTTAAGTCATCTTTAACAGTTACGACAAAAATGTCATTCTATATGTAATAAAAACATTCACATTAATTAAATTTAAATCTTTATTTTATTGCTTTTGTTTTTAATCAATAAATTTCATCCTTGATTATAAATTGGTATTATAATTAATTAATATTTCTAATTTGTCTTATTAATGGCTAATTACAATTTTTGATTATTAAACGGCTTATTAAAATAATTAATATTTGTAATATTATTCTCATGAATAAAACTGGTTAATTGAAGTGACAAAAAAATTTAAAGAATTATAAACTAATACAAAATTACCTATAGCGTACTATCATATTTTTTCTCTTGGCAAATCTAGGTAGGTTTTATAGAACAAAACTTTATAGTTTTCTTTGAACTCTATAGATATATCTTATTGGAATGATGGCTGAGCCTTTTAGAGACTTTTCAGTATAATTAGTTGGCATTTAAGTAATATTACTTTTGAAACAATTTCTGAAGTGATGGTAACTATTATCTTATAGCAATTTAGTAGACCAGTTATAACTAGTACTAGAAGTTTGTAGATCTTCTAAACAAGCAAAAGCTGAAATTAATAGAGAAAGCAGTTTTCTCTGTTAGGATATTCAATTGACTTAAAGTAGCAAACTTGCCAGCATCATGCTACAATAAAGTTATGAATATTTACATATAATTATCTGAATAGCCAAATAAATACAATACTTTTAATTGCAGTGACCATTGTAAATTAGTATTATATATACCAGTCTGAATTAGTCTGATATTATCTTGGGGTAGCCATATCAGGTGAAGGAGAAAAGTTGGTAGGGGTCTTGAAAACTTAATAATCTTCAAATGTTAGCACAAACATTTAGCTAAGATTGGAATAATTGCTTCATCTATGATATAATACTCCTACAATTTTCCTGTACTTCAAATAAATATCAAATTATGATGTTTAGCCAATGCTAGCTACATAGCTATGTCAGCAATGAATTTTACTAATTATTTCCCTGTCATAATGCATGCTCTTTCTTCTTGCCTAAGTTAAGTCAATAGGTATAGATATTGTAGTACTAAAGCAGATTATTTGTAATAAATAATTCCACACAACCTAGCAGTAGTCTAGCGTAGACTGACCTGTAAATGGACTGGCTACGCGAGACAAGTGAGGGAAAAAAATTGATAGTGCTACTGATCAAGAACAATCTTACTAATGTGAAACGAGTAAAAACATAGCTACCTGGTGTACCGTCACGAACACTGCGCCAAAATTTTATATTAAACCTTAAGAAGAGTTTGTTATATTTATAGGGGAATAGTCCCACTGATGTAATGGCTTAGAAATGTACTTCCCAAATGCACACATCTAAGATTTCAAAGTGCAGGGTTTAAAATTCCCAAGTATTTCCTGTCAGACAACATAACAGTGTTTAGTCATGCCGAATATTGATGTCTTGTTTATTTTTTTTAATATATTTGGGATGAAGTAAGTAACCATTATATTTATTATCTTGGTAGCTACATAATATTTAGAATTGAAATAGGCTGAATATGTTGGTTTTTGCCAAGCCACAGCTATTATGAATATTATTATTACAAACCATGAATATCTTTTAGCTGTACATGTAAAGGTCATGTAATAAAGTGCAGCAGAAAGTATACTAGCTACATGTGCTGACAGTTGTATTTTAAGTTTTTATTTATATTGTGTTTATAACCTGAGCTGGATTACATCAAGCCAACAATTTGTTCACCTCATCACTCCAATCATTCCACTGAAACCAGGAAGCCATACTAATAGAAATGTTTACAGTGCTTAAGAATACTAATTTAAGGTAATAACTATTAAAATCTTGTAGTGTATTTGGTTATTTTTTTAAAACACAAAAGCCTAATTCAGTTTATCTGCAGTTATTGGTGGATCAATGAAACGCTTGAAATTTCATGCATGTGAATTAACACTAAACCATAAAACACCACACGAATTTATAAGTAGTTTATTTATTATGTAGTTTACTGTTATGCATTGTAAAATTAGCGTGAAAACCCACCTCATTCACACCAAACTGGTGGTAATGAATGCCGACCATCTTGTGTCCTTCACATTTTCTGCCTAGTGTGAATGCACACTTAGTGTGAAATTCACACTCAAGAGAATAGCATGGAACCTTTACTGAACATTAATTATATTCATATGCAGGCAAAAACCAATGCTATTATCATTGTAATCAACCTTATAAATGTGTTGTACACTTGTGTGCTTGCTAAGAGAGTTGACTAAGAGTTTGGTCTTCTGATTAATGAGATTGGGGATTACACCAATCTCTTTTTGGAAAAATGTAATATTAGAATCAATGTAACTTAATGTAAGCATGAGTTCCACCATATTTATGTGTGACTATTGTTACAAGTGATTCACGCTTAATTTGGTGTGAACTACACACCTTTTTGTTTACAGTGTGTTTTGTAATAGTCTGATAGTCAGGAACAATGATGCGCATAGCTAGAGTCAATTAAGAGTTAACGTTTGTTTTAGTAATCTGTGCATGTCACTGGATTTTATGAACTTGGTCAGGATTTATGCATAACATATGGAAGGATAACTAAATAGCCTAAAATGATAAAGGGTGGTGAGTATATACACTATAAACCAAAAGGTGTGTACTTCACACCAAAATGACGAGGTGTGTGCATAATACCATAATATTTTAGTGTGATTATTGTTACAAGTGATTCACACTTAATTTGGTGTGAAGTACACACCTTTTGGTTTATAGTATATATTATACTCACCACTCTGTATCATTTAGGCTATTTAGTTATCTTTCCAATGTTATGCATAAATCCTGACCAAGTTCATCAAATCCAGTAACATGCACAGATTACTAAAACAAAGGTTAATTCTTAATTGACTCTAGCTATGCGCATCATTGTTCCTGACTATCAGACTATTACAAAACTAGTATCACTGTAAACCAAAAGGTGTGTAGTTCACACCAACTTAAGTGTGAATCACTTGTAACAATAATCACACTAAAATATGGTATGATGCACACACCTCGTCATTTTGGTGTGAAGTACACGCCAAATTCAGTGTGAATTCACACCATAATCAGTATGAAGTCATACTTAATAACTGCATCCTTATAATGAAAAGAAAGTCTTATAAAAAACATTACATTGCATTTACCCCAAAGTTCCAACTAATGCATATCTTGAAGCAAATCCATATCCCAGCCACCTGTATGACAGGTCTGCCTTATGCATGTCAAAGCCATCAATAGTGAATGGAATCCATTGATAGGAGTAATAGACTTCTAGACGACCAAAGGAATAACTACTGGTACTGGAATAATAATTCAGCCTCAGACGTTGGCTTTGAACTCCTAAAGAAGTTAAAAGAAGTTGACAATCACAACTGGTTATTTACAAATGTATATATATATATATACACATAGCTACCACTCCCAAGAACGCTTTAGCTTGCATCGGAGAAAGAAACACAATAAGTAGATCTACCCACTTTTTTGCCGCCCGGCAATAATTGACTTGAGTGCGCCTGCACTACGGTGTAGCGATTACATAGAAGGCATACCGCTAAAATCTGAATAAACGTCATCTGATGTCATCAAATGGCGATCTCTGCTGCCAAAGCTGATAGTCCGCTAAAATTTTCCAATTTTTTCCACAAAATATTATATTTCAACGCACAAAAAATATATATATGAAACTTCAATTATTAGTCTAAGTTTACGCTTTTAGTATTATTATTTTTATTTATTTTTATTTTAGCGTATTCTACAACAAGCTCACCCAATGGTAAGGGTTTGTTTTTATTGTATTTTCATACTATGTTTATTTATATCTTTTTAAGGAATCTCTTATGCTCTAAAAAAGAGAGATGCCTGATACTATAATATCCAGTTTAGAGAAACATAATTTATAAAATTTTATTGCACTGTTAAAGCTAGCAGTATGTGATGTTACTTGCCTCACTGCATATTGTTAAATTGAGGTATTAACTGATGAAATATCAAGACAAGCAGTTATTTTTTCTCCAGTCTTAATGTTTTCTAATCTACTTCAAACAAATCTACAACATTATAACTCAATTCAAATATTCATAATTTTTGCTATTATTATTGTATATAATATTCAGATTAAAGCAGCTTCTCAAAATATTATGTCTTAAAAAACTTCTATTAGGAAAACTTGTACTAGTATATTATAGTTATATTTTTTATATTACAGATCTGAGGTTGATATCCTATGGTTCCACAAGCACTGGTCTTTCTGAAGGACGCTTGGAAATATATTATTATAATAGCTCTGGGTATTACTCATGGATACCTTTCTGTTACTCTGGATTCACGAGTCGAGCTGCTGATGTGGCATGTAAACAGCTGGGATATAACAGAGCCTCTACATATGGCAGTGTTAGATCATTAGGGCAAGTTAAGAGTAATATAAAAAAAATTGCTACATATATTTTAACAAAATTATTCCATTTCTGGGCCTAATTTCCCATTAAAACGTGTATGGGAAAAATCGCTGTTCAATTGAAATCGCACGGGGACAGTGAAATAGCGCGTAACTAATTGAAATACCTCAGTACCTAAGTGGAAACTAAGTGAAATACCTCGGTAGCTAAGTGAAATAGTATGGGTAAGTGCGCAAGCGTAGAGCGTTAACCTTGGAAAAGTACAGTTCGGGTAGTTTCTAGTAGGGGACAATGTGCAAGAGACTTTTTAAAAAGCTGGCCTACTATTAGCGAGTGATAGCACGGATAACCTGTGCTATTGGGGATCAATAGCACTTGTAAAGCAATTGAAATAACAATCGGTTTCGCCTCGTGCTATTTCAATCGTTACTCATGCTGCTATTAATCCCGAATAGCACGGTTACCCGTAAACAAAAACCCTTTGTTTATTGTTTAGTCAATTGTTTTCTTTCTTGCTATGATTATTACATTTTTGAATACAGGTCAAATAGACTGAGTAATTAAATCCACAATAACTTTTTAATGTAATTTCTCATGTAATTGAGTGGGTTTGTAGGTGTGAAAGTAGGTGAAAGTCTCTGTCACAATAGACTCAGATCAATGACAGTTAAGATGTAAATGTGATGTCTATTATAACTAACACGAGGGGTAGGTATGCTCTAAATGCTAGCTGAACACCCGGTAGGAAGACCGGTCAGCTTGGAAACTACAGGGAACACACTTATGGAGTTATAATTTTTATTAATTGGATGTAACTTGAGTAAAACAGTAAAATATTAACAAGTGATCAATGACCAATGACATCATTGAAGATTAATCATAAAAGAGCTGGGGTAATCGAAATAAAATGATGAGGGCATATAAAATGAATTCACTGATGGCTTTAGGTCAGAACAGAGTTGTTGTAGATAAATCAATCTATATGTATATATAAGGGGGAATGAAGTAGAGTGGAACACCAACAGGCTGTCTACTTAAGATAATTGTGACCGGATTTGGGAAAATCCACCTAAATGCGGCAAACAATTTTTTTCAGTATCACCGGGTAAAGCCTTATGGGTCGATTTTTTTCGAAAAAATTTTTATGGCAGAAATGGATAGACACCAGTTAGCTCTAGCTTATGACGCAGTTGTAAGCTCTGGCGTGCTCTAGAACTCACAGTAGGAGGCTAGAAACACTAGCTGGTTGGACTCGTGTACGGAGAGTTGCTAATAAATTTTTGGCAGGCTTTTCACTAACAGCCGGGAAAAAACTGTAGCTAACTAATTCACTTACTATTCTACATAATTCACGTACTCACGCAATTCTCGACATCATAGTTTCTTAAGGAGCCCTGCATTAAGCCTTTTAGACTTCTTTCAATCCGCCTGTAACCGGTTTATTCCATAGTGTCCCGGAGACACGCAGTAATAGTATACGGACACAAGGCACGCCCCCTGACCTTAGCAACGCCTTTACCTGGCGCCTTTACCTGGCGTTTTTTCGAAATCAGCAATAATAAGTTTAGCAAAAATACTGAAGTGTTGTAGTGCATAGGGCGAAGACGGCTTGTGCTACAGCTTCCAAATTAGGAGGAAGGCATCCCAAGGCTCCGTGCAGCCTACTGGTAGAATAAATTAGAAAATTTTAGATGCCGCGTTTAGCCGGGTTTTCACAAATCCGGTCACAATTGTCTTCCTCTAATTAATCTCACTGTATGTTTTATACATTATATTATGTGTAATATATTCAAAAAGCTAGAAATTAGAAATCAGAATAATCCTTCTCAGTGTCACTAAGGGTAAATGTTTATATTGAAAGCAGAAATGAAGGTGCATACACATTAAAAATAGTTACAGCTGTTTAACAATAGCTAGGCTCTCTTGCTCATTATTTGTACTGACACACAATACTATTGGGATTATTTGGCGACTGTTTTTTCCACAGATATGGTTCCAGTTCATCACTTCAATACGTTTCATCTGTATACTGCTCTTCTTCCTATTACTACAGCCTTCGATCTTGCTCATTGTATACATCCAGCTATGGATCATGCTCTTATTCTGTTAATCAAGTTGCATTGCGATGTACTTATAGTTCTAGTGGTGGTAAGTTGAAATTTAAATAAAAGTAAGAAGGAAATGTTTTGCAATACAGTTAGCAACACTTCCTTTATATATAAATGTAATGCACTTATGTTTATTAAAAATAGAAACTTTTAACTAAGTGTAGTTTCTATAAAAAAATGTGTTCAGACAATACAACTAATATTAAGCAGATCTCTTAACATCTTTATTCATCAAAATAATTATGAAAGTATATATATATTTTTTATTTCAGGTGTTAACACTGCTGGACTGGCTGCTGGTTTAACACTGGGTTCTTTATTTTTGGTCTCGTCTCTGTTTGTTGGAATACTGTTGTGTGTGGTGGTCGCTGTTGTTGTGCATCACAAGAAAAAAATATCTCGAGTGAGGACTAGAAATGTGGCTGAAAATCTTCCTGACTATCGAATGTCAGACCTTGCAGCTAGACAAAATGCCACCATACCACCTGGTGCAGCTGGATATACTTCCAATCCGTACACCCCGTACCCACAGCAGCAGCAACAACAACAACCACAATACCAAAATCCTGGAAAGGGAGTGAGTGCTATGGACCAAGATCCTCCTGCATATGGAGAGGAGACTAAGGATAACTTTGACACTAACTTCGAACATATGTATGATACAGTTGACTATGAAGATCTCACAAACTAATAATGCCATTCAATTGTTATATATCATTTTAGTAGCTACCATAAGAAACTACAGTAGATATCATGTATCACTAGTATTTGCGGTTCACTGTGATTTTTGACAAAATGTCATTTTATGTATTAATTATGCTGCCATAATTCCTTGATATTATTTTAATTACTACATTAAACTTTTATTAACTACTTTGTTATTTTATTCTATGTGAACGGGTCATTGTAAGTCAACCCAAGCTAAGGAATAGTAAAATGAAGGACCAGCCCTGGCAGTAAGCCTGAGCAGTAGTAGTATTGCGGTAAGGCACCACAAGCAGTTTGCTAGAAATAGACTATCAGAGCTGCTCTGGGCACTCAAGTGTTAGTCTAGAAGAAGGCTCTGTGTAGGCGTGTACTAGCGGCAGAAGCACTCCCGTGAATGGTAAGTTCTGCAGAGTGACTAGCGGAATGAATAGAGAGTCTACTTGTATGTACATTCATTAATTCATTCAAAGTAATACAAGTTACAATTCAAGGCTATATATATGAGCAAAAGCATGCTGACAAGACCAATGGGTTAAGTTGCAAATTCATTGAATACTAAACAATAAAATTGTTAATTAGTCATTAGTGACCTCCTCGACCTAGGCCATGTGCGTCGCAAGGAGAGGCTGTTCAGCTGTCTGGTCTGTCCCAGACACTATGGACATTAAATAGTTTAATTTTTTATTGTCTGATGACAAAAATATATGGGAGTAGCTATATAACTATGTAACTTACAGCACGAGGATACTTTTTACAAGTTCAGATAATTAATCTTACGGAGATTATTATATAGGAGTGCACAGCTGAGCCCAGATTTCTTCAGTACATTATTCAATTAATTTATGCATCAAGTAAATTAACCGTTTGAACTGAAAAGACAAAAAAAAAAAAAAGAAGAAGAAGCTATAGCTAACAATTTCATGAGTACGCTACCATTATGCTTTTTGTGTCAGTCTTGTTACCCATCACCTAGTGGTTATTGTTTGATTGTGTGTGTGTGTGTTTGTATGTGTGGTTTAGGACGCAATAGTTTATGTCAGTGAAGTGAGTAACTTTATGGTGTAGCCAGACTTGTTAAAAGCTAGGCTAATTAGCTAGTCCATTTAAAATTATTGGGACCTAGAAATTTCTTGTAAAGTTACTTAGCCAACACAATACTCTGCACACATTTTATTACTGTATTCAATCAGAACTGAAAGTGGTGTGCATGTTGAAATGGATAGCTAGTCTCCAGGACAAACTTAGTGTTCTTAGAGACGTGTCTTATAGAAATGCAGTAGACAGTCAAGCTAAATGCAACCAAAAGTTGAACCATAGCAGATCTGACTGTGTGTTAGAAATTGGCCAATAATTACTTACGAGTTTGCCAGGAATGACAGCTACCCTTGAGGATTTGTGGAAAGGTCCTTTTATAGTTACAGAGAAGATTTAAGCTATACAAAGGGATTGGGTTAACAGTATAAGAAACTACAAAAAGCCAGTGATGAGAAAGCTACTACGTTCCTTTATTGGTGTGATTGGATTTTACATGGAGTTTATAAAGACTTTTGCAAGATTTCTTCCAACCTTACACCTGCCACATCCTGCAAAGCGGACAAGAGGGTGCACTACTCTGCATTTGAGTTAATGGACAGGGACATGGAAAACACTTTCATATTGTTGTGCGAGTCAATAAGTGATGTAGCTAATTAAATTGTGTTCCATTCCTAGTGATAAATTTGTACTATACACTGATGCATGTGCAGCTGGCCTTGGAGCTGTGTTATGCATATTTAGAGATAGAGAAGAAAGAACAGGGGCAGTCGGGTCAAGACAACTTCTAAAAGCAGAGTATAACTACTCTGCATTTGAGTTAGAGGCTACAGCCATCATTTAAGTTCCGGAACACTTCACGGTATTTATCTATGGAAGACAGGTGGTGGTTATCACAGATTACAAACCTTGTTTGGCCCTCCAGCACAGTGTGACATTGAATCGCCGTTTCAGACGAATGTTGTTACGTCTGCAAGAATGGAGTTTGGAACTGAGATATAAAGCCAGGAGGAGAAACGTGAGAGCAGATGCTCTTTTACGCCAATGGGATGAGCAGTCCCGAGCATGAAGAGTCTGGAGAGCAGGATGTACCATGAGTTTCAGTCTGACCTCAGTCTTAGGGGGGAGATGTGGAGCTCAGGAGTAACTAATAAGTAGCAAATAACTCCGAAATATTAAGATTGTTTACAATAGTAGTATAGAAATGATAAAGACAAAGTAGTGATAAGAATAATGAGAATAAAATGTAACAAAGAGTAAGACGGGTAACAGTAGTAAGAAAATGCAATTCGTCAATGTTCGAAGTCAGAATCGGAGAATGAAATGCATGCGTAGTAAATATAGAAACAAATTACGTGCTGAGAAATACAATATAAAATTGAGAAACTACAGTTAAGTGAAAGCATTTCATGGTGCAACTCCTGGAGGAACTGATCCCGAACATACTTAAGGGCCAGGCACTGTGATTTTTTTTCTTCCTGTTGCAGTTACAATCTTTGTTTTGGATCTAGTATAGATTCCCTTTTCATTTTTTATTGTGGCAGCTCTTGCATTACCATCAGTTCCAGGGTATGTTTTAATGATTCGTCCTAATGGCCAGGATCGTACAAATAGATCAATGTCTTTGATTAGTACCAAATCTCCTACTTTCACTGATGATTTCGTTTGATGCCACTTGTTCAATATCTGTAAATTGCACAGGTATTATTTTGACAAGCGAGTCCAGAAATCTGCATGAATTCTTTGGCAGAGATTCCAATGCTTTAAACCACTGATTTTTAATCCAAGTGCAATTCAACTTGAACAGCTTTGAGAGCTTTGCCGATAAGAAAATGACCAGGTGTAAATACTTCGAGACTGTCTGCTGGACCGGAGTCCAGAGGGACGAGTGGGCGACTATATAGAGTAGCTTACTAAAATAGTACATAATGTGTTCAAACAACTGGTGACGTTTTACAGTCTTGAACAAAAGAAGCTTCATGCTTCTAATGGCTGCTTCCCACAATCTGCCAAAGTGAGGTGATCGTGCTGGCAATGTCTGTGTAGCGGTAGAGTTGAGGAAGTTATATAAAAAATCACGTAGTTCTTTATGGGCTCCCACAAAGTTGGAGCCATTATCTGTAGCTAGAGTTTCAGGGCATCCTCGGCGTTCAACGAAACGATGAAAATCAGCTAAGAAAGCCTCTGATATCAAATCGGTTACCATTTCTAATGTACAGCTTTAGTCGCCATACAAACAAATGCACAAACATATACTTTCACCAGTGTTTGATTGCAGGTATATCCTCTCTCTTCACCATCAGTGGGCCAGCAAAATCTGCTCCAGTATGATGGAAGGCTGAAGTGGGTGTGATTCGACTGACTGGCAATTGACCCATAACTTGTGAGTTAGTCTTATTCAGTTTTTTTTGACATAGTTTTCAAGTTACACTGGTGGGTACGTGTAAGTTTAAAGCTTTGTTGCAAGATACACCTTAATTGGTTATCACTAAATTGTTAAATCCTATAATATGATATTGCAGGGACAAAATTTCAAGAAGGGCCTGGGGGCCTACATGCATGTTAGATACGAGAGCTTGCCTTGCTAACAATTTTGAAAGTCTGTCTGAATGATGTGAAATGATAGGATGTTTTTTCTCTGTTCTACATTCTCTAGCATTCCTCCAACCCGCAGAAGTCCTTTTGAGTCCAGAAAAGGCTAGAGAGAGAGCTCTGGCATGGAACTTCACTTGTTTGGCAGAGGGTAATCTTCTCAGAGTTGAAAATTCTATCCTGATTGAACTTCAGGAGGTGTATCTCTGTTGAAAGGAAAATTAGATTAGACAGAGTTTAAGCCTGCTGTTCATCTAGTTGTACTTCCTCCTGAACATCTCTCTGACAGATTTTCAAGCTATAAAGTTATGCATTGAGTGTTAACTTGGTGTTTTCGTTTATCCGTAATTGTAGAAAGCACAGTTCTGATCGAGACATCTCCCCTGACCTCGCACTAAATGAACTAGATGCGCCAGTCTGTGTTGCATGGCCATTCTGATAAAAGTAACCAAGGAGGTCCTTGCCACCATAACTGAAAACAGATAAGTTTTGCTGTTTCAATTCCCCTTGATGCAACATCTGCAGGGTTGCAGGTAGTTGGAATATGTCTCCATTGATCTGCAGGAATTCTTTCAACAGTGTCTATAACTCGGTTGTAAATGTAAGATTTCAAACGAGAGGGTGAAGTCGACAACCAGTCGAGCACAATAGTAGAATCACTTCAAGCATAAATATTCGATAATAGAATTTCAAGGGTCATTGCCATGTGAAAGAAGTTTGCTGAGTAACTGAGCCCCACATAGCTCTAAACACGGGGTTGTCAACTTTGGAGAAAGGAACAACTCGAGTCTTGGGAGTAACTTTATCACAATAATGCTGGGAGGGAACTGCCCTAGAAGGTCGAATTTTTTTGCTACGTCTGAAGCTATCTTTCATTTAGTCAGTCGATCATCTGAAGTCAGCGTCGGTGTTGCTATGTGGAAAGAATCGGTGGTAGTGTTCCAATGAATTCCAAGTGTCTTCAAGCACTGATCAGGAGGAGAAATAAGTTGAGTGGTTTCTTCTTCTCGTAATTCCTTTGGTATAGTTTGAAGTAGAGATTGGGAATTAGACTTCCACTTGCAGAGATTCATCTGAGCATGAGAAAACAATTCACAATGGTTGGTTCTGATGTTAATAGCCTCTTCTAGCATGTCTTCCCCTGTCAAGCAATCGCCAAAATAAAAATGATTTCACACAATGTATCCAGCTTAAGGATATTGCTCCTGGTAATCATGTGCTAGTTGTCGAAGAACATGAGTGGCTAAGAAGGGCGAAAACGTCACACTGTAGGTAACCCAAGTGTTCAAGCTTCATTACTTCTGAAATTAATCACTGCGCACTCTATGCCCGCACTTCATGCCTACATTTCATACTTCACACACTTCACTTGCAGCAACTTACTGATCTTCGTTGAACTCTATCACTTAGTTACTCTTTTTAGTTTTTTCTCATTCTTTATCCGTTTGCTAGCTATTTTATCCAGTTTATTTCTATCAATTACATCTGTGTCTGTATTTACCTTGTAAAGTTTGATTGTCTAATTCTACATTTCTCGAGGTAGTGACTGGATTTGGTACTAGCTAGATTCGAAGCTATCGAATCTTTCTACTCACATTAACACCGAGTCATCCTCATATCCTGTATTGCTTCCCCATTCGGTTCGGGTTGTAAGAAAAAGTGCAAATTCCTGTCATCTGGATGAAGTCCAACCTCTCGAAACATTGTCAAAATGTCCACACACAGATCGATAGGGTGAGACCTGCAAGCAATTATACGAGAGGTAAGTAAAGTATATAAATTAGGACCTTGGAGTAGCATGTCATTGAGAGATACATCAGTAGAGGATTTGACTGAGGCGTAAAAGACAGCTCAAAGTTTGCAGTCATGCTAGAACTTTTAACCACACTGTGAGCAGGAAGGTAAAAGTTTTCACACTCAGGTTTGCGAAGGTCTCGTGTAGTAGGAACTGCTTCAGCATATCCAAGGAGTACGTACTCACGTAGAACTTGCTCAAAATCTGCGTAATTACCTCGTTTTTCAAGGGAATGGCGGTTCTGACGGTAGCATCGGAGAGCTCAATCCCTGGAGCAACCTAAAGGCTGTACTACATACCAGCCATCAATATTTCGAGATTGAGTTTTTCTGGAAATAATCCACAGCTTGTTGGTGTTCACCAACAAGGACAGAAGATTTCCCAGGTGATTCTTCCACTCCAAAGAACGCTCGCAACAAATCATCCGTACTCTCTTCATCTGGCTCACACAAACGTACATGGTCAGTTTTACGTTCAGAGAGGACTTTCCCTCTCAGTATCCTGCCGAAGATAGTCTCACAGACATGAGTCATCCGATTTGCTGAAGTAGCATGGCCTCAAAGAAGTATTTTGTCTACAATGTCTGTTCCAAAGAGATGGTCTATAGAATCTGGTTGATCGAACAAGGATCAGCAAGTTGCTTTCCTTGTAAAAAGGATTGTTCTCTGACTCCATGAAGAGAAAATCCCGGTAGGTCTCCAGAAATACAATCTAGCATGATTGTTCTCATCAATACATTGGGTAGGTCACTGTTTGGAATCAAATCTAAATCAACCTGGTACCATGAGATAGGTACGGATGTCTGGCTGATACCAGTAAAATTAGTTGACCTTTTGATCTTCTTGGCTTTTGATTGCTGGACAAGTTTAGTTGTCACAAATGACAGAGTTGAATCACTGTCTAACAGAGCACGGGCCTTCTGAATTTTCCCCCCAACACTAACAGTTGCCAAACACGTAGCTAAAAAAGCAATCTGTCGGTCTTTCATAGAATCAAAGACGGTAAGGCATGAGCGCTTGTATTGGCTGTATTTTCTGACTTTGCCTCAGTTGATTGGGACCGTTCCTGGCTTGCTGAAGTTGACTGGGGCTGTTGCTAACTGGTTCATTTTTTTATATCATCTGTGAAATAGGGAATGATGCTTGTGACCACAGTGACAGAAAGACCTAGTACTGGAACACTCACGCAAAAGATGGTTAGGAGTTCATACAAGCCTTTAGATGAGATACAGTTGATTACCTGTCATCCACGGATAGATCCTTGAACACATCGCATTAGTAAAGTGGATGGGTGTCTGTAGGGCATAAGGGGCAATGCTTTGTGCTTTGTACATGAAGAGTAGAAAGGTTTAAATCTTTGTAGCTTAACTGGCAGTGGCATGTAAATTGGTTTAAATCTTGGTAGCTTAACTGGCCTTTTAACAGTGTGTGAAAGTTATGTAACTGTATAGGTAGGCAATTAAGCGAAACAGGATAACTAATAATGTGCTTAAAATGTGTATTTATTGCTTATGCTATCACTAGTATCTAATAGAATTGTTTTCTCTAGCATAGGAAAATAATTCATACACCAATTTAGAAGACAAGTTATACTGAATATGAGTGCTGCATGAACACAAATCTATGAAGCAGTGACTTTAAAATTGCTTTTCATCGTAAAGAACATCAAAAAATGTTTAGAAGACTGCTTCAGTATCTTAGCTATTATGTGTTTTCTTTTCTTTACTTTCTTTCAATTTCAGATATGCGTAGTTTTGAAAATCGCAAAATTAACTGTAAATAGAGCAACAACTACCACAGATGTTAACCCCATTTGAGTGCTATGACTAAGCTGTACAAAAAAATATAAAACGATCGTATAAATTTTTAGTATTCTTGTTACACTGCTAGTTCTTACTGTAATTGATGTTTATTAATTTCAATACGCACTGTGGATTATTACTATTCAATTGAATGTTCTGATGAACTGCACAAATCATTGGTATAAATGGGTGATACAGGAAACACCAATAACCACAACATAGTGACACATTAAACAGTACAGTTAACCACACAGTTATGAATAATTAAACTCAATATTTGGACAGACAGATGGACAGACTGACAGACAGACAGACAGACAGAAAAACAAACAGACAGAAGTACAGACAGACAGACAGACAGACAGACAGATGGAAGGACAAACTGAAAACAGACAGACAGACAGACAGACAGACTCAGACAGACAGACAGACAGACAGACAGACTCAGACAGACAGACAGAAGGACAGACAGAACGACATCAGATAGACAGAGTGTTATAACTTATACTCAAAGCAGTGAAATGTATACTACATCAAGTGAAAAACCTTAGTTACATGGTCTTAGAATAAGATATAGCCAGTTATAATAAATATTATTAACTGACCAGAGTAGTTGCTGCAGATATAAGTAAAATTACTTTTTAAATTAGCTGGATAATGTTTTATAACTTGAGAAGCTAGTATTTCTGGAGGTGCAAAACATGTGCTTTCAAAATCTCTTTTCCAACAGATTTATCTTAAGACTGCATATAAATAATATAGTTATCAACACATTATGCACAAATTTACGATTCTGCTATGGTTGTCAATGGACACTTTTCAGGCAGTGTTTGAAAATCTGACATACTATAGAAAAATTATAATTTTAGTGCAGTTGTAGCTTGCAGTGGGTCTTTCACTATATTATATAGGTCTGCATTTCATAATAATAAAAACTAGGTGGACTGAATTGACTGGGCAGCATAAAAGGGAGATTGGAAGACATTGGTTGTCCAAACTGCTAGCATGGCTAAATTCATGTACCTATCCTGTGCTCTATTTCCCAGTGGTAAGTGATTTTTTTCACATTTGATCTTTGCTTTTTCTGGGAGACTTTGATTGAGAAAAGTTCACACATTGTAAACTTGTAAATGGCTTAGGTAATTTTATTTATATGCAGTCTCTAGACAACCACTACTACTAAGATAAATTCGTTGGAAAAGAGATTTTGAAAGCAAATTGTTTTGCACCTCCATAAATATTAGCTTCTTCTCAAGTTATAAAGTTAGAATTGGTCTTCTATGAGACAATACTACTTCATATTTCATGTAATACTAGTAGGTAAGTCATCATCAGTAAAGCACCATGAGATAAAATGGGTCTTCTATGAGACAATACTACTGCATATTCCATGTAATACTAGTAAGTAGGTCATCATCAGTAAAGCAGATGTATTTTTGAATGCATGAGGACTGACTGTCAATAATATGCCTTGAAAACATCTACCATAACACAAGTAGCTAATTTAGCTAGCTAATACTAACAGAATGACACTGTGTATTTTTTGTGAGCAGGTTTGAGTATATTTTGTATTGATTATGAATTGAAGTGGAATGTGAAAATTTTCTAAAATCCTATCTGAAGGTATTAATAGCCAGACTATTATATTATTTACACACTAAAATATTATAAAACTGTCAACTCTTTATTCTCAACCTTGAGTTAATACAGTTTATTATTTTTCATCTTGTTCCCAATATTAATTGTTAAACTATAAAATAAGTGTAGTGACAATACATTATATTAACCAAATAAAAAACAAATCGATAAATGAAACAATTAAATTAAAATAAATAGCTAGCTAAATAATAGCTAAATTAATAAAGTCAGTCGCCGCTGCTGGTTCCCACGATAGCCACTGCACAGTTCCCTATTTGTATAGCAAAAGACAGCCTCTGAAGTAGGTGACTGGTGGAATTGGAGTATCCCGACTCACTGGCAGGCGACCTCCCATTGTTATTTTTAATTCAACCACGTTAAAATGATTAGCTAGCTACATTGTGTTCAAGGGCGTACACAGAGGAGGGTTTAGGTGATTACTAGTAACCCAATTTCAAATTAATTATATTTATAGCCTTTTTGTTGAGCAGAAACTATGGACTGTGTCAAGTTTTAATCTAACCCCTATATAACTAACTTCAACTGTAGTTTGCATTATGTGTAATTGTAATATCATGTCACCATGACTTCCAATGGAGCTGCACTGTCAAATGCTTGCATAGGTGGATTCAAAAGGATAAAATGAATCTGCAGAAGCAGTCAAAAAAATATTATTTTGAACGTATTTCAGTAAAAGTAAAATAAAATAAAAGCCACAGAGATATAGCAAGTTGGAAGTATTACAAATAAAATGGCTCACTACTGAATGGAACCATAGGAAAAGCTTTATCTATTACACCTAATCTCATGCACCTGATATCGAGGAGATCATTCTCAGCCTTGAGTTTCATAGACTTCATCCTCTCCTGTGTTTCCAGAAGTCTTCAATCCACGAGCAAGTGCATATGAAACTGATGTAAATTGTGCTTGCAAACTTGAATTAGAAAGGTATCCAGAATTAAGGGTGCTAGCTTGCTTTTTCAATAAATTGTTGCTGTTTCGATAATAAATTATTAATTATACTTATGTGTGATTTAGGTGTGGCTTGGATGTGGTACTTCAATACTTTTTAATTATAACATTATTGTTCATGATATGCACACATATATTATTATATTTTATAATTACAATGAAAAATGATGATATACACAAGAAGAAGATAACACAGAAAGTCAACTAATAGTTTAGTAGTAATATAATAAGTGCAGACAGATGATCCAATCCAACAATGGTAGATAATTATGCTAACTATGAACTGATCTACCAATGAGATGAATAAATGAGAACAGATATACAAGTTAACAATGTCAGCCTTAAATTCTTAAATTCATGTTCATACTTACCCAATTCTCTATATCATTGCAAATTCCATTCCAATAATATCTTCTGGCCATCTTTGACAAAGTTTTGTCTATTCCAAAGTGACCTACATGATCGTCGTGACATACTGGAAGAATTTGAATTTTTTTATTTTTATCAGTTATAAGGTAGGTAGTAGGTTTTTATCAGTTATAAGGTAGGTAGTAGGTATTCCCACCTACAAGTGGGAATACCTACAGTTTACAAAGTAGCTAGTTTAAAGATATTGATTTTACTTGTCTGAGAAAAATGTTGCCACCTTTGCTATCCTTGTACATTAAAATTCCATCCTGAAGTTCAAACTTCTTTGATCTTATTCTGCTTTATGGGCTTTGTCTGAATCTTCATAGTACGTTCTATCACTGAGATACTTTCTAATTTCCTCAAACATTTGATCACTTTCAGAGTCTTCCTCCACGCCAACTTCTATACCAACTTCTCAACAAATGCCAGGAATCAGCACAGAGTTGAGAACACTGGGGGAGTCATAATTTCCTGAAGGGATGCAGGATTTCCTTAGGAATTTGGACGTGGGGATGCATAATACACTAGGAAGTTTTACGTGGGGTTCAAGAAACGCTAGGTTATTTTACGAGGGGATGCAAAAATCTGGGGATACCGAATTTCCTGTGACACCGGCCAGAAAATTAATCCATACTCTGTCTAGTTGAAGACTACTTGAAATGGTGACTTTACCAACCATTACCTTAGTTTTGGCAGCACTAACCAATATAGGTGAGCAAATAATCAAATTAAAATGAATTTGTATTAATTATCACAGCCTCTTTTTTTATGTTTCTTCTCACCCTCACCATTTTTATATCACGTCATATTTATTATTTTTATGGTCATCAATCTTTACCAAATATAATTCGGGAACGCAAGTGAAATAATTAGTCCCTTGCTAGTTAGTGTGACCAGAGCTAGATAGTTCTTCTCCTTTCCTGATAAATGATAGATTACAATAGAATATTCAATTAGCTATGCACTATCTAAAATTATGTAGTGGTAGAAAAAATTTAAAAGAAATATAAAATTTTAATGAAACCATTGATTAACGTTTGATTTCTTTCTGTAGGGGTTGAACGCCAACAATTGTGCTTATCTGCATTGCTATACTGGCTTTTCTAATGGTCGTCTAGAAATTTACTGCACTAATCAATAGATTCAAAATTTACCATTGCTGGTTTTGACATGCATGAGGCAGACCTGGCATGCAGGTGGCTGGGATATGGTTATGCTTCAAGATATGTAACAGTTGAAACTTTAGGGTAGTAAATATTCTTTTCTGTAGTCCTGCCCATATTAGCCAGTAATTGATCCCATTTATTATATGCAATAAAATTGTAAGTCTTCCGAAAAAATGTTAATGAACATGAATAATCAAAGGATTTCCATGTATGGATATTTTCACTTAATACCCTTAAAATTTACATATTACAGGTACAATAGAGCCACTGCCAGATACTCAGTTGGTGCATTAAATTGCCCCACATATGCTACTTCCTTCAGTACATGTAGATATTTTCGATCAATATCCTCATGATTCTGATGGTCTTCAATGTACCAATTCAATTATGATATAAGTACACTATAAGCTTTCGAACAAATTTATAATATATGTCAGTACTATTACAATTATTGTTATAGTAAAAAAACACAACTTAGATAGTAATCTGTTTGGGGTCTATATTGTCAAATATAGCTAAATTAAAGTAATGTGTGATTACTAAACCACCATTATGACACATATTATTATTGTATTTGTAGTAAAGCCTCTCCAATTCTGTTTACATTTCTCCTTTATTTAGTAGCTGTACCTACCTAAACAGAGCTACCATTTTGTGTTTATGCAGGAAGCTCCCTTAGACTGTGGTCTTAGAACACCTGCAGATATTTATAAACAACACTTGGGGGACAGTCTGTCACGATGATTTTGGCAGCCAAGAGGCAGGAATAGCATGTAGGCAGCTTGGCTATACCAGATATTTGAGCTATAGCCGTGCTGGATCCTATAGTCAGTGAGAATATTTGTTGTTGTTTTTTCATAATACAATGTTAATAGCACACACATTACTGTGGAGAGCATATTATATATACTGTGTTTGAGTTAGCAGTACCAGACATAATTGTCAATATTGTTACAAATAAGCACATCTCAATTTCATTTCAATGCAGATATGCTTCATATGGTCGTATTTGGTTAGACAATTTAAACCTGTGCAATTCTAACAGCAGAGATCTTAGAAATTGTACCAGAGCAGTTGTGGTGCACAATTTTGTTCATTCACAGGATATAATTCTTTCATGTAAGCTTGATTTATGATATTGAATTGGAGTCTTATGTAGTAACAATCTCTGAGAGTCTCTTGCATGTTTAGCTTCTCTTGAGAAAACAGATGCAGCTACTGATTTTTTCATTGTGCAGTGATATTGATACCTAATTAGTCCAAGAAATAGTTGAATAGCTGCTAGTGTATAGTAGTAGTAGTGTTGAGGATATACACATGTGGTGCTTCAAACTAGCATTCCTCACTCTTTAATCAATTATAGATAATAAAAGCTACCATGAATACTATTAATTATCACACACAAATACTAATAATACCACATAACGGCAACAAAACATTACATGACTAATTGTTAAAAGTAGTAATTCAGTAATTGGAGACTTTATGATGAAATAATTCTGATTACTTTCAGATTCATCAGGATCCTCCATCGTGTCAAGTAAGTTATAAGAAGCAGTGTAATTCAAAGGGAAAAATTCAATTGCATGAATCCTGGTTTTACAACTTTACTATGGAGGCTTAATTGAAGATGCTATCTATTCCATCATTCTTGGCTGACATAGATATTATCTATCAAGTAGGAAGTCCTATGAGCATAACTTAGTGATTTATAAATTAAATAGAATCCCAATAATGGTGAAATGATCCTTAAGATTTACATACTGAGTGACATTGGTATCCCAATTACTTTCAAAGATTTCTAATTTAACTCACTCTTATAAACAACAACAACAACACCTTATTAGCTACGTGCACAAGTTTCTTTAATTCATTCATTTTTGGATAGCAGTGAAATGTTTATTCTAAATTAATAATTATACTTGCTTATTCTAAATTGATCATTATCCTTTACTTTTGATGAATAAATTCATGAAATTAAGATTATCAACACTATTATTAATCCATTAATAAAACTTGTTAAAAAATAATTTGCAAATGGATCTGCAATGCAATTAAACTATTTGTTTGATTGCCTTGAATTGCAAGACTGAACAAATCTGACTGAATAAGTGTTTAGGTCATCACAGAGAAGGCAGGCAATAGTGCAAGCTCATGTGCATAATAATTCAATGATTCAATAATAAGGAAGATTTAATTTTTTGAAAGTAGTTTTACTATTAAATATTTAAGAATTATTAGATTTCTCCTCATTAGATGCAATTCACAATTGTAGTAATTGTATTTCTACAGCTTCTTCCGTAAATCCTCAGTATCTGACATCATGTAAGAACCGATTCCTATATTATTATTATTATTATTATTATTATTATTTGATTTGATTTTTAACTCAATAGTTTATTTTTATTGTAATCTTGATGTTTCTCTTTGTTGGAAAACACAATTTATAGTTTATAATAATATTAAACACTGAACTAATAATGAATAGTAACAATACCTGGTTCAATTTGTTCGCATTACATAAATCTTCACCTGAGTTTTAAAACACATTCTATTTTAACCTCAGAAATTCAATTTTTGATCTGAATAAAATGCAAAATGTTTGCATTGTATTTAACTGGGAAAATAATTTTTCCTCAAATACACTTAACGAAAAAAATTCTGACAAATCATTTGCACAAAGTTTGTATGTTTCACTTTTTTTTTTTTGTGCGTAAAATACATTTAAAATGTATGGGAAAATTAATGTTGTTCAATTTAAATCGCATAGCTACAGATAGTGAAGTAGCACACAACCAAGTGAAATAGCACGGAAACTAAGTGAAATACTGCGGAAACTAAGTGATAACATGGTAGTTATGAACTAATACATCTGTATACTTGCTATATTTAAGATTGTGTTAAAAAATTGTATCATACACAAAACGTGCATTTAAATATGGATGGATGAACATTTTAATGAGCTCAATGACTACACACAGCAAATGATAATGATCACGATTTATTACTTGAGACAGCTAAACAAATACTACAGCTACAATAAGAAAGTAATGAGGAGACAATCATTAGTTAAGTTTTAGTCACATGACCAGCAAATATCTTTATCACTGGCTCATCATATCCTCTTCACTTGTAGCTAATGTTTGCATTATCTTGTATATCTCTCTTCCCATACATAAGATAAGAGGTCACTCTTGAAGGTACTGCTGCACCTGCTATGGTAACATTAACATAACATTTCTTGCTCCAGATAAACTTTTCTCAGAAGTTACAGCGGCTAATATCACACATATTGATACTCCTGTACACACGCACAGTAGTAGCACTAGAGAGCCCACCTCAGATCCCACAATGAGTTCCACTGCTGAGTCATCTAAGGATATTAAATAGTACATTATTTTAGTACATATTTTTCATTCTAGTCTCCAACTAGAAACTACTCGAACTGTAGTCTCGCGTAATCAAACTACTCGAACTGTACATTTCCAAAGCTAGAGTTGCGAGTATGTACACTTACCCTTACCAGTACAAGTAATTAAATAGTATTAAAATTTGTTGAAAAATTGTGCTAATTGAACGCAAGCGATGTCTTCATTTTTATAAGATTTGAAGAAGCCATTCTAAGAAACATTAGTTAAATGTTACTTAGGATCTTATTAAATCTTGCACACATTTTTTACTACGATTTCAATAACACTAGATAGTACAAAATCTGGTTTACTTACTAGTTAAGACCATGACAAGATTTTGCTTATTAATTTGTTACAAGATGTTAATAAGGATAAACTAAAATGTTTACTCTTAAACAGTGGAGTAGGAATGGGGGGGGAAGGCTCCGGGGGCTGGTAGAATCAAATGGGGTGATTTCTCACATCAACAATTTTAAACCACAACAATAGTGTTCATGGAGCCCCTTTACCAAAACATCTTCCTACACCACTCTTAAATGTAACTTTCATAAGACAGTGAAGCTAAAACTAGTTTTCATATTGTAGCTTAATCTTTATCACGCTAACATTTATAATTTTACTTCATTTCATTTCCTTCAATGCCAGACTTTATTGTATCCAAATGGGCTAAATGGTTAACGAATACACACTAGGACTCATCATTAATCCATAAGCGACGCTGCCTGGTCAAATTGGTCATACATGCATACTTGACCTTAAAGCCACCCATGGGTGTTTCCCTGCCACAAGTGGCAAACTAAATTACTATAAGTTTAAATCAACTCCCTAGCAAAAAATCTTGCAAGATCTTAAAAGAAAAAAAAACAGATCTTAAAAGATGAATCTTTCAAGATCTTACAAGGATTTGGAATATTTTTCTTGCATAAACTTGCATCAAGATCTTGCAATATCTTGCAAAAATTAAGGTAAGATCTTTAAAGATCTTACACTTTTCTTATTTCATGATCTTTCAAGAATCATGCATGAAAATAAGAATTTTGTAAGATCTTTCAGGATCTTACAAATGATCTGATAAGAAATAAGATTTTGGAACGCTTTTCTTGCTAAATCTTACTTCAAGATATCTTGCAATATCTTGCAATAATATTACAGTAAGATCTTTAATAATCTTACACTTTTCAAGAATCTTGCATTAATATTGCCAATAATAATTTAGTAAGATCTTTTGGGATCTTACACTCTTTCTTACAATAACATCTTACACTTTCTTACATCAAGATCTTACTCTTTTCTTAAACAAAAATCTTGTACTTTCTTATATTATTATCTTACACTTTTTGCACCAGAATCATGCACAAACTTCGCAATAAGAATTTATAAAATCTTTTTTCTTAAATCAAGATTGTGCGACTTATTTGCAAATCTATGATCTATACAGAACATTCTTGAGACACGAGCATCTTTCAAAAGAATCATTTTTTTCCTGTTAATTACATGATAATAATAACGAGCATGTCTAAGTATTTTAAAAACTTTTATCCCATCCCAGCACTCCCTCCACCCAGAAAAAAAAGTTGTCACTCTATAAATTTTAAACAGAAATTATACAATTCAATTTTAATATTTTTAATTAGTTTTTAAATCTGTGTACTTATGGTTTAAGAATTTTTTCACTGACACTACTTTAAAATTACATACATTTAGTATAAACTTCTGAAATATCCTCAATGTCTTTCAGAAGCTGGAAGTGAACATAATAAACCTGGTGCAAGCGTTCCTCTAATAGCAGTAGTAAGCCTTATGTTACTGTATTACAACTACTATTTACTACTCTATTTCCACATTTACATAAGAGCTGACAATCCAGATTAATTAGGACCAAATGTTGGCTCAGTAGTTAATCACCTATTTAATAGTGAGCTTACAAGTGGTGCCAAAGACCCCAAAAATGTAATAAACATAATACACATCTGCAGTTAGAGATTTTGACAGCAGGAGGGGGGGGGGGGCCTGTTTAATGGTAAAGTTGTCAAGTTAAATTTAATTCACTGAATTAGCAAGATCATAATAATTATTAAAAAGTCACAATTTAATTGGACTACACCGATATTTTTTCTATGCTTTCTGTCCAGACATCATTAATTTGTTCTAAGTCAGTCAGATAATTGCTCAGGAGAATCTGTAGATATTTTCGTCAAGTGAGAAAGCTAAACTTGGACAGCCTGTTTCACGGCTGTGCTTAAATACATCTCATATGCGAAAAGCTTAAGTCTCTCAACAGATGCCGTACTAACATTCATTGTGAGGCAGATAGTGGCGAGCACCTTGAGATTTGGGAACATAATACTATTATCTCAGAAGTAGCTAATTCTTTGAGTTGATTGCTGATTGTAATTTTATGTTTTGGGCAAGATATTGAAAAAACGGATGTGCATGTATACTATACTAAATACTACAATAAAAAATCAGTGGTCATATTTGCAACTCCGAATTTCAATAAACTGGACACTTGCTTAGAGAATATCTGAAATGCCTCATATTATATCTTAAAAATGAGGAAAATGTTGTATTAGAAAAAAATACTTCTCGAATAGTTAGCCAACAAGATGAGGTTTGCTAACTTTGCACTATTGCAGCAAAGTAAACGAAGCACCAAAGGTGCAAAAACCCTCAGCACTAGTATGCACTAGCTAGCTATAATTAAATCATTTCTCAGATCAGTCAGGTATCAATATAACAGCAATGAAATCAGTAGTTGTGAATGCTGTCTTCATAAGAGAAGCTAAAGATGTAAGGGACACCGGCCACCAATAGTTTCAAAGCTTCAATTCAAGCACTGGATTAACTGGTTAGCATAAAGCAAAACTACCACATAGTTTAAGTAATTATAAGCTCACTTAATTACGACGTGACAAGAGGGGCATTGTACTCAACTGCCCCCCCCCCCCCCCCTGCCCCTTTGGAAGAAATACTTTATACAGTAAACCTTTGTTTCATATCACTGCCATAATACATATCATGCCCATAAGGTTGTGGTTTTTCACAATCAGGAATATGTTTCTGAATCACTTTTTGCCAGGAAAAAATGAGTCACATGTATGGGGAAAATTGGTGCTCAATGAACAGCAATTAAATATTTTACAATTATATTGGAGATCATACAAGTTCTTCGTTTCTTATAATAAGCAGTGAGAACATGCTAAATCAAGTTTTATCACTTTGACGTGTATAGTCAAGATCTTGATTGTATTTTATTGAAGATTAATCTAATATTTATTAAGATATTGATTGCATATTATTTCTACAATAAAACATACGATACCACAAAATCTTGATCACATGTATTCATTTAAGATTTAACAAGGTGATACGGCCAAGACTGTGCAGGATATTATCAAGATCTTGACTGCATGAATTCATTCAAGATTTTGCAAGATAACTCTTAGCCAAGAATATGCAAGACTTGTCAAGATCTTGAAGGTTCTTATGTTAAGAATTAAAAATATTTTTCTTACAATGTAAATCTTGGAATCGACCAGAAAAGCTTGCAAGATCTTAACTGTTTATCAGCATCTGTGTCTATCAATGTCTTGCCTACTAAATGGTGACACTTCTTCTTGGTCCCAATACTGCCATCCACTCACGCCCACCTTCTCCTCTCATTCTAGCCACTCTAGCCCCACAGTCATGAACTTCAGTCCTATCCAATCCACAGCAAAAAACGAAATACCCTCTAACCCCGTTTATCCGAACTCTCGCTAATCCGAACACCATTTTTTGGAATTATAATGATATTCATTGGAATTTTGCTGAAGATTGGAATAACATGTGAAACAAGCTTGTTTCACATGTTATTACTAATTAAAGTGGTAACCCCCCCCCCCCCTCTTCATTTCATTAAGATGGACTATAGTTATTCTCTATTACTAATTAGAATGTGGTAACAGGATGTTATTCCTTACTAATTAGAGTGTTTCACATGTTATTCCTACTTAAAGTGGTAAACCCCCCCCCCCCTCTTTTCATTAAGTCTTAATGAAATGAGAGGGGAGGGGGGTTAACCACTTTAAATAAACACTCTAATTAGTAAGGAATAACATCCTGTTACCACATTCTAATAGTATAATAGAGATTAACTTGTGCAACTAGTCCATCTTAATGATAAAGAGGTGGGACATAGTCACACTACAGATATGAATAACATGTGCAACAAGTCCATCTTAATGAAATGAAGAGGGGGTTGGGGGGGGGGGGGTACATGGTGCTACATAAAATTTTACCAATATACCAATAAAAGTTTTGATCTACAATGCTAGATCTTTGTCTCCTCATCTTAGCCCACACTCTTTTCCATAAAATAAATGAATTTAACCATGTGTCTCAGAACTTTGAGCTATCCTGTTGTGTTAAAAAGTTCTTAGGGAAATTGAACCAAAGTGACGGATAAAATTGGTGTGCACTTATTTTTATTTGTGTATATTCAGAAAAATTGGCCTGGCCTCAGCCCTGGTTATATATTTAATTGGCTCTACCATTCAACAACAGGTTCTTGCTGAAATGATAAGGATATTTCCATCCAGAGCTGATGAAAATATAGAAGGCTGTTAAATAAGAAAAATCTTTTTGTTATATGAAAGAGAACCAGTTTCACCAGAAATTCAGAAAACACTGGAAAGATTAGAAAAGGTCACACCAAGTAATGATAGTGAGTGACCTTTCAATTTGTATTTACATGTACAATTTGAAGTCTACAACTGTAAATTAAAAAATTAATAAATAAATAAAATAAAAAAATAAATAAAAAAAGCAGCTGACCTTGTTTCAAAGCAGCTGCAACAACCCTGAGAGTACTTGCAAATAAATTGATTGTAACATTATGTATTTTTTTTTTTAAACCAGAGCTGCAAGTAGATAAATACTTTTGTTTATATAGAAAGATCAAGTTTTGGGTGTGGTTGGGTGAACATAACCACTACTTCACCACATAGCCACACATAGCCACTACACACACACACACACACACACACACCTCCACCATCATAAGGTACATGTAATAGAAACACATCCCAAGGAACCTGTGCTAATAATATATTTGGCACGTGAAAAATAAACTGTGAATCCACACCAACCACAAACCAAGATATTATGACTAATTATGAGTGACATTGAAGACATTGAAGTATCAGACCCTGTGCAATGTTGAGTGTGTCTGTAATTTGGAGCCCCTAGTGCACAGTAACAAAAAGAAACAGAAGTGACACCATGAAAGTTTACTAAAAACTGAATGTAAGCAATAATTATGAGTTTCCAGCTGGTAAAATAGATTCTATTTCAGTTTTAACAATTACATGTACACAATTTAGGTATGACTAATACGGAAATTTCAGGAGGAGTTTTGTGGGTTAATATTATTTGTCTTTGAGATTGTGTTTGTGGTATGGGATATTATTGCTAGGAATAATATTCTTTTGCATTGTTGTGTGTGTGTGTGCTATTGGTGTCCTCTTACCTTAATTTGTAAAATGATGTTTTTCTTCCAGTTTAGGTAGTTTACATTACAATTATTGATATCAGAGGGACTATCAAAACTTTTAATGAGATTCATGGAGGGTGCCTCTTGGGAAAGAAGCCTTTATGAAGTAAGATGTACTGATCAGAATGACTGGGTTTGGTGGTCCAATTTCATTTCCTACTGTCACTTTTACTTGTCTTGACACTTGTTAGTAATTGTAGTAATATTTTTATTAAACATGTTACGATGTTGTTTGGTGGAAGATGCAGTCTAGCAATGGCTTGGATTGATTTTTATAGCGATTTCCTCGTTAAAGAAACTTTAATTGGACGTCTTTTTTCAGTCTAGTTTTTGGGTAGTTTTTGGGTTAGCTTTCAGGATAGTGAAGTAACTAACTATCATACGGTTAAGAAAATTGTGAGAACTCATTACGGACCTAACTGTGTAGCATAAGCAACTAATGAACTATAGAAATTCCTGTCTTTTATGTATGTCCTGCGAAAAAAAATTTTTTTTATTTATTAACAAAAATAAAACAAGAAAATTTTCTCTTTTGCTTGATTTTTTTTTTTTTTGGTTGTTACCAAAAGTCTACCCTTGGACCGCTTCCTTAATATAGGATTGCTCTCCCTCAGAGCTAAGCCAGCCTACTTACCTGATTCTGCTTTTTAAGGTTTACAATGCCATAGTTGAATAGACCAAAGAAAAGGCTTAAGATTATTTTTTTGTTTTTGTTTTTTTCCTGTCATTATGAAAAAAATTTAAGCAAGGTGTGTCATGTACTAGTTTACAACCAGTCACCATGTGACAACTCCCCTGCCTACTCCCCTGCCTGTATAGATGGATGCGTGAATTTATTTAAGATACATATATGAAATGCTTTCACACACTCTAAAAAAGTTGTGGCTTGCACGTTCAACATCTGTGATACTGTATGTATGTGTGTGCATGTGTATGTAAATAAAAGAGTGTTGTGTTAAGGATGCGTGGGTATGTGTGTGATATATACTCAATTGAGTTTTTTATGCAAGTTAATTTGATTATTGCTGCCCCTGATCCCTTCTCTGATCTGTTACCAAGTGCTACTACTGCACGATTGTTTCTGCTTGCGTATTCAAATGGTGGGGTATTGGCGGAGATTAAATTAATGTCCGGGATGCGCGTGTTGCTATGTGCGGCCACCCTTAATGAGTTTCTACTAACTTATACATAGTTTATAGTTATATGTGAGCAAGTGGAATAGACCGAGATCCCCAAGACTGTAGTTTAAATATTGTGAAGACTTATATCATTCACTCTTGTAGTTATTCAGGTATTATAAGGAAATTGACGGTTTGGAATTTTTTCCCATCAATTTGTAAACTGGTCACAACAATACAAGTCATTACCAAGCTTTTTATAACTTCGAAACTGAACAACAACAACTAATTGTCGGGTAGTCTGCTAGCATGCTTTTGAGGATGGAACAGATTCCCAACTCCATATATTCTTCAGTTTGAGCACGCCTTTCATAGCTAAATGGTTGAATAGTTAGGTGAGCCTGGGCCAATACATCCTCCCCACCCCCATACTATATTAGTGGCTAAATTAAACATAGCTCATGTTTTCCCTGTCTTACTTTCTGCTACAGTTTGAGGCTTACAGATAAGTAACAATAACTACACTACTGAGTGAAGGAGTGAGCGTGCACTAACTACAACTGTAGTCTCTTGATGTGCTATTATAGTGCCCTTAGCACTAAAGTAACCATATGTGTGATACTCTGAGTTTTACCATCCTAAAAGAGCCAGTCTTCCGCCCGTTTTCCCCATCCACAAATGAACTTTCCTTAATATATGCTCCTACTCAGTGCTACGTTATTATATTACATAAAATGCAATTTGATGTATTGAAATGAAAAAAATAATTTTTTTCCAGTTACAATTGAATTCCCTGATTTTGTTGAGTATCCTTCATATGGGGGGCAATGGGTGAACGGGGCTAGAAAATTTTAATTGCTCATATTGGTAATTCTTTTGGTCAATCCATTTGTGCACGTATGCGCATATCCAAATGAAAATTTCTGCATCAAACCCTGATTTGTAATGTAAGTTAAGTCCTGTAATACTCGCACAGCCCTGGGCCTCATTGTATAGTGCAATAAAAATGATCACATCTTCTGCCAAATGCAATTTCCATTTTTCTTTAGATGTGATTGCCTGCCCCAGCTGATGTTGGGGAATTATAGTTGTTTACAGCACTCAAACTGTTGAAGTATCTGATATTTCCCAATAATCACTTGTTTTATGATTATCAGCTAACACATGTACACTTACAGGCGATTACCGCTAATTTTCTCTTAATGAACACTGTAATAAACAAAATCGACCTGAGCTCTGGTTTTTGGGACATACGAAAAAAGGGAAATGAAATGTGCCGTCTTTTGCAACAAGAACAATTAAAACAGCAGCGACAGAAGTACTGACACTAGGGGGCAAAATGTAGACTAATTCACAAAATAGTATTCTGCGAATATTACACAGGCTTATCAGTACCAAAGAAAGGGTTTCAATCAGTGACCACAAAATGTACTATGTCATTGGATTGGACCATTTTCTCCATTATTGCTACTGGGCGTGGCAGCAGGTCTGCCAGGCTACATATGCACAAAGTAAACCACTTGACACGCTACAAAAAACCATTCTATCCTCTTCACCAATACCTAGAGAAAAACAGCACTACAGATGGCAGTACAATTTCTAAAAACCTTATTCAGATGTTAGTTAGAAAGATGATACAGAAAGAACTCAACCGTTCATATCAAACTGTTTCAAATGCTTTAGCCTAATGATCACTTAAGAATTTTCATGTTGCTCCAAGTGAGACAAAAACAACAACAACAACAACAAAAAAAAAACAATACCATGTGAGGTAAATCCGAACTAGTGACCACACCCACTTATGTAGATCAACATTGTGTTGGCCACAGGAAGAAATACTGAAAGGGGCGTGACTGAAACTTGAATTGTTGGTGATGCACTAAATGCTTAAAACATAAACAAACAAATAATAATAATTAAAAAAAAAAAAAAAAAAAAATTAATTAATTAAAAAAAAAAAAAAAAAAAAAAACATAATAGGCTGTAACTGCTAGGTGATTAACAGATCAGCCTAGTATGCTCAATATGACTCAGGCTACGTGAATTTACAACCATGGCTGCCCTGATCGAGTGGTGGCTAAATTATATTCCGCTCCCCGCACCACACCGATAAAATAATATAAATGCACATACCCATCCATTCATACACATCTATCCATACATACACACACACACATTCAAGACACTGATAGATCATTATGATGACGTCTATAACTATGCAAGTGCTCACTTGAGGGCATTGGTAACTGGTATAGACTCCAGGTTGAACTCGGCAACAGGAACACCCATCACTGCCAGCATGGGGGCGTAACCAGCTGCTGGATAGACGACTGGACGTCCCAACCTGACAAGATCACATAATGCATCACATGATTCAGCACTCCTATCACCAGACAAGCTTGATCACATAGTTACTTCAATTAAGCTAACATGTAAAACATATAACAGTTCCCAATTAACCAGTAGAGACCATAAAGAGTGTCTCACACAACCCATGCTCACCAACAGACAGAGGTCACAGTCCCTGAGAGCATTGTCTACTGCCCCAGGACCCTGTGATCCAGTGGTTCTCCAAACCATATGCCAATGAGGGCGCAACATAACCACCACATTTCTGACACCTGGAACAAAGACAGTGGATAACAGACCACAGGGTTCCTTAATAATGAGTGACAAGGAACATAAGTGAGTTACATGTGTTTAAATTATAACCAATGTAATGGTGCAGCAGAAATTCAATACTAGGTAGGATGAAGGAATACTCATCTAATCCAATGTTACACCAAATGAAGGAGGAGGGGTCATGGGGATGGGGTGGGGTAAGGGGAGATAGGAGATTGCTTGTGATGTGTATGGCAATATTGCATTTAGACATTATTTAGAGTTCTTTTTACATTGGTGTCAAATCATTTCCATGTGTGTAGAGTATGCACCAAGTGTGTGTGTGTGTGTGTGTGTGTGTGTGTGTGTGTGTGTGTTATGTGTGTTAGTGAGTATAGTGTGCTCATGAGTGTGTGTTTGTGTGCTACCTGGGTAGCTGTGACTCGGGAATCGCAGCCTCTTTGGCATCAGGATCTGGCGCACTGAAGCACACACACACGTGCACACACAACATACACACACACACACACACACACACACACACAAAGACAGACAAACAACACACGCAACCAAGTATGTTAGTCCCAGCACATATTAACATTGGCTATGTAACATTAAAACAAACAAAATAAACACACACAGTATTGCGTACTGGAGGATGAATGACGTACACCGTGATAGATATGAAATCATATATTTGACATCAATTGTCTCAATTCCATAGTCTACTACACTAAACAAGAACCAAGTACAATCATTATTTGGAAAAAAAAAAAAAAGGAGCATGAATTGTTAAAGGCTCCATCGTTTGATGCGTATTTAATGGCGTATAGTGATGGCGGCTTATCAAATCATGCTAATTAGATTTGGGTTTGGTTTAGTGGTTTATGAGTTGATGAAGTTATTGTCTTCCATGACTTCAACTGAAGTAACTCTGGTACCCATAATACTTGCAGGCACATGGTAGTCTGGCATAGCCAGAACCTCACCATACGTCAATGCAGAGAAAGGGTCTGCTGGGAACAATCCTGCATCAGCTGTTCCAGCACTACAATTTTGGGATGTGGTTAGTTAACATTTGTTTAGCTGCTTCAATGAGTGTCAATAAGACATCTCATGTTCCACAACATTCAAAATGCTTGTGACTACCACGCCTTTGCACATACACTGTGGTTGTGTGCCAGGTAAACTGTGGGCACGATAATAGTAATCAGGCAACCACTACTACATTCCTCTAGGACTGACAAGTTGTCCACAGACCCTTTCTCTGCATAGCTGTACGGTAAAGGGTCTGGCTATGCCAGACTAGGCACATGCATGATAAAGTAAATCAGTAAGAGAGATGCAGAAATGGTAAGAATGTATCTTGTGAGTATAATACTCTTATAGAAAGTTGTGCCATCCTTTACCATAGGCTTACATACGTACCAAAAGCCTAAACATTTTTTTATTAATGCATATATTTTTTTTTAAATGTCCGTAATTAGTTACAAAAAAAAATCTAACCGCCATACCCACACCCCCCAAAAGGAGCAAAACAAATAAAATAACAAACTAAAAACTACATTAACAGAAAGCAAAAAAAAAACAACACAATAAGAATGCTTTAATGTGGCATGATACTAAAATACAGTACCTAATAACTTTTCTGTTACAAACTCTTTCTGGCACAATATAAATTCAATTGTGGATATGCTCTTATCCATGCTTTTAATCAATGAATACTAATTACTGTGAATAGTCATTTTAAAATGATTGGTTATACTATTATTAAACAATCTTCAATTGTGAACAATGCCAGAAAGCATTCTTTACCATTGGCGTAAAGGAAAGTTGTTTTTTATTTGATGTAGATAATACAAATTGTAATTGAACACAATAATCATCAATCAACTATATAATCTGTCCTAGACTCAATGAATATGGCATTTCCTCTTGCTTTTTTATGTTCTTTTAAGAATATTTAAATAGCTTTAATTTGCAGTGATAATGCTGACAAAGCATTAAAATGAGAATAAAAAAGCAAAATTGATTGAGGTTTGAAGCAAAACAGATAGAATTAGAGGACATCGCCAAAAAGCAACATTTGTAAACATTTTTAGCAGAAATTGGAAAGCTGTAATGTTAGCCTCACACAGGTTCCTACAGGAGGTTTCAGCATGGTTAACCATGTTCTAGATATATTGAGAGGGTAATGTAATAACCTAAAGTGGGAAATTGGTGAATGATTGCTGAATGAACTATTGACCATTTATTGAAAGTATGTGCTAGCTGATTGGAATCAACTTAACTCTAGTATCCAAGTAAGGCAGGATTTTTGAGAGTGGGCTCAGAGTTAACCTAAAGTCTAACCACACCCATTTTACCACAACCACAGCCATTCCATAAAGCCATACTCCTATATGACATAAAATAGATTTTTGGTGAAACCAACCAGCTTGACACTTTGCTCAAGGTCTACCGTGACAGAGTGAAACTGAATGAATAAATGAAATGACAAATTAATTGAATTGAAAGAAAAAATAAAAATAAAAACAGTAAAATTGCAACTTTTATGCTTGCTAAGATATAGTTTACAAACGCTATGAATGTCAATTTCCATTTCATAATTGATATTGATCAGCTAGTGCAGCGTCTTTCTTCAGTTTGTGTAGCTCGTAAATAGTTGTGAAGCCTATGAAGAGATGATCCTCAAATATTCATAATGGGACAACTTAGAATAAATCATGCTAAAAAAAAACAGAAGACAGAAATAACTTAGAACAATGTTTTATTCATTTCTAATGAACTATTTTTATTTCTTTTTTATTACAAAAAAATTATACGTTTAGAGTACTTATACATAGTACTTTTTTACACCTCAATAATACCAGTAGAAGCTACTATAAAGCTATTGAAACAGTATATTATGAGCCTGATAAATGGGAGTGGTATTGCATAAGTGAAAGGCATTCTGAGAGCTTTCAAGGTGAAGTTAAGATATTTTGCAGTATTCTGCTTACTTTGTGACTGAGAAAAAGTGCCTGGGGTTATTTTATCAATGGCAACTGCACTAATCTTGCCAGCTGTTCTGTAAAAGTCAAGCTATATCAACTGTAATTTTTATTAGCAATGTTTGTACTATGTAGCTAGTTCAACTAGTGTACTTAGTCATTAATAATTACAAATTATGTACAGCATAGTTGTCTTGCATCATCCAGCATCAAAAAAAAAAAGGCAATATGTGTGAAGGTACAAATAGGTATGTGTGGTAATCTAAATGGATCAGCAGTATTATAATTGATCTACAGCAATTGATAAAATTTGGATTTTTGTGACCTTACAAAAATAGACTCTGGGATATTTTACAGTACAATACCAGCAAATATCAGATAATAGTAATTTGAAAATTCATCTGTGACTAGGTATAGACATTAGTTCCATATACTTTGTATTTCACTAGTCATAAAAATATTTACAAAGTGCACAAACGATTCAGCCATATCTTACAATGGTCATCATGAGTGTGTGGATGATAATAAAATAGTCAAAACAATATCCTGAGGAACTTGTTGTTATGACAGAGCTATAACAAAAAAGAAAGTCCTGGCTAGAAGCTACATTTTTGTTTGGCAATTATACACTGGCAGCAATAAACCAGTATCCCTGTTCATTGATGGTCCACTCATTCTTATTGGAGACTCTGAGTAACATCTCTTGTGCAGTTTTTGCTGGTGATCTACTATTGTAACATTCTCCCAATCAATGCGGTGATGTTGCTGAATTGCATGTTGAGCAACTGCAGATGTGTTGATGTCTAGTAATTTCAATGCTCGTTGATTTTCTTTTAGTCTATGTTCTAGCATCCGTCCAGTTTGGCCTATATAAACCATTGTGCAAGTCTTACACGCTATTTGATAAACCACTCCTCTTGTTTTAATAGGTGGAAGTCTGTCTTCAGATGAACCAATATATTTCTTAGTGTCCGGTATGGTCTGAAAGCTTCCTGCTCTGTTGAAGAGTGCTTTGGCAACAGCATTTTTGTGTTGTAACACTGTATTCACTCGTAAATACTAAGCCAACAGACACGAGATATTCAACTATCAAATGAATAATATCGCCGGGGAGGGTTTGGGGAGATTTCGTTATGATGACGTAGTTAGCAGCGCGGTTGCAAATCTCGCCGCATAAAAGACGGGGTTTTTACCGAGCACCACACTCTACATGCAAATCTTGAACCGCTTTTTGTCAACCGGAAAAGAAAACTAGGTGGTAACAAGATTGCTGCAGCCAATTGAAAGGCCGAATAGACAAAATGGTGTCAGTAACTACAACTCTTCTGATTTTAGCCATTCTGACCTTAAAAGGTATGTTGGTACAATCGCGCGGAGAGGATAATCGCTGTATTAAAACAATTTGAAAAGCAGTAGTAATTAACGGTTCAAGTGGGTAGTTCCTAGAATAAGAACAATTTACTAACTAGCTAAAATGTGTGAGTGCGTCACAAACACCTGTTTACTTTTAAGCTGATACACAACACACTGATACTTACATCTTATCTCATGGGAAAACAACCAAAGGTAAAAGCTATAGCTAGCTAGTAACATACACTACTTTTGCTCACCAATTTGTGGGATTTTGAAATGTATTTTCTGATTAGCTAGCTTGAATTATTTCCAATGGAAGGTGTTTCAAAAAGGGAGAGGGAGTACCACATATCACAAGACAATTTCTTCTCATGAAAACCACTTATATTATATTTCAAGAAATGTATATCCTTGTTAGCTAAGCTAAACAATACTAGTTTATCAAATGCTTAATCTGCATAGTGTGTGTCCCCTGTGCCCCAAGCAATAGATCTGGGAGAGGAGGAGGGACCATTGCCCTCCCCCCCTCCCCCCCCCCCTCCTTCCCCCCTCCCATTCCATTACCTGTATGCTACAAGGACTTAATTTAAAGTAGAGTTTAACTTTCATACACATCACTTACTTCCTTTGGAAATTACAACTACCAAGAGGAAGTGTCTATTTTAAATATTCACCCACACACTGGGGTTACAACATAGTTGGATACTTATGATGTCATTTCTGCTTCTTTGTGTACAATATGTATATATAGCTCAAGTGAGCCATGGCAATCAACTACGAATTGTATCTTCAAGTAGCAGCTCCAGAGGTCGTTTGGAGATTTACTACTACGCCGGTGGAAGTTATGCCTGGAGGCCATTCTGCAGCACTTACTTCAACTCTTATGATGCAAATTTGGCTTGCAAGAAGCTTGGCTATCAGGGTGCTTCCAGCTATGGAAGAGTGGGACTTTTTGGGTAAGCTTTGAATGCTATCTAGATTATTATTATGTTGCTGTGTTGTTTTTGTGTAATTCTTGTATATTTTTTATTGTTGTATTTTATTCACTGAATGGATTTATTTTGTTTTTAATTTTCTTAGATATTCTCAGGGAAGTGGATCATACTCTATAAAAGCAGACTGCTATAGCTACACTTCAAGATTTGATTCCTGCTCTAGATCTAGTATTTCTGTTTATTCTAGTAGTTACAGTTGCTCTCACTACTACGATGTCGGCATTAATTGTAATGGTAAGACATTGATAAGACTACTATACTGAATATAATATGTTTAAATGTATGCATTAAAAATAGTAAATTGCTCTAATTGTTTCAGTGGTTAAATTCGCTATCATTTTTTGATCATACAGTTAGAATGTAATACAAGTTGGTTTTGAAATATAATGGATCAAAAGAAGTTGTACCTCATAGAATAGTATTCTCTATAGTATAAGTGTGTATATGCCATTTATTGCCCATTTCTGTATGCCCACCATAAAGTTATAGTTTTATCTAGCCATGCTATGGATATAGCTACCACGTTCACTTGAATATACACATTAAATGCTAAATATGAAAAGATGAATTGTGGGGACTTCTGTATTGGGATTTGTAGTAGTAAGTCATGTAGTTAGAGTTGCCTTTGACTGCTGTTCTTGAATTCTGTTTTAAAGCCATGACAATAATTGATTGCTTGATAAACTTTGCTTTAAAGTTACAATTCAATATTGCTGCAAGAAGTATATTGCTCACTTCTGTCGATCTATTTAGTCACAAATAAAACTCACAATAGCAATAATTAGGTTGTTTAAAAGTACATGACACTAAAAGCCTTAGATTTATAAGGACTGTTCAGTAGTTGATAACAATGAACATAAGCATATGGTTGACTTACAGACACCATACTAAGAAAACATTCAGTCTGTGGGGAAGTGAACTTCATGCATACATTGGCAAATATGTAGTTTGTACAACGTTGTGAAACTACCTGTTTGTTTTGAACAAGTGTGGTGGCTTGTTATAGATTTATTTGTCTCGAAGGACCAGCTTCTAGTAAGCAGCCAATTGTACAGCACTAGAACTGTCTTGGATATAAGCTTTTATTGATGAGTTTCATAACATGCGACTAACTACACTTTCTCTAATTAACACACACCAGTGTGCATGTATTAGAACCAAAAAATAAATGTTTATGAGTGTCAGTGACACAGAAATAATAATAATAATAATAATAATAATAATTTGTGATGTTAGAAATAATAATTTAACTGCATGAATAATGAATTAGATATGTTTGCGTTTGTTTGTGTGATACCCAAACAGTTTTACAAGCAAGAAATGTTATTTTGTACATTACTTTTTTGTTCGTTTTTTTTTTTGTTTGTTTTTTGTTTTATTATTGGTTTTTTGGAAAAATGGGTTTCTTCTATTCTTTTTGGGGGGTAAGTAAAGTACATATCATAATCCCCAAATGTTGGCTTAATCATGCATGTAGGACCACACACATACAGGGTACTTCATATTTCAAGTCAGAACTCAGAAACCACATTACATATCTTATTACAACACTAGCCACCTGGCAGAGCCAGGATGTTTGTGCACTAAGCAGGCACTGTGAGCCATGCAAGAAAAAGCTCCTTGAGCTAGGAACAGTAATAAAAGACTTTTCTTCACAGTGAGTGGTATTAACCTGAAGTCCCACTGGACCATTGCTGTACATGAGAAAGGCATTGAATTTGCACCCCATAATGCCAGGTCCCAATCACAGCTGGTGGGGCTGTTGTGGAAAGTTGCCATAGTGGAGCTTGAACTAGGACCTTAGACCAGAGCCAAGGATACATACACCCACACAATAATTGGTTTGAGCCAATTGTGTGATTTGATCATGCATGTTGTACAAGGTACACACACACACACACACACACACACACACACAATACACATATACAGTAGGGGTAAAAAAAAGCTCGAATTCTCCTGACGCCTTCGACGCTTTGGCTAGGCCGAGTTCGATTGCAATACAGCCACATGCGTATCACCGCGTGTGCAATCACGTGCACCACCCTGCCTAATGCCAGTGCAGCTTGCCGTAGCGGCCCATCCTGGGGCCGCTCCAGGTGGGCTTGCCCAGCTCCTGCCGTTAACTCTAGTTAACTACATTAACTAGTATTTAAAAAAATAATAATAAACAACCGGTTTAAAAGTTGGTTCAGCAGCTGGTGACTGTGTAGTCAGCACCCGTATAAAAAGTCGTTAAAAGTCTCCTTCCCTAGAGACTATTTTTCTGTTAGTTGCTACAAAAAGTCGAACTTTTTTTGACCCCTACTGTACATACATTTCACCTACACACACATACACACAATGCACACAAATACCACACACACATATACAATACACAGTACACTACATACATACATCATGCATGTAGCTAGTCACAATATGCAAAATATGTGGTTTTGTCTGAACTCCTTTTGGAGGCAGAAAGGAGAATCCCCAGCATTCCTTTGACATCTAGCTCCTTCTATTCAATTTCAAAGAAGTAGCCACGCGAAAAGAACCCTCCATAATAGCTCACTGTGTTTATTCTCCACTACATTTAAAGTGAGTGCCGCAACTCTAACAGCTAAATGATCATTTTTGCAAGTGATATAATATATAATCAAGTACTTAGCAATGCTGTGTGTGTCAAAATGCTTATAACTGAAGATGAACCGTCAGGATCTAAACGACGGTACGCTGTACATCCTGTGCAGATGAACTTAGCTGCATCAGTGGCAAGCAGTACTCTTCTACTTTCTCTATTTATAGCCAACATTTTGTTGTTGTTGTTTGTTCATTTTGTTTTTCCTTCTTGACTCATTTCTGACTAATGTGACGTGGTTTCCAAATTTTTGTGTGCTGAGTTGCTGTAAAATGTACTAGCACAGTCTCCTGGAATTTAGTGAAAACTCCCCCACCATTTTCCACTTGTCGAGAAATAAATCCCCAGTTGCACCCTTTTATATGTGACTTGCTAATTTAAGCACTGGCAGGTGACTGCTGTGGAATCTGGTCTTTTTAAGCATTTTATGGTGCATTCCTCTCCCTCTAGAGGGTTGCAAGAACACTGTTAGCTACCTCTTCTAATGACAGACAGACAAACAGACAGACAAACAGACAGGACGACTACTATAACTTTCTCGCGCATGCGCACTGAGGGTTAATAAAGAATGTCCAAATTAATATTGAAATTTTCTTGTCTCTAATGCTGAACAGTGTGAAGGCTACGGTTATGCTGCAAATAACATTAGCATTAACAACTTGATATCCTCATGATTCATAATTAACATATCTCAGCAGTCAAATAATGAGTTTATTAGGTTATATAATTAATGGCCTCATGCAGACATCCCTACTGTATCTGGGATTGCTCTGCAGTAGTGACTGATATGGTTTCAAGGTCTGATGAGATTGGTGAACTTGTGGTTTGCATACCAAGATCACTCAAAACACTCAAGGAACAGCTGTTGAGTGTAGAGGTC